>Ga0184626_10000201_pt1 | contig 16129 bp, 9 predicted proteins | sample PLM3_60_b1_FD_133142 | JGI IMG/M metagenome (GOLD analysis project Ga0184626, IMG submission 133142) | Groundwater sediment microbial communities from an aquifer in East River, Colorado, USA - PLM3_60_b1 | ecosystem: Environmental > Terrestrial > Soil > Riparian zone | place: USA: East River... | reverse complement strand
TGGCGCGTCGGCGCGCGTGAAGCGGTGGAGCTTTGCCTGCAGGCGGTGCAAGCCGGCCTGCTGGAGCTGCGCTGGGATCTGCTCTGTCCCCGCTGCCGCGTGGCGAAATCCTCCTCGGTGTCGCTGGATCAGATGCCCACCGGCGCCCATTGCTCCACCTGCAACATCGATTACGGCCGCGACTTCGCTAAGAACGTGGAAGCCAGCTTCCGTCCGGCGCCCGGGGTGCGCGACGTGGTCTCCGGCCAGTATTGCCTGTTCGGGCCGATGTCGACGCCGCACATCAAGCTGCATGTCACCGTCGATCCTGGCGCCACGCGGGAACTGAAAGCGCTGCTTCGTCCCGGCGACTATCGCCTGCGCACGCTGGAGCCGGGGCCGGAACTCGACCTCGCCTGGTCCGGCGGCGGCTTGCCCGAATTCGTTGTCGAGGAAGGCGCGGTGCGCGCCGGCAGCCCGGCGACGCCGGGGTTCGTCCGGCTCGCCAACCGTACACGGCGGAAACTGACCTTCATCATCGAGGATCGCGCCTGGGTGCAGGATGCGCTGACCGCTGACCGCATCACCACGCTACAGGCGTTCCGCGATCTCTTCGCCAGCGAGGCGCTGCGGCCCGGCGACGATGTGGGCGTCGCCCGGATCGCGCTGATCTTCACCGACCTCAAGAGCTCGACGGCGTTCTACGAGAGGGTCGGCGATGCCCGCGCCTATCACCTGGTGCGCGATCACTTCGCCTTTCTCGGCGCCATCATCCGCGAGAACGACGGCGCCATCGTCAAGACCATCGGCGATGCCGTCATGGCCGCCTTCGCCGATCCGGCAAAGGCGGTGCGCGCCGCCATCGCCATCCAGCGCCGGGTCGCCGCGTTCAACGCCGAACATGGCGGCGACGCGATCATCATCAAGCTCGGCCTCCATGCCGGCCCCTGCATCGCCGTGACGCTGAACGAGCGCCTCGACTATTTCGGCTCGACGGTCAACCTGGCATCGCGCCTGCAAGGCGAAAGCGCCGGCGGCGACATCGTGCTGTCGGCGGAGATGGCGGCCGATCCGGCGGTGGCGGAAGTTCTGGCGGGCCAGCGGCTCACCGAGGAGTCAGTGGCAATCCGCGGCTTCGACCGGGCGATCGACTTCCACCGGCTGCATGGCGCGTAAGACCGCAGGCGGGCGGCCGGGTGCTCAGTTCATGCTGCTTTCGATCTGTGCCGAATCGTTGGACTGGGGCAGTTCGGCGGCATCGCTCATGGTGTTGGCCAGCGAATCGACGGCGGCGCTATAGACCTCGAACGCATCGGCGCAATCCTCCACCATCGCCACCGGGATCATCAGCACGATGGCGCTCGATAGGTCGGAGACGAACTGCTCGAAGAAGCCGGGATCGCGATGAAAGCGGTCGAGGGTGGCGGCATGCAGGAATTCGCAGGCCGTGTCCTTGGCGGATTCGGCCTCGTAGACCGGCTGCTCCAGCCCGTTGCCCGCGGCCTCCGCCGAGGTCACCAGGGGATCGGCCTCGGCCATCACCCGGCTCTCTTCCTTCAGCAGGTACATGACGTTGGTGCCGCAGCCCGACAGCAGAAGCGTCAGGACCATCGATATCATCCATGGCGAAAGGAAAGGCCGGCCGGTACGCACAGTAAGTGGCTCCCTGATTGGAGAGTTTCGCGACGGCGATAGATTGACCCGGCGAAGTTAAAGATTCTTTTGGCCGCGCTACGGCCCAACTATGGTAAATATTGCGTATAGTCAGGGCTTTCCTGCGGCATCCCTGGCGGAGCACAAAATTGGCCCGCCGTTTCGTAGACGCCATTGCCAGCCGCGCGTTATACTTTCTGAAATATTACCTGGGAGGCCGGTTGTGGCGGATTCTCCGCGCAAGACATTGGCGGATTGGGATTCTCTGGCGCGCAAGGAAATCGCCGGCGCGGCCCCCGATTCGCTGGACTGGCAGACGCCGGAAGGAATTCCGGTGAAGCCGCTTTACACCGCCGAGGACCTCGAAGGTCTGGCCGACTTGACGTCGCTGCCGGGCTTCCCGCCGTACCTCCGTGGCCCCCGTGCCACAATGTACGCAAATCGTCCGTGGACCGTCCGCCAATATGCCGGCTTCTCGACGGCCGAGGAGTCCAACGCCTTCTACCGCGCCAATCTCGCCGCCGGCCAGATGGGCCTGTCGGTGGCGTTCGATCTCGCCACCCATCGCGGCTACGACTCCGATCATCCCCGGGTCGTCGGCGATGTGGGCAAGGCCGGCGTCGCTATAGACTCCGTCGAGGACATGAAGATCCTGTTCGACGGCATTCCACTGGACCGCATGAGCGTGTCCATGACCATGAACGGCGCGGTGCTGCCGGTGCTCGCCGGCTACATCGTCGCGGCGGAGGAGCAGGGCGTTCCACCGGAGAAACTCGCTGGCACCATCCAGAACGACATCCTCAAGGAGTTCATGGTCCGCAACACGTATATTTATCCGCCGGCGCCATCGATGCGCATTGTCGCCGACATCATCGAATACACCGCGCGCAATATGCCGAAGTTCAACTCGATCTCCATCTCCGGCTATCACATGCAGGAAGCCGGCGCGACGGCGGTGCAGGAACTGGCCTTCACCCTCGCCGACGGTCTCGACTATGTGCGGGCGGCGCTGTCCCGCGGATTGAAGATCGACGATTTCGCGCCGCGGCTCTCCTTCTTCTTCGCCATCGGCATGAACTTCTTCATGGAGGTGGCGAAGCTGCGCGCCGCGCGGCTCCTGTGGACGCGGCTGATGTCGCAATTCGCGCCGCAGAATCCCGCCAGCCTCGCGCTGCGCACCCATTGCCAGACCTCGGGCGTCAGCCTGACGGAGCAGGATCCCTACAACAACGTGATCCGCACCACGATCGAGGCGATGGCCGCCGCGCTGGGCGGCACCCAGTCGCTGCACACCAACGCGCTCGACGAGGCCATCGCGCTGCCGACACCGTTCTCCGCCCGCATTGCCCGCAACACCCAGCTCATCCTGCAGGAGGAGACCGGCATCGCCCATGTGGTCGATCCCCTGGGCGGCAGCTACTACGTGGAGTCGCTGACCGCCAGCCTTGCCGCCGCGGCGATGAAACTGATCGGAGAAGTGGAGGCATTGGGCGGCATGACCAAGGCGGTCGAATCCGGCATGCCCAAGCTGCGCATCGAGGAATCCGCGGCGCGGCGCCAGGCGCGCATCGATCGCGGCGAGGACGTCATCGTCGGCGTCAACAAGTATCAGTCCGATGGCGAGCCCGCCAAGGAACTCCATCTGCTGGATATCGACAACAGCAAGGTGCGAGAATCTCAGATCGCCCGGCTGCGCAAGCTGCGCGCCGGCCGCGACGAAAGCAAATGCCGCGCCGCCCTGGATGCGCTGACGGCGGCGGCGGAAAGCGGCAAGGGCAATCTGCTCGCCCTCTCGATCGAGGCGACCCGGGCCCGCGCCACCGTCGGCGAAATCTCCGATGCGCTGGAGAAAGTCTTCACCCGCCATCGAGCGACGACACGCAGCATCTCCGGCGTCTATGGCGCCGCCTATGCCGGCGACACCGGCTTTCAGCGCATCCAGGCCGAAGTTCGCGGCTTCGCCGAGGAAGAAGGCCGCCGGCCGCGCCTGCTGGTGGTGAAGCTGGGCCAGGACGGCCATGACCGCGGCGCCAAGATCATCGCCACCGCCTTCGCCGATATCGGCTTCGACGTGGATATCGGACCACTGTTCCAGACGCCGGAGGAAGCGGCGCGCCAGGCGATCGAGAACGACGTGCATGTGATCGGCGTGTCGTCCCAGGCCGCCGGCCACAAGACGCTGGTGCCGCAGCTGGTGACGGCGCTGCGCGCCGCCGGCGCCGACGATATCCTGGTAATCTGCGGCGGCGTGATTCCGCCCCAGGACTACGAGTTCCTGCTCAAGGCGGGCGTCGCCGCCATCTACGGCCCGGGCACCAACATCCCGCTCGCCGCTTCGGAAATTCTCGGTTTCATTCGCCGCCGCCGGAAGGCGGCTTAGGACAGCGCCGCCGCAAGGCGGCATAGGACAGGATAACGATGACATCGACTCGCACGGCAAGCCGCTACTGGGCCGCTCTGGTCTTCCTGATCACCGTCGCGCTGATCGGCGGCTTCGCCTACTATATCCACAACCAGGTCGGCCTTGACCGCCTGCTGCAATTGCCGCTGCAGGAGCTAGGCCCGGTGCTGGCCGGTTTCGGCGCGGTGCTCTCCTTCCTGTCCCTGCTCTGGGTGCTGGTGCTGCTGGAATACCGCAACACCGATGAAAGGCGCCGCGACGCCGCGCTAAAGGCGGAGCTGGAACGGCTGACCGCGCCGGGCACCGAGGCGGCGCAGCATGCCGCCCATATCGCCTCCGATCTGCGCAGTCAGGCCGATGCCCTCAAAGCGTCCTCAACCGAGGCCGCCGTGGCGTTGGACAGCACGGGCACGCTGTTCCGCCAACATTCCAAGGACCTCGCGGATTCTGCCAACAAGCTCACCGCGGCCGTCAACCTGATCAAGGACGCCATCGCCGCCCAGACCGGCGATCTCATCTCCATCTCCCAGAACATGGGCGCGCAGCGCGCCAGCCTGGTGGAAGCGGCGAAGAAGGAGACCAACGCCCTGGCCGAGGCGCTGAACCTGTCGGCCCAGGCGATCGGGTCGACGGTGCGCGGTCACGGCGAACAGCTTTCGGGTCTGGTCGGTCAGGCCAGTTCGCAGGGCGTGGCGCTGCAGACGGCCATCAAGCAGCAATCGGAGCAGCTCAAAAACTTCGCCGACAAGCAGACGGCGGAATTCGCCGCCGGCATCGACGCCCTCAGCAAGCGCATCGAGGCGGCGACACAGGGCGTGGCCAAGCGCAGCGACGAAATGAAAGCCGCGGTGGAGGCGCAGTCCAACGTGCTGTCGCAGTCCTCAGCGCTGGCGCTGACGCAGATCAAGGATTCTCTCGGCGATTTCGAAAGCGCCATGAGCAAGACCATCGAATCGGGCGGGCAGCGCGCATCGGTGATCCGCGAGTCGCTGCAGCAGCAGACCGATGCGGTCGGCGCCGCGCTCACGGGTTCATTCGAGAAATTCCGCCAGGCCCTCGGCAATATCGGCCAGGTGGCGACCACAACGGCCGAACAGGCGGCGCAGCGCACCAAGACTCTGGAATCCACCGTGCAGGGTCAGGCCCAGGCATTGCAGGCGGCGGCCGGCGTCGCCGTCGATCATCTGCGCCAGGCGCTGATCAAGCAGGCACAGCAGATCGCCGATGTGGTGGCCGGGCTGGAGCAGCGCATGACCAGCCTGCCGGCCCTGGCCTCGCGTCATGCCGACACGCTGCGCGAGGCGGCGGAAGGCGCTACGGCGAAGCTGCAGGTCCAGGCGGAACAGCAGGGTGCAGCGCTCGCCGCCCTCGATGCCAAGCTGGCCGAACGTCTCACCAGCCTGCAGCGGGTGTTCGGCGAACAGGCCCAGGGCATCGCCCAGGCCGCCGGCGCCGCCGCGGCCACCGTGTCATCCAAGGTGAACCAGGAAGCGGCGGGGGTGCGCACCGCCTTCGACGGCATCCTCACCGCCGGCGAACGGCTGCAGCAGGCGCTGAAGGGGCAGAGCGAGAATCTCACCGGCTTGGTGACCCAGGCCGAGGCGGCCCTGGCGACAATGTCCGGCCAGTTCGACAGCCAGGCCGGTTCTGTGCGCAAGGCGCTGGATGAGGGCGAAACCCGCGCCACGTCATTGCTCGACGGCCTGCGCGAAGGCTTTGCCCGCTATGCGGCCAATCTCACCCTCGCAACACAGGAAGCGACGGCCCGCGCCGCCACGCTACAGGATGCCGTCACCAAGGAGCGGGCGGAGATCGCCCGGCTGGTGTCCCTGGCCGACGACCAGAGTTCGCCGCTGCGCTCGGCGCTCGACAAGCAGATGGCGGAGGTCAGCACCGTTGCTGGCCGCCTCACTTCGGAGGCGACCGCCGTCGCCAATACCTTCCAGCTCGAGACCAAGCGTCTGGTCGAAGGCGCGCGCATGGCCGCCAACGAGGCGGCCAACCTCAAATTCCTGCTGGAGCGGCAGATCAAGGATCTGGCCACCGTGGTAGACAGCGCCGGCGAACAGGCGGCGGCGCTGCAATTGGCTTCGGCGACCCAGTCCGAGCAGATCAAGACCGCGACCGAAACCGCGGTGCAGCGGTCCACGGCGATCGCCACGGCGGTGCAGCAGGGCGTGATCGGCATGGAGCAGGTTATCGCCGATACGGAGCTGCGGCTTTCCGCGGCGGCGACGAATTGGAAACAAGAGGCGGGCGAGATCGCCGCCTCGACTGATGGCGCGGTGCAGCGGGTGGAAAATGTGGTCAAGGCGCTGCGCACCCAGGCGGACGAGATCGGCCTGGCGGCGACCCAGGGCAGCGGCCGCATCGACGAACTGCGCGGCGCCGTACGCGGACTGGTGGGCGAAGTCGCCACCGTGGCCGGCGAGGCGACGCGCCAGGCGGCGGAGATCGCCCGCGACACCCAGACGGATTCCGCCTCGTTGCTGCAGACCCTGCGCGATACGCTTAGCGAGATGGGCAGCGTGAAAACGGCGATCGGCCGCGAGATGGGCGATCTCGCCAAGATCGCCGGCGAGGTGCGCGGGGTCGCCACCTCGTTCCGTGACGGGGTCGCCGGTCCGGTCCGGGAGCTCACGGGCTCCCTTGCGGCGGCGCGCGCCGACGGCGAGGCGGCGCGGGAGGAGCTGCGCAATCAGGCTGCCGATCTGGCCCAGGCCGCCGATCAGGTCGGCCAGCGCCTTACAGAGATCGGCGCGCTCATCGATTCCCGCGCTGAAACCCTCGTCTCGGCCGCCGACAAGGCGCTGGCCCGAGCCAGCGAACTCGGCACGGTGTTCGAACGCCAGTCGCAGATGCTCGGCGCCTCGGTGAAGGACGCCGCCGTGGTGGCGGAGGATCTGGTGGTCAAGCTGCGCGCCGAAAGCGACAACCTGACCAAGACGGCGCAGAACGCCGTGGAGCAGACCGCCGGCATCCAGCAGCGTCAGCAGCGCACGGTGCGCGACCAGTTCCTGCGCCAGGCCTCCACCATGATCGACGAACTGAACGGCCTCGCGCTGGATATCCACCAGCTACTCGACTCGGACATCCCCGAGGAGATCTGGAAGAACTTCCGCGCCGGCGACCGCTCGGTGTTCGCGCGGCGCCTGTTCCGCCTCAAGGACAGCTACACCATCCCGGCGATCGAGCAGCGCTATGAGCAGGACTCTCGCTTCCGCGACATGGTCTCCCGCTATCTCAGCAAGTTCGAGGAGTTGCTGCGCGAGGCCAACGCGGCCGACCAGGAAAGCCTGCTCAACGCCACCTTCATCACCGCCGATGTGGGCAAGCTCTACCTCGTCCTGCAACGCAGCCTGGAGCGCGCCGGCCATAAGCGCGCCGGCTGACCGGCCGGCGGTGGGTTCAGGCCGCTGAGCTTTCGGCCAGGAAAGCGGCGATGACCGCGAGGAAATCTGCGCCGTAGCGCTTGAGCTTAGCCTCGCCGATGCCGGGTAGACGGGCCACGCCGTCCAAATCGCGCGGCTTTTCGGCGGCCATGGCGACCAGCGTGCTGTCGTGGAAGATGACATAGGGCGGGACGCCCTGGGCCTTGGCGAGCGCCGTGCGCCGCGCGCGGAGCGCATCGAACAGCGCCTGGCTGGCCGGGCTCTCGCCGATAACCGCCGCCGGTTTTCTGGCTCTGCGCGGCCGCCGCTCGCCCAGGGTGTCGCGGTGCAGCTCGACGCGGCGCTCGCCGCGCAGGACGGCGCGCGAGTCGGGCCCAAGCCGCAGGCCGCCATGGCCGTCGATGTCGACAGCCAGGAAATCCATGGCGACCAGCTGGCGAAACACCGAGCGCCACTCCGCCACCGAAAGCTCCTTGCCGATGCCGTACGTGCTGAGGCGTTCATGGCCAAGCCTCTGTATCTTGTCGCCATCGCCGCCGCGCAGCACATCGATGACATGCAGGGCGCCGAAGCGCTGACCGGTCCGGTACACGCAGGACAGCGCCTTCTGCGCCAGTTCGGTACCGTCGAATGTCTCCACCGGCACCAGGCAGCGGTCGCAATTGCCGCAGGGTCCCACCGGGCTCTCGCCGAAATAGGTCAGCAGCACCTGGCGGCGGCATTGCGCGGTCTCGCAAAATCCGAGTAGGGCGTCGAGCTTGCGCCGCTCGATCTGCTTCTGCGCCTCCGGCGTCTCCGAGCCTTCGATCAGCTGGCGCATCTTGGTCACATCCTCGAGGCCGTAGATCATGACGGCCTCGGCCGGCAAGCCGTCGCGCCCGGCGCGTCCCGTCTCCTGGTAATAGGCCTCCAGGCTCCGCGGCACGTCGAGATGGGCGACGAAGCGCACGTCCGGTTTATCGATGCCCATGCCGAAGGCGATGGTGGCGACGACGATCACGCCTTCTTCCTTGATGAAGCGGTCCTGGTGGCGGTCGCGCACCGCCTTGTCCAGGCCGGCGTGATAGGGCAGGGCAGGCCAGCCCCGATCCGCCAGCCATGACGCGATGCTCTCCACCGACTTGCGGGTCAGGCAATAGACGATGCCGGACTCGCCCCGGTGCCCTTCGAGGAGTTCCAGCAGCTGGCCGCGCTCGTCGGATTTCGGTGGCACGCGATACCGGATGTTCGGCCGGTCGAAGCCGGCGACGAAGACGCGGCCCTGCTCCAGCTGCAGCCGCTCGCGGATGTCGCGGCGAGTCGGCGCATCGGCGGTGGCGGTCAGCGCGATGCGCGGCACCGCGGGATAGCGTTGGTGCAGCACCGTTAGCCGCAGATATTCCGGCCGGAAATCATGGCCCCATTGCGACACGCAATGGGCCTCGTCGATGGCGAACAGCGCCAGCTTGCAGCGGTCCAGCAAGGCGAGGAACGGATCGGTCAGCAGCCGCTCCGGCGCCACATAGACGATGTCGATCTCGCCGGCCGCCATCTGCCGCTCGATCTGCACCGCCGCGGCAAAGGGAATCGAAGAATTCAACGCCGCCGCCCGCACGCCGAGCTGCTTCAGCGCCTCCACCTGGTCGCGCATCAGCGCGATCAGGGGCGACACCACGACCGCCACGCCGTCGCGGCACAAAGCGGGAATCTGATAGCACAGCGACTTGCCGCCGCCCGTCGGCATCAGCACCATCGCATCGCCGCCGCTGACGACATGATCGATGATCTCGGCCTGATGGCCGCGAAACGAATCGAAACCGAAGACGGTGCGGAGAATCTCGATCGGCAGGGGCGGCATGAATCGATCTATATTAGCCCAGTCGTTGGTTGCCAATGGCATTCGGCGGCATACTCGGGATTCTCTAACTGTTTCCGGAAAAAGGTCCTATAATGGATCGGCGGCTCCGGCCGCCTCGATGTTGGACATTGTGTATCTGCTTGCGTCATTTCGGGCCCCGGCCGGGGCGCCCGGCAAATATTCCTGTCTGACGGCATTCGGTCTGGTTATGCGTGGGATGCATGGCTCCGCAATTTTGTTTCGCGATTCTTGGCTTCCATGGGGTTGAATTCGCGGATTTCGAAGATCATGCGTCCAGCGCATGGCTCGTGCCCGCCGACCGGGTCTCGCGGAGGCGTTTTTATATCTTGCGTAAGGTTATGCTGCGATTCAGCCCCGCAATCACCATATCCAGGCAATGGCCGTTGGCCGGTGTGCCGGCTGTCCGCGGCCGATGTGGGGAACTCATTGATTTACTTAGGCAAGGCCCATGATTCGATGTCGGGGACAGGGAAAACCCGATTGTCTTGCCCCGTGACTGCCGTAGGTTATGAGCAACGACCGGCGACCCAACGATTCTTCGGAGTCTAGATAATGGTTTCGACCTCCATCGGCGCCCCCGCTTCGGCCGCGCCATCAGGCGCCCGGCGCGCCGCCCTGCGCCATCTCCTGCCCTACCTCTGGCCCGCCGGCGCCTGGGACCTCAGGGTGCGCGTGGTGCTGGCTCTGATCTGCCTCGCGATCGCCAAGTTCGCCAATGTCATCATCCCCCTGATCTTCAAGGGCATGGTGGACGCGCTGACGGTGAAGCCCGGCGCGTTCTCGGCCACCGCCCTGGCGGTGCCGGTGGGGCTGCTGCTGGCTTACGGCCTCGCGCGCATCTCCACCCAGGCCTTCGCCGAGCTGCGCGACGGCATCTTCGTCAAGGTGGCGCAGCGGGCGATCCGCCGCGTCGCGCTGCAGACCTTCCAGCATATGCACAGCCTGTCGCTGCGCTTCCACCTGGAGCGGCAGACCGGCGGCCTCTCCCGCATCGTCGAGCGCGGCGCCAAGGGTATCGAATTCTTTCTGTTCTTCGTGCTGTTCAACGTGCTGCCGACATTGGTGGAGATCGCCCTGGTCTGCGGCATCCTCTGGGGCCTGTACAATGTCTGGTTCGCGCTGGTCACTTTCGTCACCATCGCGGGCTATGTCGGCTACACGCTGACCGTCACCGAATGGCGGATCAAATACCGCCGCTACATGAACCAGGCCGATGAAGAGGCGAATACCAAGGCGATCGACAGCCTGCTGAACTACGAGACGGTGAAGTACTTCAACAATGAGGGCCACGAATCCCGGCGCTACGACGTGGCGCTGCAGGCCTACGAGAAGGCGGGGATCAAGAGCCGCGTCACTCTGTCGGTGCTCAACACCGGCCAGTCCATCATTATTGCCATCGGCGTGACCTTGATTATGGCTCTCGCGGCGCAGGGCGTCGTCGCGGGCACCATGACGATCGGCGATTTCGTGCTGGTGAACGCCTATCTGATCCAGCTCTACCTGCCGCTGAATTTCCTCGGCACGGTCTATCGCGAAATCCGCCAGTCGCTGATCGACATGGAAAAGATGTTCTCCCTGCTCAACGTGCCGGTGGAAGTGCGCGATCGCGCCGGCGCGCCGCCGTTGGTCGTCGAGCGCGCCGGAATTGTCTTTGATAACGTGATGTTCGGCTATGACGACCGTCGGCCGATCCTGAAGGGCGTGTCCTTCGCCGTGCCGCCGGGCAAGACCGTCGCCATCGTCGGCCCCAGCGGCGCCGGCAAATCCACCATCTCGCGCCTGCTGTTCCGCTTCTACGATGTGAACGAGGGCAGCATCGCCATCGACGGGCAGGATCTGCGGGACGTGCAGCAATCCTCCCTGCGCGCCGCCATCGGCATCGTTCCCCAGGACACCGTGCTGTTCAACGATACCGTCTACTACAACATCGCCTATGGCCGGCCGGCGGCGACCCAGGAAGAGGTGGAGCAGGCAGCGAGGCTGGCGCGCATCCACGACTTCGTCATCGGTTTGCCCGACGGCTACAAGACCATGGTCGGCGAGCGCGGCCTGAAGCTTTCCGGCGGCGAGAAGCAGCGCGTCGCCATCGCCCGCACCATCCTCAAGCATCCGGCCATCCTGTTGTTCGACGAAGCCACTTCCGCCTTGGACACGCACACAGAAAAGGAGATTCAGAAGAGCCTGCGCGAGGTCTCCGCTGACCGCACCACCTTGATCATCGCCCACCGGCTCTCCACCGTGATCCATGCCGACGAGATCATCGTGCTTGAGGACGGCCGCATCGTCGAACGCGGCCGCCACGGCGATCTCCTCGCCAAGGGCGCCAAGTATGCGGCGATGTGGGCCAAGCAGCAGGAGGCAGTGGCGAAGACCGAACCGGCGCTGGAGGCTGTAGCGGTAAGATAAGCCCCTGTCGGATGCTCAGCTGCATCCTTCGACATAGCCGACAGGCGGCAAGACTCCGGCACGGTAGTTCAGGATTTTGCTGCCGTCGCTCTCGAAAATCATCTGGTAGTGGAAGCGCGTATCGACAACGATGTCGTGTTTGCTGTCGTCGTATTTGTTCGGGAATACCTTGGCGCGGTAGCCGTAGCTTTCGAGAATCTCCTCTTCGGAAGACCCAACTTGGCTGCCTTTGTCGGTGGCAATGCCCGGCATGAACACGTCGACGCGGGCGACCTTGCCGTCGACGAGCATGAAAGTAAGGTCCTTGGATCGGCCTTCGGGAAAGACCATGAAGCAGCTCGGCTCCTGGTCGCCGCTGAACGACTCCAGCTGCAGGGGAAATGCCGCCTTCGCCTCTGCGAGCGTCATGCCAATCCACACCCTGCAGAATCCGGCGTCGGTGACCGTGCCGCAGTCCTCGATGAGCGGGTCGTTCGCCATCGCGGGCATCTCGGATGGAGGTTGATCGGCTTGCTCTTGCGAACAGGCCGCCACGGCAACGGCAAACAGGACGAGGACATAGGGTGGAATGGCGCTGGTCATGAGTTGCATCCGAGGTTGGCTGTGGCGGCCGTTAACATCCTACGAAACACGAAACCGCCGCCAAAGTTGCTGTCAGCCGCGCGACAATTTCGCCATCGCTGCCCGATAGTATGGCAAATCCCGGACCGTGACACCCGAGACCTTGCCGCTGTCGTCCCAGCGGCGCAGGCGCACCGCGGACCGGTGGTGCGGCGAGCTGGCAAAAGCCAGAACTTCGGCGTCCGACATCGGCCCGCCTTGCTGTGACAACGTGTAGACGGAGGCGGCGGACAGCTTGCCGAAATAGTCTTTCTCCACGGCGCAGAGATAGCGCTTCGCGGCCACATGCAGCCGCACCGGCTCACTGACTTCAAGCGGAAAGCGCTTCGCCAGCCAGTCGCCGCCGGAGCGGTCGTGCTTGTGATAACCGAAGCTGTCGTCGCTCGGCTGCAGGAAGTGTCCGACATCATGCAGCAGCGCCGCGATCACCAGCGGCTCGTCGGCGCTCTCCGACTCCGCCAGCGCCGCCGCCTGCAGCATATGGGCCAGCATGGTTACGCCTTCGCCGTAGGACTCGCCGCCGTGCTCGGCAAACAGCGCTTCGATCTCCGTCACCACGGCATTCAAAGCCGCGCCTCCAACACCCGCAGCTTGCTCAGCAGGCTGTCCTTGTCGGCATAAGCACCTTGAAGATGCCGGCGCCCGTTGCCGAAGCCGCGCCTGCCATGCAGTACGCGGCGGTTGTCGACGATGAACAGATCACCAGGCCCGAGGCGGAATCCGGCGGTGGCCTGGGGATCGTGCAGCAAGCGGCCGAAGCGGCGATAAGCGCGATAAAACGGGATCACCGTCTCCTCCGGCAGATCCAGCGGCCCGGCCGAGCGGTTGTTGTAGCGGACGGCGTAAATCTCGCCCTCGCTGTCCAGCTCGATCAGCGGCACTTTCGCCTGCAGATCCACCCGAAGTCCCTCTGGGCCTTCCTCGACATAGCGGAACGGCACGGCATGGCGGGTCAGCAGCGTGAAGTCGATGGGCGACTCCCGGCGCAGCCGCTCGGCGGCGTGGAAGCCGTCGACGACGATGGACTCGCCGCCTTCCGCCGCCTGCTCCAGGCAATGGAGCAGCTGCAGTTGCGGCACCGGATCGCGATATGGATTGTCGGTGTGGTTGCCCAGGGCCAGGCCGGTGAAAGCCAGGTTCGTCGGCTTCTCCACAGAGACCACATCGAACAGCTTGCCGTAGTTTGTCTCGCGCACATAGCCGAACAGCGAAATGACCTGCAGCACCATGCCAGGCTCGATCGGCACATCGGTCAGCAGCGCGAAGCCTTGGTCGCGCACATCGGCGAGCCAGCCGGCCAGCGCCCGCTCGTTCCCGGCAACATCGCGGTAGCTCGCAGTCGGCAAGCGCTGCGCCAGCGACTTGTCCCAAAGCTTTGGCCCCGTGCGGCGCTCGGCCCGCGATGCGACGTCCAGCGCATGGCCGCGCAGCCAGGCCACGCCGAAGGTCAGCGCCGCATTCACCGGCACCAGCGTCACCGTTACGTCGCCGCTCGTGGTCAGCGCCGCGGTGGCAATCTTCGGCTCTTCCGGCAACTCGGCGATGTCGAAGCGCCGCTGACCCGAGTGGTCGTCGCGTCCGTCCGGCCGGTTGTCGAGCAGCCATATCGCGGCGAAGCGGCTGCGGCGGCCGTCAGCCCAGTCGACGGTGAGGACATCGCCGTCATGCGTGACGGCGGCAATGCCGGGAACCATATGATCGGCGGATCGGTCCAGAGTTTCGAGCATGCGATCTGATTTACGGCAAGAGGGGCCAACCTAAGGATGTCTTCAGACTGCCCTTGCGAGGCTTTGCAATCAACCCCGCCTGAAACAATTCTGTGATCAACGCGCTGACAAGCGGCCCTTTCAGGTCACTGAGAGAACAGATACCTGCCCTCCGCATTATTGCAAAGTAGCCGGCGACGGGGCTGCCAGCTTGCTGCATCGACCAAAGGGGAAATGCAATGACTCGAATTGAAGGCTTGAATCGCGTTCTCAAGGCGGCGATCCGTCCAACCATTGACTCACCGCAAGGGTGGTCCCGCCTTGCATGGCTCATGGGCACAGCCTTGTTGGCTGCCTTTCTCACCTTGCAGCCCGTCCACATCGATCCAGACAACTTCCTTCCGGAGACTCAAAGCGCCTGGGCCGGCAAGGGTCATGGAAATGGCGGCGGCGGCGGCGAAGTGAGTGACAGTGAATCCGGCGATACTAAAGCTGGCGATGCGGCAGGCGATACGACATCTGGCGACACTGAATCAGGCGATACTGAATCAGGCGATAGTGAAGCCGGCGATAGTGACAGCGGAAACAGCCAAAGCGGCGACAGTCAAAGCGGCGATACCGGCGATGACGGCACCGATGCCGCTTTGGGTAGCAACGGCGGTACAGCGTCGAAATCGGTCGCCAAAGCAAAATCAGTTTCGGTAGCCGAAATCGATGACGATACGACCGTCAAGTCGGTCGCCGTAGCGAAGAGCAAATCCAAGGTCACATACAGCCAGGACGGAACTGTCGCGACAGTGACCACGGTGACCAAGACGAAGACGAAAACGGTCGTCCGCACGGAGGGTGAGGCTCCCGCCATTGCCAAGTCGGCCTCGAAGTCGAAAACAAAGACAGTCGTCGACATCTCTGGCCAGACAGACCCAGTGGCAACAACCACGGCCACGGCCAATGTCACGACATCGGCCGATGCGACAGGCGGTAGCGCGTTCGCTGAAGCCACGGCTACCGGCACGATCGTCGGGTCGGAGACGCAAGTGGTCAGCGGATCCAGCTCCCAATCCTCAGCCTCTGTGGCGATTGGTGGTGATATCGCCATGGCAGATGCCGGATCGTTCGCAACTGCCGACATTCAGGCTAGCGCCGATGGTCCCATTGCTGCGCAGGCGCGCGCCGATACTGACGCCAAGGTCAGTAACGCCATGGCCGAGGCGGGCCTTTCCGACGTGCTGCTGCCAACGCCCTAGCCGGCTCCGGGAACGGGAGGCCAAGTCCCGCAGTCGACAAGGATTAATCCGCTAAGGTACGCTGGCCGGGATTTCCCGCGCATCTGCGCAATCCCTGGGATCTTCCGGCCAGCCATGACCAAGCGGCTTTCCGCAACACCGAAAAGCGAAGACCTCGCCGCCGCGATCATCGGCGGCGACCGCCGCGCCCTGGCGCGGGCGATCACGTTGATTGAATCCCTGCGGACCGATCATCGCGCCGAGGCCGCGGACTTGCTGGACCGGCTGCTGCCGGCCGGCGGCAAGTCGGTGCGGCTCGGCATTTCCGGTCCGCCCGGTGTGGGAAAATCCACCTTCATCGAAAGCTTCGGCCTGCATGTGATCGGCCAGGGGCACCGGCTGGCGGTTCTGGCGATCGATCCCTCCTCGAAGATCGGCGGCGGCTCGATCCTGGGCGACAAGACGCGCATGTCCGAGCTGGCGAAGCACCCGGAAGCTTTCATCCGCCCGTCGCCGGCCGGCGATACCCTCGGCGGCGTGGCCCGGCGCACCCGCGACGCCATGGTCGCGGTGGAGGCCGCGGGCTTCGATGTGGTGATCGTCGAAACTGTCGGCGTCGGCCAGTCGGAAACCGCGGCGGCCGAGATGGTCGACATGTTCCTGCTGCTGCTGCCGCCGGCGGGCGGCGACGAACTGCAGGGCGTGAAGCGCGGCATCGTCGAACTCGCCGATCTCATCCTGGTCAACAAAGCCGATGGCGATCTGCTGCCAGCTGCCGGTCGCACCGCCTCGGACTATGCCCACGCGATCCGCCTCTTGCGCGCCGCCACCCCCGGCTGGACACCGGAGGTGCGTCAGATTTCAGCTCTGACCGGCGCCGGCATCGC
>Ga0184626_10000200_pt1 | contig 16131 bp, 17 predicted proteins | sample PLM3_60_b1_FD_133142 | JGI IMG/M metagenome (GOLD analysis project Ga0184626, IMG submission 133142) | Groundwater sediment microbial communities from an aquifer in East River, Colorado, USA - PLM3_60_b1 | ecosystem: Environmental > Terrestrial > Soil > Riparian zone | place: USA: East River... | reverse complement strand
GAGCCTCCTCCAACAGGACAGCCGTGCCGACCACATCGGTCCTGGCGAAGCTGTTCGGGTCCAGAATGGAGCGGTCTACGTGCGTTTCGGCCGCACAGTTGATCACCGCCTCCACACCGTGTTCCTTGAGGACCTTCTCAACCGTCCCAGCATCGCATATATCGCCGTGCACAAAGGTATATCCCGGATGCTCAGCTACGTCAGCCAGATTCTCCAGGTTCCCGGAATAGCGGAGCGCGTCCAGGTTCACCACAAAGTTGTCTCCGCTCGTGAGCAGTCGACGCACAAGGTGTGATCCGATGAACCCGGCTCCTCCTGTCACTAGGATGCGCATAATCAGGGCCCCATCTTGTTAGCCCCTGTTTGGGAAACGAGCTGATTCGCCAGATGCAACGACTCAATGGTTCCCGCGTCGGTCCACCATCCGTCCAGAATATCCCATGTCAGTTGCCCCGCCTCAATGTAAGCGTTGTTCACGTCTGTGATCTCCAGCTCTCCCCTGCCCGACGGCTTCAGGGTCTTGATGATGACAAACACACGAGCGTCGTAAAAATAAATCCCGGTCACGGCGTAGGGCGACCGAGGCTGCTTCGGCTTTTCCTCGATCCTGATCACCCGGTCTCTATCCAGCACTGGCACGCCGAAGCGTTGCGGGTCCTTCACTTCCTTCAACAGAATCTTGGCACCGACCTTCTGCTCACGGAATGACTGTGCAGGACGCAGAATATTTTGCTCGATGATGTTATCGCCCAGCACGACGCAGATGAGCTCGCCCTCGGCAAAATACTCCGCCAGCCGGAGGGCATCCGCAATCCCGCCCTCTCCCTCCTGGTAGGTATAATCCAGGTGCCGGAGCCCGAACTCCTTTCCATTGCCGAGCAGTTTGAGAAAGTCGCCCGCGTTGTTCCCACCGGTCACCAACATGATCTCATTGATACCAGCGTTTACCAAGGTCTGAATCGGATAGTAGATCATGGGCCGATCGTAGACCGGCAGCAGGTGCTTATTCGTGACCTTGGTCAGCGGGAGCAGTCTAGTGCCAAGTCCACCCGCCAGCACAACGCCTTTCATACAGTAGCCATCAGATATTAGCTATCAGTAATAAGCTCTTAAGAGCACAGTTCCTTGCGAAAGTACTCAATCGTCTTTTTCAGACCATCCTCCAACTCGACCTTAGGCGCCCAGCCCAGTAAGGCTTCGGCCTTTCGAATATCTGGGCGCCGCACCTTGGGGTCATCGACCGGCAGCGGTTGATGCTGGATGGAGCTGCTCGATCCGGTGAGTTTGAGCACGATTCGGGCAATCTCAATCACGGTCAGCTCACGAGGATTACCGAGATTCACTGGGTCATGCACAGTCTCGACCGAGGGTCCTGACCGCTTTGACAGGAAGCTCGCCCGATCTGTTCGCTTGGCCATGCTCTTATCGGATTCTGCCAGGAGCAGCGCGACAATCCCTAGAACCAGATCATCCACGTAACAGAAGCTCCTGGTCTGTGAGCCATCGCCAAAGACCGTCAGCGGTTTGCCCTGGACGGCTTGGACAATGAAATTGGACACCACCCGTCCATCGTTCGGTCTCATCCGCGGACCGTGGGTATTGAAGATCCGCGCGATTCGCGTGTCCAGCCCGTGATAGCGATGGTACGCCATCGTCATAGCCTCGCCAAACCGCTTGGCCTCGTCATAGACCCCACGTGGACTGATCGGATTGACATTCCCCCAATACGACTCGGGCTGCGGATTCACCAATGGATCCCCATACACTTCGGATGTGCTCGCCAGCAGAAATCGCGCACCCTTTGCCTTGGCCAACCCCAGCGCCTTGTGCGTACCCAGAGCACCGACTTTCAGTGTGGCTATGGGCAATTCCAGATAGTCCTGCGGGCTGGCAGGGGACGCAAAGTGCATAACGGCATCAAGAGGCCCATCGACGTGCAGATAATCACAGACGTTATATTTGACAAAGCTGAACCGATCGTGCCCCATCAGGTGAGTAATGTTTTCCGGACGACCGGTAATGAAATTGTCCATGCAGACGACCTGGTGTCCTTGACCGACCAGAAGGTCGCAGAGGTGGCTTCCCAGGAAGCCTGCTCCGCCTGTGATCAAGATGCGCATCTCTTAGAGAGGTTGAGATTAAGGTTAAAGCTCAGAGTTCGAGGTTCGATGTTCATGAACGTCGAACTTCGAACTTTGCTTTTGCACTACCTTTTTGTACACCGCAATTGTCTCCCGCGCGGTCCTGTCCCAAGTGAATTTCGCCGCCTGAGTCAGCCCTCGCTCGCGGAGACCTTGGCGCAGATGCGAATCAGTCAAAACCCGCTCCATCTCACAGGCTAGCCCTGCCATACCGGACGGGTCCACCAGGAGAGCGGCGTCCCCGGCCACTTCGGGCAAGGACGACACATTCGAACAGATGACTGGGCACCCACAGGCCATCGCCTCCAGAACCGGGAGCCCGAAACCCTCGTAGCGGGACGGGAACACGAACAGCGACGCATGCTGATACAGGTCAATAAGCTGGTCGTCGCTCACGATTCCGGTGAAGACCGTCTGCTTCTCGATACCGACACGACCCACCAGATCGCGGAGATCGGCTCGCCTCCGGAAATCCCCGACTAGCACCAAGTCATGTTTGTCCCGCAGCGGAAGCGCCAACCGAGCGAACGCCTCGACCAACGTCTCGACGTTCTTGCTTGGATCGGCGCCGGCCACGCAAAGCACATAGGGTCGGCTCCTGCCACAGGTCAAGGTTGAGGGCAGAGCGTTGCGCCGCCCATGGTCTGCCTTAACCTTAGCCTCAACCTCAACCTGGTTTTCAAGTGGGACCGGCTGAAACCTTCCCAGCTCAACACCAGGATAGACCACCGTAATACGGTCCTCCGGGATGCCCAGATGCTCAACAATGTCCCGCTTCGAGCACTGGGAATCAGTCAGGATATGATCGATACTGGCCCACTTGTCGCGGATGAGCAGGCCCTCGATGAACCGGTTGAGGTTCCGGCGAGAGCGGTCTGTCCCATAGATGAGCGGCTTGACGTCATGCATCGTGACCACAAACGGCCCGCGCTTCCAGGCGACGGCGGAATCATAAGGAAAATGCAGGAGATCGTACCGGCCTGTGAGCAACGGCGCGACCTGTTCCCAGAAGCGTCGTTTGAAAAATGGAAACCGGACCAGCCGGTGGCGGATATTCGGCCGCTCCGGGAATCGGTACGAGTCATCGGGCATGAGGATCTCATAGCGGTTCTCCTCGTCCACTCGACCGATCGCCTCAATCAGCCCACGACAGTATCGCCCCAGGCCCACGTTGAAATCCTTCAGGTGCCAGGCGGCAATTACGATCTTCACAGTTCATCCTGCCCTGTCAGCGGGCAACTACCTTGCCGAGGGCCCTCGCTCGCGTTCGAGGCGTAGGTTGTGACCATCTCTCGGAGTTTCTGGATAATGATCTCCTCATTTGTATCATGAAGGAGGGTTTCCAGCTCCTTCAGGTGCCGATCTAATTCCCCTGGGCCGAAAGGCATCTGACTCACCGCTCGTTTGATCTTGTTGTGTGAGGTAGGTTCAACTCGCTCTCCCTGCTCAAAGAGTTCTTCATACAACTTTTCGCCTGCCCTGAGCCCTGTGAACGCAATCTTGATATCCTGGTCCGGAACAAGACCTGACAGAACGATCATGTTCCTAGCGAGATCGGCGACTCGAATCTGTTCTCCCATGTCGAGCACGAAGACGTCACCACCCTCACCTCTGACAGTCGCCTGCAAGATCAACTGTACCGATTCCGGAATGGTCATGAAATAACGCTTGATTTCTGGATGGGTCACGGTGACAGGCCCGCCTTTACGGATTTGCTCGGCAAACAGCGGGACGACACTGCCGTTGCTCCCCAGCACATTTCCGAATCGAACCACGCTGAAACGCGTGTGGCCTCGTTGGTTCATATCCTGGACCAGAAACTCGGCAATCCGCTTCGTCGCTCCCATGACATTGACAGGGTTAATCGCCTTGTCGGTCGAGATCAGCACGAACCGTGCGACTCCCGCAGCCAGGGCCGCTTCCCCCACAATCCGTGTCCCACAGATATTGTTCCTGATTGCTTCCGCCGCATTCTGCTCCATCAATGGGACGTGCTTGTGGGCTGCGGCATGGAAGATCAGGTGCGGTGCCAAGCTTCGGAAGCTGGCTTCCACTTGCTCCCGATTCGTCGCATCGCCGACCAGGGCAAGGGTCTTCACGTGAGGAAACGTCTCCCGCAGTTCAAGGTCCAGCGTATAGAGGCTGTTCTCATGCCGCTCGAAGAGGACCACCAAGGCCGGGCGATATCGCGCAATCTGTCGGCAGAGTTCTGAGCCGATCGACCCCCCCGCGCCTGTGACTAAGACACGCCTCCCCTCCAGCAACGGGCGCAGTTCTTGAAGATCGGTCTGGATCGGTTCGCGTTGGAGAAGATCATCCAGCATCATGGGGCGCACGTGACGCATCGAGACAGGGCTGTCCAGGAGCTGCTTAACATTGGGCAGGGTTTTGATGAGAAGGTGGCATGTCTGGGACGCCGCGAGGATTCTCCGCATGAGCGCGGGACTAGCTGAAGGAATTGCAATCACGACCTCTTTCACCGCGTATCGTTCCACCAGCGAGGGAATCTCATCAATCGTCCCCGCGACCGGAACACCATGAATGGTCCTCTGGTGCATGGCCGGATTGTCGTCAACGAGCACCACTGGTTTGTAGCTATATCCAGGGGTTGACTGCAGGTTACGGACCAGCATCTGGCCCGCATTGCCCGCCCCAACGATCAGGACGCGCGTGGTCGCGGTGCCTGCGGCGCTTCCCCACTCACGCAAGATCCGGACCGCGACCCTGATGCCGCCAAGGAAGACCATGCTTAACAGCCCTGTGAGGATGATGACGGAGCGAGGATAGGCTGTCCATCGCAGGAGACCGTGAAGCACACCGAACAACGCGACTGTCGAGACGGACACGGCCCACAGGATGAGCTTCAGATCGTGGAAACCGAGATAGCGCCAAAGACCCCGTTGGAGACCGAATCCCCAGAATCCGACCCCATACAGCAGCCCGACAAGCGGAAGACCTCGCAGTGCCAGTTGCCAGTAATCCGGCGGGATCTCACCCTCAAAGCGCAACACGAATGCGATCAGGTTGGCCAACAGAACCAGACCAATCTGTATCCCGATCACCAAGACTATTCGAGGTTTGGGCGGGATTTCTTCAAAGGCTACAGCTACCCGCTGGAAAAGCCACCTGGCAAACTCTCTCACAACTTCCTCCGCCCCTCCTTCTTATCCTGTAGTGCTATCATAGACACATTTCCAAAAGCTGACAATGGGTTCGAGCGAGCAAGGTCGTCTAACATCCGTCCAAGATCCGGAAGCCCCCGCCTCGTTCATGCCAGAGCCCTCGGTTCCCTCGGATGCTGCTCTGCCTCGCGAATAGCCCAGGCCAGAATGGCATACGTAGCGATCCACCCCATCAGGATGGCTAGGCGCCAGGTCTCGCCGATATGGACATACACGATAGCGCTCAGTCCACAGGCCAGCATCAGTACATATTCAGCCACCATGGTCCTGCGATGTCCCCAGCCAGCCAGGACCAGACGCTGGTAATAGTGGTCTCGATGTGCCTGCCACACCCTCTCTCCTCGCAGCAATCGGCGAATGAGCGTCACCGTGGCGTCTGCGACGAACGGAGAGAAGATCAGCAACGGTACCCATAGGTCAAACAACCCATCATGAATTCCCATCAATGTGAGTGCCCCTGCCAGGAAACCAAGCGCCACGCTGCCGATATCCCCCATGAAGATCCGTGCAGGAGGCATGTTGTAATAGAGAAATCCGCCAGTAGCCACCGAAATTAGAAGAGCGAGGATCGCGATCGTGTGGTGCTCACCGGTCCAGGCAACATAGCTGAGAAACCCGAAGCCCAGCACTGTCATTCCTCCAGCAAGTCCATCCATCCCATCCATAAAGTTGTATAAATTCGTCATCCACATGACAGAAAGGATTGCGCCCGGTATAGCCAGCCACCCGAGTGATAGAGTACCCAGGAGCGGGACTGATATTGTGTTCACCGTCACACCAGCGCCCCAGACTAATCCAGCAGCTGCCACACCGTGGACTATAAATCGAACACCGGGCGGCAAACCGGCTCTGTCATCCCAAAAAGAGACAGCTCCGATGAACAGAACCAGTCCCATCGCCCAGGCAGTCGCAACCGTGTGCGTCTGTGTTGCACGGGGATACATGCTGAACAATCCAACGAGTTGGGCCACAATCAGGCCGACCACGAGACTGCTAATGATGGCAATGCCACCCGTGCGAGGGGTGGGAGTACTATGCAAGGAGCGGTTACTGGGATGATCAAGAAGATAGAGCTTGGAAACAGGTGAACAGAGACGCCCCGTCATCCAATAGGACATGACGAACACCAGCGCCGCAAGACCAAGGATTCCAAGATTCACGCCCTCGCCCCTCGGTACCAGGCGATCATTTCCGGAAGGGCATCTTCAAAGGCGACGGAAGGACGATAGCCTAACTCTCGAGAAAGTTTCTCAGAGCTGTACCAGGCCGATCCGGTCAATTTTTCCAGGGCATCGGAGTCGAACAAAAAGCGCTTGCCGCGAATGAGATCAATCATGTCACCCACGCGACCCAGCACCTTGAGCACAACCAAGGGAGTATGCCATTGCGGGATCTGCTTTCCCAATTCCCGACAGATCATTTCGTAAAGCTTCCGCGTCGAATATGCTCTTGCGTCTGTGACAATGTAGCATTTGCCATTGGCCGCCGGACTGGTGGCGGCAAGCAAAGCGGCTTGTATCACGTTGGAGACATGGACCATGCTCCGACGGTTCTCAAGATCAGGGAGGGGAGGGAAAAAGCCGCGGTCAATAGCGGAGACGATTTGGAAGAGGTTCCCTTTGCTGCCCGGACCGTAGACGAGCGGAAGCCTCAGACAGACCACATGGAGACCTGCCCGCTTGCCGTAATCCAGAACCAGATGCTCCGCCGCCAATTTGGATCGACCATAAGCAGTCGCCGGCCGAGCTTCTCGAGATTCATCAAGGCACTCCGGCGTCTCTTCACCCATCGCCTTGACGCTGCTGAATAAGACGAAACACCGTGCGCCGCCAGCCGCCGCTCCTTCCAGAACATGGCGGGTCCCAACCACATTGATCGCACGATAGACTTCTTCATCGCCTCGCACTTCGGAAAGGGCATGGGACTTGCCGGCTAGGTGAAACACAGCATCGCACCCGGCCGTGACAGTTTTCATGGCCTCCGCATCGCAGACATCCCCGACCACACTCTCAACCCCTTCCGGACAGATCGTCGGCCCGCTCGGATTATGAGCCAGTGCCCGTACGACATACCCGTCCTGGCGGAGGCGTAGCAGCAAATGCCGTCCGATGAAGCCCGTGGCTCCAGTGACCAGGATTCTCATGAAATCCTGCGTGCAAGAAAGGACATGCCAGTGTGAGGAATAGTCAACGTCTTCAAAGGATCCGCCAACCGTGGGTACTAAAAAATGCCCGCGAAGACCTCAGAAACATCGCGACGTGCTTTAGGCCCTTGTGTCCAGTGCCGCCGCCGAGGTGAACGATTCTCACCGCTGGGGCATAGGCAATCCTCGCAACGTGAGACACGCGAAGACTGATGTCGAAATCCTCGAAGTACATGAAGAATCGATTCGAAAACCCTCCCACAGTGTTCAACACTGAGCGGCGAAAGAGCATGAAGCAGCCACTCACGATCGGGACATCCATCGCCACCTCGTCAGCGATCACATCCCGCATCTCGTAGCGATCGAGGCGATGGCGGAAAACCCATTGTAGCCACCGTGGACCGAATCCCCTCAGCGCGAGATCGAGCAACGTCGGGTAACGCTTGCACAAGTACTGTCGCTTGCCGTCCGGGTAAAAGGCTGCAGGGCTCATCAGACCGACGTCCGGACGCTGTTCCATGAAATCAAGCGCCTTAGCGACCGCATCGGGCTCCAGAAGCACGTCGGGATTCAGTACAAGATGATAGTCCGACACCGCTTCCCGGATCGCGATGTTGTTGCCCTGCCCGTAACCATTGTTTCGGTGCTCGGACAGCACTTGCCTAACCGGAATAACCGTACTGGCCAACTCTGCAACGGTCAGCGCAGTAAGCATGTCCTGATAAAAGGAATCTGGGCCGTTGTCCACGACATATACGGACGCCGATACGAGCGAACCTGTCGAATGGGCCTTTTCAATAGCGGCACGAAGAGCGCGCAGGGTCTGAGCCAGCACATCGGTGTCTGGCAAGTATGTGACGATCGACACGGATAAGGACCTACTCGTCACGTCTTATTCCTGGGATCCATATGACCGCGATGCCCAAGGCAAGCGGTTCAGCACCGGGCGACTGATGTCCTTTTCAAGTACCTTCATCACCAGAGAACACGGCCAAGGTGAGCCGGTAATTTGCGCGCCATTGTTCCTCGGAACGGCGAAGGGAGGCGACCACCGTGGAGAGCACTATGTCGAGAGTTCGCACACCCCTACCGGCACGGCATTATGCAGTAGCGACAACGACTGGGCGCGCCCAGCCTCTTAGCTGGTGCGTCGGCTCTACGAGTCGCGCATCGCGGAAGCCGCGCGCTTTCACCCGGTCCGCGATGTCGAGACCGTAGTCGCGGTACACGAGCACTTGCCTCTGTCCGCGAATGCGGTCGCCATGATACTAAGGCGGCAGGAGGTGGCGCAACGTGCCACGTTCCATTACCGCACGCTCCACAGTCTTAGCCGCCGATACGATTGGCACCGAGAAAACCAGCCGCCCGCCCGGCCGCAATACGCGGTGCCGTTCAGCGAATCCGCGCGAGTCGTCCGGGACGTGTTCGAACACTTCAGTCGAGGTACACACGTCGAAGGAAGCGCTGTCGTACGTCAGCCGCTGCACGTCCTGGCATTGAACGCTGTTCACCACCTCACCGAGTGGTACGCCTTCGAAATACTCCGAGCAGGTGAAGCGGCCCGCGCGAGGAGAGTTCGTAAACGTGCAGGTTCCCGAGGGCGCCGACCTCCTTCTCGAGCACAGAAACGAGTGACATGGTGATTGCACTCGCAGCGCAACGCAGGCAGCGAACGCCAATCGCAGAGGCATTCAACTGGATAAGCACAGACGGCCCGCACAGCGGGCAGCGGAAAAGCCGCGCGCCCAAGGCCTGCCACTCCACGAGCGAAGCCGCCAGTTCGAGCCTGTGGAGGATCTCCATCGGCTACACGGACCCCGACCCAAAGAGGTCTCGATTCCGCTCGAGGAAACGGGCACCGATTCGCCCCGCTGCCCCATGTCCGTAATGCCACGGGCGAAGAAGCGAGAAAAACTGCTTTTGAAGTGCTCGCTCTTCGGACGTTTCGCTATAAGAACCTTCTACTCGATCGAGCATTTCCACCACGAGCTCACGTAGGTCTTCCTCGGTATTCTCGTCCACTCTCAAGCCATGCTCGGCGAAGAGTTTCGAAAACCGATAATTCGCAACGGGACGGCTGAAAATCTCGGGAAATGTCAGGTATCGGCTCAGTCGGTCCGACCAGATTAACTTCAGAATAGACACGTCGGCGGGGGCAAACGCAAGATGCGACGAGGGAATCACATTCGCCAGCGCGCATCGCGTACCGAACGCGGTCGCCAGAAGGTATAGCCCGGAAGTGTTTCCAACGAAAAAGCGGGCTTCGGCGCAGAGAAAGACATCCATCCAGTCACTTCTGGAAGGATGGACGGCATAGTCCACGACCCCGTCCATCACTGGGAATGGCCGCATTGTCGGGTCCCCCATGCGAACCACCCAACCTCCCCGGTGCCGTATTTCTTGAATGGCCGGTATAAGTCTCAGGATGTCACTGTTGCGGAAGGCATGCGCAGATTCGTCTTGCACGGAAAACCCGGGTTCACGCGCGTGGATGGCAACGAGCCAGGCATCGGAAGGAACACCCATTTCGGCAAGAACTGCGCGCCCTCTGATCCTATGTGCCTCGTCGAGCGCAAGAATTGGCGGTCGATCCCCCCATGCCGCGAGCACTGAATAATAAGTCGCGGTGCCTTTGTCTACCGGGGTCGGGGTGTAATGGCTGATATCCAACTCCATCAATCCGTGACGCCCCATCGCACTCAGGACCGCGCAAATCCAATGGCTCTGGATAATAGTGACATGACGTTTCCAGTAGTTGAGCAAACACGGGTTGGCCACCATCCACCGCGGCGCGACGACGAACCATCTTCGTTCCGGCAGCCGGCCCAGCGTCCGTTCCTTGAGGAAGCAGTCGAATTCAGAGGCGAGATGCCCAATTCGCTCGACGAAGATGGACACGCGCCGGTAGCCCGCTAGGTGCGCGATCACCGTGATCGGCAGAAACACGACCCAGATGACTTCGATTGCGATCCGGCGAACAACCCACCGAACAGTCCAGCCGAGGCCGACGACACTGATTTTATTGATGTAATAATCAATCCGAACCCGGGGCTCAACGAGGAGTTTTGACAGGCTCACGCTGGGGGATACCACGGATACTCGCGTTCAGCGGTTTGCAGACTTTCTGGAGTGCCGATGTCGCGATGGTATGCGTCGTTGAGAAAAGTGAACATTTTGCCGATGAATTTTGGAATGTTCTGCCCCACTTAATATTGGGACAGTTCGTTTCTCGTTGTTGCCCCACTTTTATCCAACGAATTCGTCCGTGTTTCAAGGCTACCTTCCAAGCGACATCTCGGTAGCACCCGACTGCTCCTCCGTCAGAAGGTCCACTGCTTTCTCCCCTTACGGTCGTTCTGGATAGATTTCATTGAGTTTTCCGCATTCCGCCCGACTCAATCTCCCTATCCAAACTTTAAGTGGGGCAGCACACGGGTAATCTGAGCCCCTTGAGCTCGCAGACTTTTTTGAAAAGATCCACTTCCAAGGCCTTCCGCCCCAACGCCCGCTCTAGCTCCTCAACCCGCTTCTGGAGCCCCAGTACCTGGCTCTTGGGAACCATCTCGCCGGACTCCTTGAGTCCCTGGTCGAGACTCCGCTTCCAGCGATACATTCGCGCCGCGTTCACGGCATATTTGCCGCACACCTCTTCGAGCGGCACCCCGTTCTTCCACTCCTGCAGCACCGCGAGCTTCTGCTCCGCAGGCCGCCGACGCTTCCGACCACGACCATTCTGGACAGGTTTCACAATTGTTTCCATCATGCCTCCTGGCCTATGATACCTGTCCAAATCTCAAGTGAGGCACAACATCCCGTTTATGCTAAATTCCATCACACTCACTGTGGACATGCGATCAGCCTTCAAGATTGTCATCCTAAACGTTATCGCCTTCCTCGCTCTGGTTTTGCTAGTAGAAGGAGGAGTAAGACTTTTTTATCCCGACATCGCCCCTCAAAATCTGGATGCAAACCTCTTCCTTCCATTCAAATACGGAGAAACCTACGGCTACAAGCCGAACGCGAGAGGCAGGGAATTTGGGGCTGTGTATGTGACTGATGAGCATGGGTTTCGCGTAGATCCCACCTCTACCCCATCGCAAAGCGATCGAATTATGGTCGTGCTTGGCGATTCTGTCAGTGCGGGAATTGGAGTCAGTGCTGATCAGATATATCCCTCTCTCCTGGCTAACAAGTTCCCAAGTCGACGAGTCGTCAATGCTTCGGTAACTGGCTATGGGATAGCGGATTATGTTGCGGCCTTGCGAGCAATTCTTCGCGACATAAAGCCGGAAGGAGTCATAATCGCATTTTGCCTGAATGACACTGTTGCAACGAGCCAAGCGATGATTCAAAAGCGGAAAGCGACCGGGGAAAGTATCCCTGATAAGATTAGGTATCCCAACCCTGTAGTAAGATGGCTACGCTACGTCAACGATAACTACCTTGATTTCAATCCCTTCCTGAGGACCTACTCGAGAACGTATCTTCTGATCAAGAGTCTCGCAACGGATACTTCAAGGGATTACTTCCTGGCAGATTATGTGTCATATCAACAGCCTCAAACGCTCGATCTCCTCACGACTGAATTTGTTCAACTAAACGAATTAGCAATTGCCTACAACTTTCCGCTTGTCGTCTTCGTGTTCCCTTACGAGTACCAGTTGCGGGCGACGACTCGGGAAACTCACGCTCCGCAACGAGTCATACAGGAAGCCGGAGGAAAGAGTGGCCTCAAAATTTATGACTTGTTTGATGATTTACGCGAATACCTTGCCTCTAACGGGGTCCCTTCCCACGCCATTTATTTGTTCAATGATCCAATGCATTTTAACGAACGTGGCCATCGCGTGATCGCCGAGCTTATGTACCGTGGCTTACAAAAGAGCGGGCTTTAGAGGGAGTTTAGAGGGAAGAGCGACCTGCCCCCCTGAAACTGGTCCAGGTTGTATGTTCGGAATCGGCCTGGACCTCAAAAAAGGGAGGGTCGCATGGGTCGCCAACGACACACACCGGAGCAGATCATCGGCAAGCTGCGTGAAGCCGAAGTGGCCCTGGCCAAGGGCCAAACGGTCGCGGAGGCCTGCCGGACCTTGGGCGTCACCGAGCAGACTGTTCTGCCCCACTTAATTTCTGGACAGTTTGTTGAACATTGGTGACCATCCATTCTGCAGAGAATTCAGCCCTCTTCGAGTCTCCACTTCTCAAGGGACATCCGGGTGCACTCGCTCGTTACTCTGTTGAGAGGGTCTCGGCTGTCTTCCTCTACGATGGGTTTTGAATAATTTCAGTGGGTTTCCTGCACCCGCCTGACTAAGCTACCTGTCCAAATCTCAAGTGGGGCACAACAGAATGGAATAAGAAGGGTCCTGCGCAGAACAGCGTGAAACTGTTCCGGTGTGACAAGCGCATTTAACTCGTGAGGTCTATTGCGAAGGCTTGTCGTACCGAGTTGCAGCCAGCTTTAATTTAACGAGCGCCATGGTGTATGAGAACAAAAGCTGAATGAAGTGCGATTTACTATTACCCTTCAGTCTCGGGTGGAAGTGCACCGGCACTTCCACTATTGTGCTCCCGCGCTTTTGGGCGTAATGAAGAAGTCTAAAGCAGTAGTCTCCGTATCCGAAGAAAATCCTATCCCACGGTAAGACCCGCAAGGCATCGGACCGAATTACAAGGTATCCGCCTAAATTATCCTGAACTTGAGTCCGAAGTATGATCCGTATGAACCAATTATAAATAAGGCTCATAAGGTAATGCTGAGTGTCCTGCATGTTCCCCCCGGGACAAAATCTGGAGCCAATCACGATATCGTAGACGCGTGCAACATGGAGCATTTTCGTTAAGTCGGCCGGATCATGAGTAAGATCGGAATCCATAAAAACTACCCAATCCCCCTGCGCACGTTCGGCTCCAGCTCTAAGGGATTTCGCCAACCCCCTGTCTGTGGTGCGCAAGCTGGCAGAGACACTCGGGTCTTCCTTAAAGGATGTCCGTACGAGATCAAACGTTCCATCGGGACTGTTATCGTCTACTACGAGCACTTCAAAGTCCCATCCCTCGGGTCGGTTCTTAAGTAACGACTGGATGAGCTCTATTATGTTGCCCGATTCGTTATAGGTGGGGAGGATAATGCTAGCTTTCATGGGAATCCTTGGTGAGTACCAAAAAGACGAGTCCGCCGTTGGCAGCCCTTTCTCCGCCTTGGAGGACACGGTTTGACAATACGTAAATCGGATAAAACACGAGACGCCGTAGCCAGGGGAACCAGGTCCAACGATTAATCAATCGCTTACTAAAGAAACCTATAATGCTGAATGGCACAAGGAAGTCATTGAGCAGGCAAATATATTGGGGATCATAGTCGTACGATTCCAAGATCTCGAAGCCGGATTTTCGAAACAACTGTTTCCACTCTTCCAGAGAATGGAAATGGTAGTGCTTCCAGAATTTATTGAAGAATCGACGATATCCAGCAGCAGCCTTATCCAATTTTAAGATCGTCAGCAGTTGGTTAATCACAGCATAATCGTCGAATCGGTCTGAGGGTACTGTTACAAAACACTTCCCCTGAGGGGCCAAGAGTCGACGTATTTCAGAGAGAACTGGCTGAACATCAGGGATGTGCTCGAGGACACTGTTGGAAAAGATTGTGTTGTAAGAGCCATTTAGTTTGGGGACAGCATCACCACTGCACTGAATGATCTCCTCGTAAATCCCTAGCTCGCGTGCCCGTTCAAGTTCGCGTGGGTTGGGATCAACACCTGTGTCAATTTTATCGGCAAACAGGATTTTGGCGAACAATCCATCTCCACAACCGAGATCTAGGATGGGGCGCTGAAACTGAAAACGCGAGTATATTCGGCACTCCAATGTGCGTTCAAAGGCAAGCGGTAGCGGCGCGCAGGAAATATAGTTGAGAAGATGCGTAGTGTTCGTGGCCACTGAACTCAACGCATCAGCTTTGATAGTTTGGAGCAAATGAAATCAATTTCCTTTTCGCTTAAGGTCGGATACGTCGGCAAGCTGAGAATCTGCCGACTCAGTTGTTCACAGATCGGCAGCTTCGGACAGGAATACAGATCCATCACGCTCGGTGGATAAAATCCGGGGCGCGTTTCTATCCCCTCTACCGCAAGCATCTCCATTACCTTATCTCTGCCAGCAGGATACGCACTCGGGTCAAGTCGGACTGCAATCGCCCAGAGAACAGGGTCAACTTCAGAAGGGAAATGCTGAAGGAACAGACCAGGGATCTTTGAAAGGCGCACTTGGTACTCTTCATGCACCCGCCGCCGCTCCGAGATTATGCGGTCAATCTTCTCAAGCTGAGCACATCCCAGTGCGGCCTGAAGATTAGTAAGGCGAAAATTGTGTCCAACGACTTCATGCCAGTAACGTGTCTTAAGCATCCCGTGATTGCGATACAAACGCATCCTTTTGTCCAGCTCGAGATCCCCAGTGACCACCATCCCACCTTCGCCCGTAGAAATGGTCTTGGTTGCTTGAAAACTGTAGGTCCCGATAGTGCCCATCGTGCCAGCCAGGCGTCCTTTATAGTGGGATGCCAATGCCTCGGCAGCATCTTCGACCACCCATATGCTGCGCTCACTGGCCAAGGTAATGATCTCATCCATTCCGCAGACGTTCCCGTAGGTGTGTATGGGGACGACCACTTTAGTCCGAGCGGAAATGTTCGCTTCAATGCTTTTGGCTGTGACACACCAAGTCGATGGATCGACTTCAGCAAAGACTGGTTTGGCACCAACGTGCAAGGCAACGTTGGCAGCAGCTAAGAATCCAAAGCCCGGTACAATGACCTCATCACCGGGCCTCACTCCAAGCCCAAGAAATGCCATATGCAACGCGGTTGTACCATTTGATGCCGTGACCGCATACCGACTCCCCGTATACTTCGCGAACTCGGTCTCAAACCGATCAACGAACGGCCCTCCAGAAATCCAGCTCGAAGCCAGGGCCTCGACAACGTATTGCTGTTCATTGCCCCAGAATTCTGGCTTAGCCCAAGGAATCTTCTTGAGGTCGCTCATCTGTCCTCTTCTTTTGGTCTGGGTGGAATTGGTATCAGACCGCATTTAAAGGTAGTAAGTTCTGGTTGGCATCCAAACCACCTCACAACTTATAAACATGATCGAGGAAGCCTGTAGCAAAAGGTTCACGGTCTACAAGACAAAAATGGTGGAAGGCAAGTATCCGATCCACCTGGGTTGAGTCGAAAAACCTTACTCGACGGACATTAAGAAGTGGCAGGATCACGCGCAGACGATTTGCCCAATGTCTTCTGTTAAGATAGAGACAATAAAATCGCTCAGTAGTTGTTAAAATGTTTGCTAAAAATGCGTCAAGGTTATGGATATATGGGGTGACTCCTAATGCTATGGAAACGTCTGACTTCGGAAGAGGCCTTTCCGTTACATCAAGTGGCAAATATTCGACATTCCCCTCAAGATCTGGTACCGATGACTTGACCATGGTTCGGGTCAACTTCAACGCGTTCTCGGCATAATCTACGGCTATAACCCTCGCCCCTCGGCGCAACATTTCAACCGTAAAAAGTCCTGTTCCACAGCCAACGTCGACGGCAGTCATTCCACTCTTCACAAACCGATCAATAAAGCATATCGTCCGTTCGTAGCGCACATTCATT
>Ga0184626_10000199_pt1 | contig 16137 bp, 9 predicted proteins | sample PLM3_60_b1_FD_133142 | JGI IMG/M metagenome (GOLD analysis project Ga0184626, IMG submission 133142) | Groundwater sediment microbial communities from an aquifer in East River, Colorado, USA - PLM3_60_b1 | ecosystem: Environmental > Terrestrial > Soil > Riparian zone | place: USA: East River... | reverse complement strand
CGGCGTGCGTCGCCGGGAAATCGCGCGGGTGAGCGAGCTGCTGCAGGCGCAGCTGATGCAGGACATCAACATCAATCCGGTCCAGCCCAGCATCAGCGAGACCAACCTCAACCTCATCTCGAGGGGCGGCCCCGCCGAGACCGGCTTCAACGAATTCACACCGCTCTTCGAGCGCAACGATGCCCAGCTCAATGCCTCCGGCTTGGTGGGCGACGATGAAACTTTCGGCGGCGAGGGAGTCGTATCGGCCCTATACGATAAGTTTTCAATAAGCGCAGGCGCGTTCCACTACGAGACCGACGGCTGGCGGCCCAATAACGAAATCAATCACGACATCTACAATGTCTACGCTCAGGGCGCGATTACGCCGGAGCTCAACTTGCAAGTCGAATATCGGCACCGCGAATCCGAGCAGGGCGATCTCGCGTTCAACTTCAACCCCAACTCTTTTAATCCATTATTTGAACGCACGCTCAATCAGGATATCGGGCGGTTCGGTCTGCGCTATTCGCCCACGCCGAATTCCGACCTGCTGCTTTCGTTCATTTACAGCGACCGCGACGAAAGCCAAGATATTTTCCCGGGTTTTGCGGCATCGGTGGACGACCAGGGCTACCAGATCGAGGCCCAGTATCTTTACAATAGAGAGTGGCTCAACCTGACGGCCGGGTTCGGCAACACCGGCATCGATTCAACAATCGATTTTACCGGGTTCCCCACGGACGAATCCGAGATTCAGCATGTGCATGGCTACGTCTATGCCAACATCAACCTCCCGGACACGGTCACATGGACCGTGGGCCTGAGCGTCGATGATTATGAAGACGGCCCAGTCGAAGTCAGCAAGGTCAATCCCAAGCTCGGCGTGCAGTGGGACGTCACCGATAATCTCCGCCTGCGTGCCGCAGTATTTCGTACGATAAAGCCGGCGCTGGTGGCGAACCGCACGATTGAGCCTACGCAGATCGCCGGGTTCAATCAATTCTTCGACGATGGCAATGCCGATGAAGCCTGGCGGTATGGCGTCGGCGTTGATTGGCGCGTGACGAATGAGCTGTTCGTCGGTGCTGAGGCTACTTGGCGCGATCTCAGCGTACCCGTCGTTGGCACCGGCGTTGCTTTCGAAGATCAGAACGAGCAGCTGGATCGTGTTTATCTCTATTGGACTCCCATTCCTGAATTGGCTCTGAGCGCGGAGTTCGTCTACGACCAATTCGAATCGGACCAGGGCTTCGCAACCGATGGAGGCGTACCGACGGATGTCGAGACGTTCAGCATTCCGCTAGCGGCGCGCTATTTCCACCCGAGCGGGTTCTTTGCCGGCGCGGGCGTGACCTATGTCAATCAGGATGTCACGCGGTCGGCGGTTGCGCTGGCGTCAGGGTTTTCCGATGGTAGCGACGAATTCTTCGTCGTTGACGCTGCCATCGGCTACCGCTTTCCCGATCGGTTCGGCGCTGTGAGCTTGGAGGTGAACAACCTGCTCGACGAAGAGTTCCAGTACCAAGACGACAGTTTCCGGGAGTTCAAGGATGAGCCGTCGACTGGCCCCTACACCCCGGATCTTCAGATCATTGGACGCCTGACGCTGAACTGGTAGGCGAGAAGGCGGGCAGCACTTGAATGGGAGCGAAAGAACATGAAGAAGCGAGCCACTGATTCGACGGTTCTGAAGGCGATAGAGGGGCGAGGAGGCCTCCTGAGCAGCGCGCTCTGCCTTCGCACACTGTTCACCTGCACGATTGTGGCGCTGGCGCTTGGCGGCGCTGCGACCTCGGCCCATGCCATAAGCGGTGAGAGCGAGGATTTCGAAGGTATCTTTTCCCCGTCTTGCCTGGACCTGCGAACCGAGACGGGTTTGACTGGCGGGGATGAAATCTTTGCTTGCGATGCCGATGGCGAGCAATGTCACCTTGTTTCCGGGACGACCGATGAAGGCGTCGCTCTCGGATTCTGCGAGGACGAGGTTGAGACTGTCATTCCAGTTCGTGCCAGCGACATCCATCCGGAGGTGAGCATCAAAGGCACTGCCTTCGGCACTGTGATTGGCGTCGTGAACGACCCCGGCGGCACCCCCATTCCCGGAGACATTTTTTGCGAAACATCTGGTACGCCGAGCCCTGGCACGAAAGTCTGCGTCCACATCTTTGAGGACCCCAGCTGCACCAGCACCGCCTCCTGCGGGCCTCACGGAGTCCCGCCCCCCGGGTCCCTCGACGTCCGCAGCGACGACTGCGAGACCGTAAAGGCGCTTCTGGCAGCGTCGGTTACGAGAGACCCAGATCAGAACCTCAGGTGGTGGCTCTTTTCCGACTCCGAGGCAACGGGGGAGCCGGCTTCAGAAGTGTTGTCCGTTTGCCACGGCTTTGATTGGGAATTTCTCCCTCTGAATGGGGCAACGATAGCACCCGGACTCGCCGTAAAATACCAGGTGAACAGAGAGGTAATCCAGACACCCCATTATACGACTATTGCGGGACGTCGTATCTGCAAAACGGTGCTTGGAGAAAGTCCTACGCACTCATGTCCGTAGCGACAACAAAACAAGGAGGAAGGATCAAGACCATGGCTGGATTCACGAAAATTTCCGACCCATCCGCGGTCGTCGGCGGCCGCTGGCGCGGGATGCCCAACGTTTGGAAGGCAACGGCGCTTGCCTCGACGCTCATCATGGGCGGTTCGATCGAGGCACTCGCGCAAGACCCGCCCGGTCCACAGGCAGACAAAGTCTGGGGGGGCTGTCTATTGAGTGGCGCTACTGTGACTGAACTTATCGCAGACCTGGAAGCAGCAGGTGGGATTGCATCGGGACAGGCGGAGGTCAGCTTTGTTGTGGTTTATACTCTGACGAACAACAACAATGGGCAGCCACTGGGTTCCAATTTTACAGGTCCTGTTATCTGTACGGATCCGGACGCGGTCGACATTACGGCATTCGACAAGAACGGTGAATCCGGCGGGGTTCGGCTCAAGGAGACCACTGATATTCCGGCACAGACCGGGCCGGCCGGTGCGACGAGCGTCGACATCAAGAGTGCCGAGGAGGTGTTCGTCCTTCAGTATCAGCTGAATGACGGCGCCAATGATGGAGACACGGAAAATCGCGTCTGCCACACGACCGATGCCAATGTGGATTGCTTCCGCATCTTTGGCCTGCCGGTTATCCCATAGCGGTTCAGGAGAAAGCCATGAAAGCGAAGATGGCGATGAGGTTCCTCGGGCCGCTGGTCTTTGTCCTTGCCGTCGCAGCGCCGGCTGGAGCGCAGGAGCCCGCATTGGACAGATTAGGGTTCCTCTGCGAGCTCGACCTGACCGGGATCAAAAACAAGCCGAACGGCATTCCGAAGTCCGTGTTTACGCTCGATTCGAGAAAACACTGCCCAAGCGGCAAACCCGGTCCAAACCGAGGCATCACGATCGAGTGCTTGACAAAGATTCCCGGGTGGCCGACTGGAAAAGCCTCTAACAACAAGAATTACCCCTGTCGTTTCAACGGTGATCAGTGCGGCGTGCCTGGCTTCATCACGACCACAGGGACGTTGAACATTGACACCTCTGGCAACGCCCGCCTGTTCTGCAAACGTTAGCCGGCCTATCGGAGGGCTTGGAGGCGCATCGGACCGACAAGGAGTGTGCAAATCCGGCGGCAGGAGCGCGACGGCAGCTAGGCTGCGGCTCGCGCTCACGCGCTGCTGTTGGGCAGCGGCGTTGTGGGGCCTCTGTGGATCGTCGCGGACAAGTGGCGCACTATGCTAAAACTGTAATCCTGACGATCTGCTGACCGTCATTCCCCTACCTTGCCTTCGCATACATTGTCATCGCTTGGCCCCCAGGTTCGGCCCCCAGCCGCTCCGGCGACAAGCCTTGACGCGGCGGTGAAAGGTGAGAGGGTGTCGGCGCCAAACAACGGAGAAGGGCATTTGATCGGCATACTGAAATTGCCGGAAGGAAGCGTGCGTCCTACCTGGCGTTCGCCAGGAGTGCTATAGGAAACGCAATCCAGAGAACCGGTATGCGGCTGACAACCACTTTCCTGCCTCGAACCCATCAACTGAAGCGGCTGGCGCGGGGCCTGCTGATGGGCCTCGTTGCGGCCCTGTCCGGCGCGCTCGCGCTCACGACGGTCGGCACGACGTTCGAGCGCAACTTCGGGCTGGACTGGTTGTTCACCATGCGGGGTGCGATCAGCCCGCCACCCGGGGTCGTCGTCGTCGCCATCGACGGCACCACCGGCCGTGCGCTCGACCTGCCCAAACTGCCCCGCGACTGGCCGCGCAGCGTGCATGCGGATCTGGTCCGCCGCTTGGTCGAGCGCAATGCCGCAGTCATCGTCTTCGACATGGACTTCAGCCGCACCAAGTCGGCCTATGAGGACATGGTATTTGCCAAGGCCATCGCCGAGGCCGATAGGATCGTGCTCTTCGAGTGGCTGGAAGCGCGGCGCGAGCGCCTGGTGACCGCCGACGGCAGTACCGCCGGCTGGACCCGGGTCGAGGAGAAGCAGCCACCGACGGCGCAGCTGGCCCTCGCGGCCAAGGCCATGGGCCCATTCCCGCTGCCGAAGGTCGATCAGGCGGCGTACGAATTCTGGGCCTTCAAGGAGAGCATCGGCGGTGCCCCGACGACGGCTGCGATCGCGCTGCAACTCTATGCGCTGGACATCTATGACCGGTGGCGCGCGGTCCTCGCCGAAGCCGACGCACCGGGCCTTGCCGAATTGCCGATGCGCGCCGCCGACTTGCGAGAGCCGTCCGACGTCCGGCAGCTGATGCAAACGCTGCGCCGGTCGTTCATCGAGGATCCGGGCTTGCGGGGAAGGGTCCACAGGATCCTCGAGCAAGGCAGCGCCGGCGCGCCAAATGCGAGGGAACGCCGGCTGATCGCGGCGCTCGCGGCACTCTATGCCGGTGCCGACCACCGGTACCTCGACTTCTACGGGCCGGCGGGGACGATCCGGACGGTCCCCTACCAGGCTTTGCTCGCGGCCCCGGCAGAGGCGGAAGTGGGCAAGGTGGGTGATCTGGCTGGCGCGGTCGTCTTCGTCGGTTATTCCGACCTTTACAGCCCCGAACAACCTGACCGTTTCTACACGGTCTTCACCGGCAAGGACGGGGTCGACCTGAGCGGCGTCGAGATCATGGCGACCGCGTTCGCCAATCTCCTGACTGAGCGGGCCGTATGGCCCAGCGACACGGTTGTCACGGCACTCTGCGTGCTGTGGTTCGGGTTCACGGTCGGCGCTGCGCTCTATCTCCTGCCGGCGATGTTTGCGGTGCCGTCGGCATTCGTCCTCACCGGCCTCTATGCCGTCTTTGTTCAGTGGAAGTTCAACGAAACGGGTCTGTGGCTGCCGCTGGCGACACCAGCGCTTGTGCAATTGCCGCTGGCGTTGCTCATCGGGCTGATGGGGCAATATCTGCTCGAACGCCGCAAGGAGCAGCGGATCGCGCGGGCCATCAGCTACTACCTGCCGGAGAACATCGTTAAGGACCTCACCGAGAAGCAAATCGATCCGGCTTCGGTGAACAAGGTCGTGTTCGGGACCTGCCTCGCTACCGACATGACTGGCTTTACAAGACTGTCAGAGTCAATGCCACCGAAGGAACTGGCGTCGTTCATGAATTCGTACTTCGGTGCTCTGGCAGATGTCCTAAAGCGGCACGCCGTTGATGTTACCGAGTTTCATGCCGACACGGTCATGTGCGCCTGGACCGCGCCAGAGCGATCGCCGACGATGTGCCGCAAGGCAGCGCTGGCGGCCATCGAGGTCAGCGAGGCCATCGAACGATTCGCGCGCGAGCATGGATCGATGCGACTTTACCCACGGATCGGCCTCCAGGACGGTTACTTCTACCTCGGGCACACCGGTGGCGGCGGGCACTTTGCCTACAGCGTACTGGGCGATACGGCGAATACCGCTGCCCGTCTGGAAAGCTTGAACAGACACCTTGGCACCCATATTCTCGCGGCGGAGTCCGTTGCGGAGGTCGCCGACGGCATCCTGGTGCGGCCGCTGGGCTTGTTCCGACTCCTCGGCAAGTCCGATCCGACGTCGGTCGTTGAGATCTTGGGGTTGCGAAGTAGTGCGGCCGCCGATCAGTTCGATCTGTGTGCGCTTTTTGCTGACGCGCTCGTGGCTTTCCGGACCCAGCAGTGGGCGGTCGCGGCCGGTCAGTTCGAGTCAATTCTTGGGCGCTTTCCGGGCGATGGGCCCAGTCGCTTCTACATGGGCCGGTGTCGAGACTACGTGGCTGTAGCTCCGGCGCACGATGAACCAACGGTCATGCAGATGGCAGACAAATGAGCCTTGGTCAGCGAGGCACCCTCTGGCAACATGGATCATTGCCTCTGAGACCCCGAGGCGCTCGCATCGTCGCAGTAGAGAGAGTTCGATTCCAGGAGCCTTCCCTCCGCACCCCGGTCCGGCGCCGGGGCCGGCTCAGGGCGCGCCAGCGCTACGTCAGTACTAGGTTGCCGTCTGTCACGGCTTGATCGACGTCCGTCAGCGTCACGTTCTGCAGCACGCAGGAATCGGCGAAGTTGACCCCGTTGGCAGTGCCGTCGCTATCCACCTGCACCTTCGTGTCGCCGCCGGCATTGACGAACTGAACGAAATCGTTGGCATCGGAGCTGCCGGCGACAAAGCCTTCGAGCAGGGCGGACAGGTCCAGCCCGTCGCCGAGCACGCCGGCAACAAAGTCACCGATAAGCTCCGGAGCGCCATCGATGGCGACCAAGGCAAAGATGTCTCGCGCCGCGCCGCCGGTCATGCTGTCCGCGCCGAGTCCGCCGACAAGCGTATCGTTGCCGCCGCCGCCGTCCAGTGTGTCGTTACCGGCGCCGCCATCGAGGTTGTCGTTACCGATGCCGCCGCTCAGCTGGTCGTCCCCGCCTTGTCCGAAGAGCGCATCGTTGCCCGCGCCGCCGGATAGCGTGTCATTGCCGCTGGTAGTAGGCGTTGTTCCGAAAGTCGCGACGGCGTCGCCATACAGGGTGTCGTTGCCCGCGCCGCCGTTCAGGGTATCATTGCCGAAACCGCCGGCGTCGAGACCTATGGCGTCGCCGATCAAGAGATCATCGCCGCTATCGCCGTTCAAGGTGTCATCGCCGAGACCATTGGCTGTGCCATCGGTGAAGTCAGAGTAAGCGTCGCCGATCAACGTATCGGCTCCACTCCCGCCTGACAGGAAGTCGTCGCCGTCGCCAAGGGCATAGGAGCCCCGCGCGTCGCCCGTCATGAAATCGCTACCGGCGCCGCCTCTCATTCGGTCGTCACCCTGCCCTGAAGCGAGGGCGCCGGAGGTATCCCCTATCAGGTGATCGTCACCAGTACCGCCAGACATCGTATCGTTGCCGTGGCCTTCGACGTTACTAGCGGTAGCATCGCCGAACATGAAATCATCGCCTGAACCGCCATCCATGAGGTCGTCGCCATATCCCGCAGTAGTCACCGGCTTATTAGAACCGCGAGCATCGCCCCACATAACATCGCCGCCGGCTCCACCTCGCATGGTGTCGCTGCCACTGCCAATAGCAGCGATGCCATTTCCGTTCGCCACCGCATCGCCGATCATTTCGTCATTAGAGGCGCCTCCGAGCAGGAGATCGTTGCCGGAGCCGCTTGCGCTAGCAAAAAAGGAACGGTCGTCTCCGACCAAGACACTGAATCCACCTCCAACGCTGGAAAGGACATCATCGCCGGACCCGCCGTACAGCCGATCGTCAAATCCGCCACCGCTGTAGAGGATGTCGTCCCCGTCGCCGCCGAAGAGCAGTTCGTTCTGATTGGCGCTTCCTCGCAGAATGTCGTTGCCGTCCTCGCCAAAGAGCTCGTCGCCAAAGAACGAAAACTTGTTACTGCCCGCAATGAGGACATCGTCCCCGTACCCGCCAAAAAACTGATCTCGGGAGTCACCGCCCACTAAGGTATCATTGCCATCACGGCCTTGTAGCCCTTCCCGAGAGAAGTCGCCGCCACCACCACTGGAGAGAAAATCGTCGCCGGCGCCGCCCCGGAGTGTATCGGTGCCAATGCCCCCAAAGAGTCGATCGGCGCCGTTGCCGCCGTCGATGGCATCGTCGCCATCGCCGCCGAAGACGACATCATCCCCATCGCCGGCATAGATCGTATCGTCACCGGCGAGGCCGAACACGATATCGGCCAGGTCTGTCGTCTTGTTCGCCGGCCGGTCAATGACGTTGCCGTTTTGCGTGAACTGCCCCACGGTCGGCGTCATCAGATCGTCGAACTGGGTGCCAAAGACAAGGGCCATTTCTCCCTCCCTCGCAAGCGATGCGTCAGCGACACGCCAAGGCACGCTCGCCCAGATGGGGCTGATGGGCTGGAGCGCTACGTCAGCACCAGGTTGCCGTCCGTCACCGCTTGATCGACATCCGACAGTGTTACGTTCTGCAGCACGCAGGCATCGGCGAAGTTAACTCCGTTGGCAGTGCCATCGCTATCCACCTGCACCTTCGTGTCGCCGCCGGCATTGACGAACTGAACGAAATCGTTGGCATCGGAGCTGCCGGCGACGAAGCCGTCGAGCAGTGCGGACAGATCCAGCGCGTCGCCGAACACGCCGTCAACGAAATCACCGATGATTTCCGGAGCGCCATCAATGGCCACCAAAGCAAAGATGTCGTGCCCTGCGCCGCCGGTCATGCTATCCGTGCCGAGTCCTCCGACAAGCGTGTCGTTGCCGGCGCCGCCTTCCAGCGTGTCGTTGCCGTCGCCACCATCGAGGTTGTCGGCACCGATGTCGCCGCAGAGTTGGTCATCGCCGCCCTGTCCGAAGAGGTCATCGTTGCCCGTACCGCCATGCATCGTGTCGTTGCCGCTGGTGATCGGAGTTCCTTCCGTAGCGACAGCGTCGCCGTACAAGGTGTCGTTGCCAGATCCGCCGTTCAGAGCATCGTTGCCATGGCCGCTGGCTTCGCTGCCGCTGGCGTCACCGATCAGGAGATCATCGCCGCTGTCACCGTTCAGTATGTCGTCGCCGGAACCATCGGCTGCCCCAAAGTAGCCGTAGGCGTCACCGATCAGTGTATCGTCGCCACTACCACCCGATAGTATGTCGTCACCGATGGCAGATGTATCGCCGCCGTAGGCAAATAACACGAAGGCGTCGCCAACAAGCATATCGTCGCCAGCGTCACCATCGATTGTGTCATTGCCAGTAGCAACCGCGCCATAAAGACCCTCAGCGTCGCCAATGATCGTATCCTTACCCGCTCCACCCTTCATAAGGTCGTTGCCATATCCTCCGCTTGAACCATAACCTGGGATGCTGCCGCCCTCATCTCCGACCATGAAATCATCACCGCTGCCACCATACATCGTGTCGTCGCCGGAGCCGTTAGCAACGCGGCCGTCGGTGTGCGAGTCGCCGAACAACGCATCGTCACCGCTATCGCCGAAGATAAGGTCATCGCCAGAGCCGTACCCCGCGCCATGCCCGTAGCCCTGCGCGTCGCCAACGATGAAATCGTTGCCCGAGCCACCGCGCAGAGTGTCGTTGCCGCTGCCGGTGGCCCCCTGCGCGAAACTGTCGCCAACGAGTTTGTCGTCGCCATCACCACCGAGAATGAGATCGTTGCCGTAACCGAAGCTTCCAGGACCATGGTAGCCATACGCATCGCCGACGATGAAGTCATCGCCGCGACCGCCACAGAGGGTATCATCGCCGGAGCCGCTGTTGGTATATGACATACCGGCGTCCCCAACTATTAAGTCGTCGCCATCACCGCCGAAGATGAGATCATTGCCAACGCCGCTGCCGGCAAAGTCGTAGTAGGAGCTAGCGTCGCCAATGATGATGTCATTGCCGCCACCGCCGAAGATAGTGTCATGGCCAGAGCCTGTAGCATCACTGTCAAGGCTGAACGCATCGCCAAATAGCGTATCGTTGCCCCTGCCGCCAAAGAGCAAATCATCGCCGGAGCCGCCGGCGTCACCTGAGTCGGCGTATTGGTCGCCAATCACCCGGTCATCCCCGTCACCACCGAAGGCGATGTCATCCCCGCCGCCAGCATCGATGGTGTCGTCGCCGGCAAGTCCAAACACGATATCGGTAAGATTTGTAGTCTTGTTCGCGGGCCGGTCGACGACATTGCCGTTCTGCGTGAACTGCCCGACGGTCGGCGTCATCAGATCGTCGAACTTGGTGCCAATGACAAGGGCCATTTGTTTCCTCCCTCGCAAGAGCGTCACTTCAAGAACACGTCAAGCAGGTTCGCAGGCTTGCCCGCGCCCAGTTACGGGCAATCCATTTCAGCCACCGTGCGCCGGTTCCGCACTTACGTCAGCTGCGTCGTGAACCTCAGGCGCAAATGACACCTCTTCCGCCGAACATACATGCAGCGGGAGACTTCTCTCAGGTGCTGAACTGTTCGCCCATAACGGTAAATGACTATTGCACGCGTTTGGGCGCGATTTTTTGGATTTTTCGGTAGGATTGGTTTTATTTAACACGCAAAGAACTTCGCAAGTCAAGAGCAAGTCCATTTTGGTCTCGCGGCGCGCCGGATCTTGTGACACTGTTTGCAACCATGGCAAAGGCCGCGTTGGATTTGTATTCTAATGGTTGTCGTACCGGCGAGTGAGTCGATGTGCTCGATCATCCGAGCAAGGCGATAGGACTGGACTTAGGTCCGGTGTTGAATAGCGTCAGTCACTAACCGCCGGCAGGCTACGGGAGGCCCGAGCATGCCCGAGATCACAAAAGCACTGAGAACTTTCAAGTATACTCGCGAGCCAAAGCCGTCGCAGATAGAGACGAACGCAGCCAAGGCGGAGAAGAAGCAGCCGCCGCTGGACGTCACCTGCTCGCGCCAGTTCACCCACTGGTTGGCCGAGCAGCATGCGAGTATCGCTTTCACCACCTATCAAGCGGCCAAGCTGTTCCTTGTCGGCCTGCAGCCGAACGGCAAGCTCTCGATGCACAAGCGGACGATGCCGCGATGCATGGGCATGACCGCGCACGGCAACAGTCTCTATGTGAGTTCGCTCTATCAGCTATGGCGCTTTGAGAATAACGTCGCGCAAGGCGATGCCCAGGATGGATTCGACCGGGTGTACGTGCCGCAAGTCGGCTACGTCACCGGTGACATAGACATGCATGACATGGCGGTCGACCGCGACGGCCGCCTCGTCTTCGTCAACACGCTCTTCGCCTGTCTGTCCACAGTGAGCGAGGCGTACAGTTTCCACCCCCTGTGGAAACCGCCATTCGTCAGCAAGGTCGCAGCGGAGGACCGCTGTCATCTCAACGGCTTGGCGATGCGCGATGGGATGCCGGCCTATGCCACGGCGGTATCGGAGGGGGACGTCTTGGACGGCTGGCGCGACTTCCGCCGCGACGGCGGCGTCTTGATCGACATCGCGGCGGATGAGGTCGTGCTGCGCGGGCTGTCGATGCCGCATTCGCCGCGCTGGCATCAGGGCCGGCTTTGGCTACACAATTCCGGCACCGGTGAGTTCGGCTGGGCCGATTTTGGAGCCGAAAAGTTCGAGCCTGTCTGCTTCCTCCCGGGCTACTTGCGTGGTCTGGACTTCATCGGTGATTTCGCTGTGGTCGGCCTGTCCAAACCGCGCGAGAATAAGGAATTCACTGGTCTGGAGCTGCAGGATCGGTTGGCCGCAAAGAAGGCGACGCCGCGGTGCGCCATTGTTGTCATCGACCTGCGCAGCGGCGATGCGGTGCATTGGCTGCGCATGGACGGCGTTGTTGCCGAGCTTTACGATGTCAGTGTCCTGCCTGGCTGTCGCCGGCCAATGGCGGTCGGCTTTTTGACGGACGAGATCCGTCGCGTATTTAGGGTGCCGCCGTTCGACGAGTCCGGCAGCCCGAAGCCCATCCCGTTCCCGCGTCGTATCGATGCGAGTTGATGCGCCGCCGGTGGGTATGCAGGACGCTTGCCCCTCGTGAGATCGTTGCGTTCGGCAACTGCGCCGCAGTTCTGCTATGGGTTCATAGGCAGCGGTTTGATGCCTTTCCGCGAACGTCAGCTTACTGATTAACACCGAATTGCTTGCACTAATCGTCAGCTAGACCCTGAGCACCGACCTGGGCTGTCGGGGCTACCATGGCGCAGACGTGCCAGGAACAGACCGATACCTGCTTCTAACAGGATTGTGAGAAGAGGGTCGCCGCCGAGTGCCCTGTCCTCAAACAGCGGACTGGATCAGCCAAGCGATGAGCGTGTTTTGATGTCTGTGTTGTGAGCTTGAGGCCTTTGACTCAAGGGGAACATGCAGCACAAATGAATGCGAGGCCAGGCAATCTGCTGAATGTGTGCTCTCGAAGCCTGTCCCAAATGCTTATCCGATCGCGAGGGTTGCACTCTCGGATGTAATCTTTGACATCCTGCCGGAGCACATAGAGGGGTCTGTCAAATGCTGATCGATCAAACTTCCGGCAAAGACGAATCGCATCGATCAACCCCGAGAGAGTCTGACCCAATAGTCCATTGTACGCGCCCTTCATGAGAAAACCGGTAGCAGAACGTGCGAACCTCCAGAACGTCGCGCCATACTTCCAGTGAATATAGAGCCGATTGCGGACGGTGTAGTAATAGCGGCCTTCGCGCCATTCGATTCTACATTCCGGTGATATCTTATGAAGCACGACGACGTCTGGTGCGTACTTTATTTTGTACCCAGCATTCAGAATTCGATATGACAAATCGAGTTCTTCCCAAGCGAAGAACAGATCATCGTCGTACCCGCCGGATGCGTCAAACGCAGCCCTTCGCACAGCATGCCCCGCGCCAACGAACTGTGCCGCAGGGAATTCATGGCTCGCGTGATGCGTCATTTTCTGATGGTAAACCCAAGAGGATGCATCGTCCTCGCGGCTGAAGTAGTTCAAGATGCGAAATCCAACCGCACCAAGCATAGGATCGGCTTCAAGGTGGGCGATCGCCCGCTCAAGCGTATGTGGGCTGCTGAAAACCGCATCATTATCCAGGGCGACAATATAGGGGGCGCGGCCCATCCGACTCGCGATATTGCGGCCAGCCGATACACCTACATTCTGGCGCAGCGACTTCAGAACTACAGGCTTTCCGTTGACAAACGCCCGCAGGCGCGTGTGCTGCAACGCATCGCTAGCCTGGTCGACGATCCAGATGTGCTTCCTAACGGCCTTCTGTTCTAGGGCACTGGCGATAGCGGCGATTGTATCATCAATCCTGTTTAGAGACAGAATGACAACATCAACTGCAGGTAATTCCGGCGCCATCGCTTCGATTTCTTTATCTTGCTGCATGCTACCACACCAAATGTGACCATGGATTCTGCGCTGAACATCTCTATTGAAGGGCCGGCGAGGGAAGCGGCTTATTTTCCCAATAAATATCCTTGAGCTTTTCCATGAATCACAGCATCTGTAGTTGCGCAAGGCATCGGAACCGCTTGGCCGCGTTCCATCGCCAACCTACCAAGTCCCACTGTGAGGCGCTGACCGAGATTGAGATCAAGTTGACCGCATCGGGGAGCGAGCAGATCACCGGTGTCCTTCACTCCCTCTCATGCTTACCCAAATTTTCTTCGTATTAGCGGCTATTCGGCCAAAGACTTCAGGCACTGTCAATCAATTGTGACGAGTGTTTCGAAATTCTGAACTGAAACGTCAAGGAATAAGTTTGCGTTATGAATACGCCACGGTCGCCTGGAACTAACAACCGCGGAGAAAGTCCTCTCGCCGTGATCAGAACGCGTCTGCCGACCTGCGGAGACGAAACATCTGGTCGCACTGACGCGGCCGGTAGCCTTGAAATTGCTCAGGACGCATGGATACACAGTTAGCTCGCACATTCCTCGACACCCCATTCCACCGCACCGTTCGACCACGACTGCATATTTGTGGACTGTGGGCCAGAGTTCCATAAGTCCCACACGACTCGCTTCGCGGAACTCCCTTTGCCTGGATTCCAGACCAATCTCGGAGCCTTCGCGGCTGAACAGACCCTAGAAGATGGCGGTTCAGGGTATCTTCCCGAGCCGGTGGTACGACCCCATCTGCGGACGGGTCGTTTGCATCGCGTTCGAGGAGCACCGCGGTTTGTCACACCCATTTACGCTGTCTGGACGATGCGCGGCGCATCCAAGGACAGGTCGCCGCAAAATCGGTTGACACAATACGCGCGCGACGATGCCGCGCCGTCGGCATCGATCGGACCTTTATAATACCGCATCGCTTACCTTGGAGAACAAACTCGTTCCGCTCAATGTCGGTGGCACATGCTCTCCCAGGAGATCGATCATTGTAGGAACGATGTCAAAAGTGCTGCGAATCCCATAGTCGCCTGGAGCGATGCCCCGCCCGGTGACGAAAGCGAAGCCATGCGCGCCCGTGTGACCTCCCGTCCGTCTGTATGGCACTGGGCCAATCTGACCGATAGTGGGATGGATGAGACTCAGCGGGGCGGAGCGCCATTCAACAAGCAAATCGGATTCAGTCGGGCCAATGGCAGTCGGATTATCGCCGCCGCAACGCTCCAGTCTGCTCACGATAGGTTCGCCGGTACGCGGGTCCCGACAGTCGCGAATAAGCGCTTCCACCTCGTCGCATGTACTGCCATAGCGCTCCAGAGCAACCTTGCCGTGCCTCTCTCGTCCAGCGAGATTAAGTCGAACACGCCCGTCATAAAAAGCTGGCAGGGCAAACGCTGTCATGTTCGGCCAGTGTCGGCGATATTTCGCCGCTGGCATCCAATCCACGGAGATGCGGTAGTTTGGTTCCACACCATCCCTCGCCGAGCTGGTTGCAGCCTCTTTGGCATGGGCCGGCCAATGTCGTAACAGCCGACGGGCGACTTTGTGAGCCAATTTCGACAGTGATTGCCGCTCACCCAGCGCACTAGCAACAGCTCGGCTCCAAGATTCGTCTGAATTCAAGAGTGGAACGCCGTTGTCGGCGTTCAGCCATGAGCTCGGTTCGCGCAGTAAGGGCCGCCCGAACGATTTCCGGTACAGCAGCTCAGGCAGAAGCAGCATACCGGGCACGTCGGAATCATTCGGGCCCATGCCGTGCGCCGCAAAGGTCACTATGATCGCGTCGCTGAATCGCTGGACGAAGGTGCCGACAAGGCGATCCACTGCTCTATACACCGCCTTCAGTCCTTGTCCGGCGGGAACCGAAGAGGGCAAATGGTGAAGAGGATGCATGGGATCTATCCCATGCCACAGCGCTTCAATGGCGGAATGCAATTCTGAGATAACGACGATCGCCAATTCCCAGTCCGGCAATCGCTCGGACAACAGCCACATTGCGGCCTCGGCACGCGTATCGACTGCTTGAACGAGGCTGCCTGCCATGAGCCGCGTCTTGCTGGGGCACGGCCAGGTCAACCCATAGATCCACTTCTCAGCGGGATACGCGCCGAAACGGGCCTCAATCTCAGACCACAGTCGTTCGGGACGCGATCCGGCTAAGATTCCCGGGTCGTGGGCCCCCCATCCCACTACACCCTGCGTCCGTTCCGCGCGCGTAAGGTCGAAATAAGGTGGATCAAAGACCACGGTCCGCGATGAAAGTTCGTCAACAAATGGCCGGAACCATGTTCCTTCCTGCCACAAAGAATAGTCGAGTGGATCGAAGCTGACGGCTGCAAACCGTCTCGCGCGAGCCGGTGACAGTCCCGTACTAATATGTTCCCACGCGAGACCCGTTCGCTTGGCATCACCGTGATCCAGAAGAAACCGGGCGCTGCGCTCATGGAGCGCCGCCAGAGCCGGCAGCTCACCACTCGCCATCAAGGCATTGGCGACGGTTACTTCAAAGCCATCCAAACCAATTGCAAGAACTCTGCGATCAGCCATTCGGCACAACTCCAGAGCCAGCGTCTGCGACTTGATTGGCAGAAACGCGAAAAAACTAAGCAAATGAGATCAAAGCATGCCAGAGGGCTGCGAAACCCACAACAGCGGGCTCCGCCGGAACCTTCGTCGAAGGAAGTGGGCGCCCGATCCGGAATGAACCCTTGTCGTCTTCAGTCGAGCGTCCGCTCTGGGTCTTGGTCGTGTGAAAACGCTCTGGCGATGGTCGTGACGGCTCTCGACCAAGGCGGACAACCACGGCGCGGTCGTTTTGGCCGATTGTCAGTGTTTTCCGGCTGAGAGCATGCCTGGCG
>Ga0184626_10000197_pt1 | contig 16163 bp, 10 predicted proteins | sample PLM3_60_b1_FD_133142 | JGI IMG/M metagenome (GOLD analysis project Ga0184626, IMG submission 133142) | Groundwater sediment microbial communities from an aquifer in East River, Colorado, USA - PLM3_60_b1 | ecosystem: Environmental > Terrestrial > Soil > Riparian zone | place: USA: East River... | reverse complement strand
TGTCGCTTCAGCGCATAATACGCAGCCGCGCGTCGAGATCAACATGGAGCGCCTCAACCCCGGCGGCATCGTGGATGTGCGCGGCGTGAGCTTCGGCATGGAAGAGTCCGTTACGCTGACGCTCATCGGCTCCAGTGCTGAGATTTCTTTCGGGGAGGTTCTCTCGGATGCAGAGGGTGAGTTCATGCACATTGCGGTATTGCCTTCTGATCTGGTGGAAGGCACTTATTATTTCCGTGCCACCACCAGTCATCATTGGGTTATCAGCGCGCCGCTGACAGTTTGGGGACGGCGGTTGCAGAAGGCGGAGGCCAGGGTTTGAGAGATGACGATGAGGGATTGCTCGCGCCCATGCCGACTCTCGCACATGCGGCAGCTACTGCACCCGCACCCTCGCTTCCCCTGGACCCGACGCCTGCCTCCGCTTCGAATCGAACCATTCCCACCCTGATAGCTCTCACAGTGCTTGGCATCTTTGTCGTGTTTGCGATAAAGAGGAAGAATACGCAATAAGGTAGAGGTAAAGCCCTCACCCTGCCCTTATAATCCCCGAAGGGGGCTCCCAACGGGAGAGGGGGAGTCGTCACGCCAAAGGATATCTTAATCGGGGTGAGGGAAGGTTCTGAAATCAAAAGAAAAATTTGTTATCTCGTTCTACTTCTCGAAGGCTAAAACGATGATCCGGAGAATCAAAACGCATAACATTCTCAACGGAATCAAATTCAGCATCGCTGAGTTTCTCTTCATCCCACTGTTAATAATTCCCTTCGCAATTTATTATCTCACCCACGCCCGGCTGCTATACGGACTGGTTTCCGTGGGCATCCTGCTCAACTGCCTGACCGTGGCAGGCCTCGGCTTACGTCAACTCTCAGACAAAGTAGCGGATGTGGGCCCACAGCAGTTATTGGATAAACAGGCAAGAGAAAATATCGGTCGTGCAAATCCCCATCTGCTCAAAGATACCTTGATGATTACTATAACGGTGCTGCTTCCCTATGTCTTGTTTGTGCTGGTCATGGTTGAGCTGCTGATTGGCGGCCGGGAACGCAGACCCTGAATCAAAATACCTGTTGCGAGAACAATAAAAAAATTACCGGTGGACCACCTCCAGGAAGGCGTCCACCACACGCGGATCAAACTGGCGCCCACTTTGGCGTTGAATCTCTTCGATTGCTTCTTTGTGAGGCCAAGCTTGCTTATAGGGACGTTCGCTCGTGAGCGCGTCGAAAACATCTGCTACCGCTACAATGCGCCCAGCGATTGGAATGGTATCCCCATATAGTCCAAGGTAACCTGTGCCATCCCAGCGCTCATGATGGGTGCGGGCAATTTCCTCCGCCCGCTGCAATAAGGCAAACCGCCCACCGGAGAGCATTTTGGCTCCCAGCGTAGTATGGGTCTTCATGTGACTAAATTCCTCGAGGCTGAGCTTGCCGGGCTTGAGCAAGATCGAGTCGGGAATAGCAATTTTGCCCACGTCATGCAGGAGTGCCGCTCGCCCGATCAATTCCGCCTCCGGTAATCCAAGAGTTTGAGCAATTTGAGCGGCCATCTGCCCGACCCGTTTGGTGTGCTCGCCTGTATCATCATCGCGATACTCTGCCGCCAGTGCAAGTCGTTCCAGAATTTCATTTTGAGTTTCTTCCAAATCCGCAGTGCGCTCGCGCACCCTCTGCTCCAGTAACTGGTTCTGGTTTTGAAGCTGAAGATGGAGTGCCCGCGTTTGAAGCAGGTTTCTGATCCGGAGAATGACCTCTGTGGCATCGAAAGGTTTGGTCAGGAAATCCATGGCGCCCCCGGCAAGGGCCTGGCGTTTTGGCTCAGGAGTGATATCAGCAGTCAAAACCAGAATGGGCAGGAAGGCTTCTGGTGGGATCTGCGCCCGCAGTTGTTTCATCACCTCGAAGCCATCCAGATAGGGCATTTGCAAGTCCATTAGGATTAAGTCAGGTCGATACTCAAGGAATATAGGCAGGACCTGCCGTGAGTCTGTGATGCTCCGGTAGGCGCTGTAATCTTCTTCCTGCAAAATGCCCTCCAGCAACAGGATGTTGGAAGGTTGGTCATCTACGATCAAAATCCTGGCTGATGTTAGAGTAGTATCCAACATGTTCAGTTTTCCTTTTCGCTCAGTAACTCCTCGATGAGTTGAATAAAGAGTTTTATATCGAGTGGCTTGGTAAGGTACGAGTGCGCCCCCAGTGCTAGCAACCGCTCGATCTGGTCAGGCGTGGCATCTGCACTGACCATAACCACTGGAATACTCACAGTCTGGTCGTCCTCCTTGAGCCGCCGTAAAACTTCGCCACCATCTTCGCCGCCCAGGTGCAAATCAAGCAGGATAAGGTTGGGCCGATGCTCATGCGCCAGGTTAATACCTGCCTCAGGCTCAGTGCTCCACAAGAGTTCAATCTGGCCATAATCAGCTAATACTTGTTGGATCAGTTCAAAATTGGCAACGTTGTCCTCAATATACAGAATCGTGCGAGCGGTGCCAGTGCCAGACATGCCAGGCAACTGTGCAGTGCCTCCTGTACGTTTCAGGCGGTCCAACTGGCTTTCCGTCGCCTGCAATTCGATCCAAAATGTACTTCCCTGCCCCAGGATGCTTTCGACACCGATTTGACCTTTCATCAACTCGACCAGCCGCTTGGCAAGTGCCAGGCCCAGGCCGGTGCCTTCTACGTTGGACTGATCCGCTGAGAGGCGTTCGAACGGTATGAATAAAAGTCGCAGATTTTCCGGCGAGATGCCCGTGCCGGTGTCGGTGACTGAGATGCGCCACGCTTCGCGGTCTGACCGGGTTGCCTCACAGGTTAAGGACACAAAGCCGCCAGGGCGGTTGTATTTGACGGCATTGTTCAACAGGTTCAATAGAACCTGCTTCAGCCGCTGGCGGTCGGCCATTACATAGGGATTGGCCTCTGCCCCCAGGCTGAATTGGAGTGTTATGTTGCGGTTGGTAGCCAATGGCGCGGCGAGGTCGAGCACCTCCTGGATGCTTTCCCGAATTGACACTGGTTCGGGCGAGATTTGAAGGCGGCCCGCTTCGATACGAGAAATATCCAGGATTTCATTGATCAAGTCGAGCAAATGCTGCCCGCCTTTCACAATTTGTTTAACACGCTCCTTCTGAGTGGGAGTGAGCGGATCTTTGTAGCTCATCGTCAGTAGTTGGCCAAAACCCAGGATGGCGTTCATCGGCGTGCGCAACTCATGGCTCATGCGCGAGAGAAACTCGCTCTTGGCCCGATTGGCCGCTTCTGCCATCTCTTTGGCCTGGTTCAGGTCCTGTTCCACTTGCTTGCGTTCGGTGATATCCCGATCAATCCCCAGCACCAGCTCGCGGCCTGCAACGGTGATGAGTGAGGTTGAGACTTCGACCGGAAAGAGGTGACCGGCCTTATGGCGATGGAGAACCTCCTGGTTGAGAACGCCCTGTTGCCGAATACGGTGCAGATACGTTTCACGTTCGGCGGTGTCCCCCGGAGTCGGGTTGAGGAGATCAATGGACTGCCCGATGAGTTCCTCACGCGTGTATCCATTCATGGTGCAGGTGACCTGATTGCAATCTACGATCGGCCAGGAAGTGTTGGGATCATGTGGATCAATGAGCACTATCGCATTGGGTGAGGCATCAAACAAGAGGCGGAAGCGCTGTTCGCTCTCTTGCAGCGATTGGACCAGCCGCTGGCGTTCGGCCAATTCACCCTGCAGGCGCAAGTTGACGGTATTCAAGTCCTCCGTGCGCTGAGCGACCCTGCTTTCCAATTCGCTTCTGCGGAGTGCAACTTCTGTAAGCAACTGACGGATTTTTTCGTCCGCTTCCTTGCGCTCGGTGATATCGCGCATGACGAACTGAATGGCGGGTTGCCCTCCATAGGATATTGGTATGGCCCTGAATTCTGCTTCAAAGGTTGTCCCATCCAGGCGGTGCATCCTTCGCTGGATGAGTGGAGTTGGTTCTCGGGTTGCCTGGGTTTGCTCAATCCCTTGCTCTGCAGTTTCCCAATCCTGCGCAGGAACGATATCCAGGATAGGTTGATCAATGAGTTCGTCTGCATTTTTGGCGCCAAGCAGTTTCACTCCGGCGGGATTGATAAATAGAACTCTGCCGTTGCGATGCACGGCGATCATATCCGGGGAATAATCCACCAGGCTGCGGTAGAGCGCCTCGCTCTCCTGCACTTCCTGCTGTGCTCGCGAGAGCGCATCCAACATGGAATTGAACGTACTGGCCAGTGTGCCTATCTCGTCGCGGGACTCGACCCGAGCCTTCGTCGAGAGGTCTCCCGCCCCAATTTGCCTGGCTGCGGCAGTGAGGCGGGAAATGGGCGCAACCAACACTTGTGCCAGGACCACCGCCAGCCCGGTTGTCAGAAGCAAGACGATAAGAGTGCTTAGTAAGGTAGTCCTCCAGGCGGCGTTCAGAGGAGCAAACGCCTCAGCAGGTTCCTGATGAGCAATGAGCGTCCAATTCAAGCCCTCGAAGGCGCTGACCTCTTCTGGGTCAGCAGCGGTAACCAGGGCCTGGCTGACCAGTTGCGGCTTGCCTTCGAAGCTTATCAAAGCAAAGTCGGTGGATGCTGCGGCCTGGAGGTGTTCCAGTGCATTCTGCTCAATAAAGAGAAACTGGTCACTGGAGGTAAGAAGTTGTCCGGTTGGCAGCAGCAGGCTGTTTTCAATCATTTGCCCGGGGCGATTGTCTACCAGCATCTGAGCAGTATTCTCGAGGCCATAAGTTGCCATGAGCATGCCAACCAGATCTGAGCGGAGATGGGCGCGAACAGGCATGACGATGATCAAATGGCGGGTTTGTGTGCTGGGTTCCAAAATCGGCTGACTGATGTAAATTTCGCCTTGCCCTTTGTGAAAGGCGGCTTGCCACCAGCTTAGGAGGGATTGGTCATAGCTGGTGGGGCGGGCCGTGGTGGCAAGCACTGCACCGTATTTATCGGTGAGCAGGAGATCGGTGTAACCAGGGAAGTTATCGCGAAATTTGCGCAGTTCATCGGCTGCCTCATTGTTCAACACTTCTTGAACGAGCGGATCACTATCCGCGGCAGCTCTCCAGGCCAGATCGCGTTGGTTTAGTTGCTCCCAGATGACGCCCAAATCGCTGGGGTACTGGGCGGTGGCTACAGCGGCATAGTCCTGCACCACTTTGCTTAACACAAAGCTTTCGAGCGCTTCGGACTGCTTACTCAATAAACTGCCAATGGCCTCCGCCCGATCTCGCGCATGTGCCTTCAAATTGGTCCCCACAGCAGACTGAAGGTTCGAGCGTATCGTCAGATAGCTGGCTAAAGCTACCAGGCTGACTGAGAGTCCGCTCACCAGAATAAATGTGAGAATCAATTTGGTTCGTATGGGCAAATCACCGAAGGCGGGAGAGACCATCTGCCGACCGATAACCAACACGGTCAGCAAAAGCGCGCCGACCAGCAACCACACCGCTGCTTGTCCGAGGCTCACAATCCCAACATAAAATACCAACCCGTAACCTAGTAGCACCGCAACAAGGGGAAGCACTCGAACAGGTCTATCCAGCGCGGTTATCCACGCACGCGGCGCGGCCGAAGCAGAGCTATGATGCATTTGGCGTAAGGCAGCCAGGACAAAGAAAAGTTGAGCGACGTTCCAGCCTGCATCAGTCCAGCCACCCACTGCGTAGGTGCCAGTGAGACTGGTGTAGCCGAAAGCAAAGTCAGAGCCAATAAAGAAGATCATCCCCATAAGGAGGAAATTGAGCGCAGCTTGAGTATCGGGGGAGGGTCGCCGGTACAGGATGGCTAACAGACCGCCGGTCAGGAACAAGCTGCCGATGGGATAAGCAGACGAAATCACCTGCGTGAGGAGATCACTGCTGCTGAGGGCTGTTGTCGGCGCGATGATGAAATATCCGACGAACAACGCCGCGGCACTCAACACGCTGAGCAAATCCAACCAGAGGGTCAGGCGTTCGCGGCGGTTCTGTTGCGCGCCCGGCAGCGTGAGTAACCCCCACAACCCCAACGGGTAAAACGCCAAGTAGAAAACATCCGCAATGGACGGGAAGGGTTCAACTCGCAGAACAACCTCAAGATACGTCCAAATCGCATTCCCGATGAAGTTCATGAGGAAGCCAAAACCCAGGATGAGCCAGGCCCATCGGAGGCGCGGGACTAAAGTTGGTTCCACTGCCACTCGCCATGCCGCGAGCACCGCCAACAACATGGGAGGCAAAACGGCCAGGTTCCCAATGAGGCTGATGTTTTCTTCGCCGCCCCAGTGAAAGTACGTCCAGGCGAGGAACAGCAAGATATACAGGATCAAGGCAACCCCAACCATCCCCCAGCCGCGGGTCAGCCAGGGTGGGAGAAGTGAACGAGGGCGGGATAGTGGTTGAGATTTCACGCTCGACATGGTTTTTAGGGGATTATTTCATTACGGGCTGACCGTTGCAGGTTACCTTACCGAGTTTGGTGATCACCTGATCACGAACTGCATCCGGCAGAACGCTATAGCCCAATTGGGCCGCGCGATTGCCAGCCGATACATCGGTGAGAATCCAATGAATATACTCGAGCAGTTTCCGGGCTTTGACACAATCAGTCATACTATTTGTGTGCAGGATCAAATAAGTATAACCGGAGATGGGCCAGGTACCCTCCCCATCACCATCTACGATCGTCGCAGTCAGCTCCTCATTGAAAGCCGCAGTGCCAAAGTCGTTAATGGCGGAGGCAAGACTATCAGCATTCGCAGTCACCTGCTTGCCGGCCTTGTTGATCATGTCTGCATAGGCCAGGCTATTGGACAAGGCATGAGAAAGTTCAACATACCCAAGGGAGTTGGGAGCGTTGACAACAGCCGCTAATACACCCTGATTGCCGTTGCCGCCAACACCATTGCCAGCCTTAGCAACAGGCCACTCGACGGAAGAAGCGCCGCCAGCGGTCCAATCAGGGCTGAAGGAGGCTAGTGACCTGGTGAAGAGTTCGGTCGTTCCGGATCCATCGGAGCGATAGACAACAGTGATGCCAGCCTCAGGCAGATAGTCCGCCAATTGAGAGTTGAGAGCGATGAGTCTAGGATCGTTCCACTGATTGACTGTACCGTTATAAATATCCACGAGGGTTTGGCGATCTAAAACGAGCGCGGGCACTTTGAAATCAGCAGGGTAATCTCTGGCAGGCACGAAGTTATAGATTACGACCACCGCGCCGGCCAGAATGGGGTACATCTGCAAGTCTTTGCCTGCCTCATATTCTTCGGCTTTCAAAAGCGAGTCAGAGCCGGCGAAGTCAACTGTTCCCTCAATGATCGCTTTCTTGCCACCGCCAGAACCAATGCCCTGATAATTAATTGCAACCATGGGATCAATGTATGAATAGGCATAAGTCCATTCCGTGTAAATAGGCAGCGGGAACGTGGCGCCTGCGCCATTGATCTGAATAGAGTCAGCGGAGAGCGGCGTCAGTTCACCGGATGTCGGAGTGATCGTTTTTTCTGCAACCTGGGTTTGCGCCTCATTGATCGGTTCGGGGCCACACGCGGGAAGCAGAAAGCTCGTGAGAGCCAGCATAAGCAGAGTTGGATGAAGAAACGTAGTCATCGCTTTTCTTTTCATATAGATTTGCTGCTTTGTCAAATCAATTACAGAGTACCCCATGCATGTCTGACATGCGTATCTAAACGGAAAATTTGAATTTCAAAAGTTTAATAACTAACGAGACAAGTGCCAGGCAATATTTATTATACGCCCATATCAAACCTTCGGTGTCAGCGTACATAACCTGGGAGTGCAGGTGAGGCGCGGCTCGACAGGTATGACCAGCCAATGGATGTAGCCATTTTCCTTCGCCGTGCAAATCCCCATCTGCTCAAAGATACCTTGATGATTACTATAATGGTGCTGCTTCCCTATGTCTTGTTTGTGCTGGTCATAGTTGAATCGCTGACCAGTGGCAGGGACCGCAGACCCTGAATTAAAAAGTGCCTGCCATCAGGGTGAGGGGGGCACCCTAATGACAGGCTGGGACATTGTAACAGCATTACCAGCTTGTGCGGCTTTCGCAATGAATTTGATGTATTAGAAAAGGGGCTTTCGCATATATTAAAAGCTATGAAAACATTCCGAATCGTCCTTGGCATGCTGGCAATTATTCCCATATTCCTCCTTGTAGACACTGTCTCTCAACCTGCCAACTATGGTGAAGTTACGCTGGGTGAATTAGCCTTTTTGGTCTTCGGTACCCCAATTTCAATATTGAACCTTTGGGCATGGATGGAACCCGAGCTCATCGAGTTTTATTTCTTTGGCAAGGAGGCTGAGAGTAGTTAGCAGAGTCTTGCACGGACGATACTTCTCTTGTTGCTTGTTTCAACAAATGGGAAGTTGGGAGTAGGATAAAATTTACATATGCCCGCACCTGATAACATCAAAGATCTAGTCAAACGTTTCGAAGAGCATCGCGATGTGTAGAGGTGTATCGTTCAGGGAGATACAACGCGAAACCAAGCAATTGACTGGATTGGAAGGTCGCCAGTGTCGCAAATTATCACCTCAAACATGGATTGTTATCTGACTTCCTGCGACAACAACTCAAATCTCCGTCTATTCATATGCCTTTTGCGTAAGTCCTAAATAACTCATTTTTTATACAGCAGAAGGCAATTCGCCAGCTACAATGTCCTCGATGCGCAGGGACTGAGCTTTCGCAGAAGCGAGCTCAAAAGACTTCCCGCCTAATTTTTCTTTCCCAGCCGTAAGTAGATGGTTGAGGGCATTCGCATCCGGCTCCATCAGAGAGATCGATTCATCTTGCAGGCGGTTCTCAGCAAAGGAAGCAAGGGTAATAGCCTTCGCCACATTTCCTTCCACAAGCTCGCACGTTCCCAATGCAATCAGACAAGCCAATTGCCCCGGGATATGTTCTTGCCCGCGATTCCCTCTCAGGCTTTCGATAATGAGGGCACGGGCACGGATAATATTCCCTGCGTTGATTGCCGAGTAACCCATCATGCGCAAAGGAAAAGGCTGTTCCATTTCATCCCCAATGGATTGAAAGGCGACAAATGACTGCTCTGCGGCATGCCCTGAAGCAGAGTAATTTTCCTTCAAGTTATACAAGATGGATAAATTTGCGAGGGTCACACCCTCTGCCAGACGATCACCGATCAGGCGGATTGCGGGCAGACTGCGTTCAAAATAATGAATGGCGACATCCTGTTCCCCAATTAATCTATTAATCGTTCCCAATAATTGAAGAGCGTGGCTGATTCCCCAGGTGTCATCAATCTGCTCGGCAATTGCCAGGGCCTCCTTGGTGGTGCTGAATGCGCGTTCTTGTTCCCCCTGTTCGTGCTGCAAACGGCCCAAACAGGTGAGCGCCATATTTAGTTGCTGGGGGAAGTGGATACCCCAGCAGATGGACACACTCTCCTCCAACGCGGCTTTTGCCTGCGGATAATCGCGGATAGCGATGCAAATATCCCCCATATAAAATAGAGCGCTGGCCAAGGAGCGTTTTTCATCAAGCGCACGGGAGATCTCGATACTTTGCTGGCAAAGTTTATAAGCACTGTTGTAATCAAAGGTGCGTGTGTGGATGGCAGCTGCCCGATAAAGCATTTTGGCTCTGGCATGTTGGTATTCGGGAGCCACGGCATGTTGCAGCAAACTTTGTAGTCGTTCAATGCCCTCGTGGAAGTGGTTCTTTTCAATCCAAAAAAGGCTGATCGCCGCACCAATACGAAGCCCATATGTTATGTCCGCGCCAGCTGTGAGGGAGTAATCTATGGCGGCGCGTATATTGTTATGTTCTTTCTCGCTGATGGCAATCCATTTGGATTGTTCAACACCATCAAGATGGCTTTCAGACTCTTCTGCATATTCGGTAAAGTGTGCCAGATGTCGATTGAGCATATTGGTAAGTTCACCTGTTTGTAAGAGTTTCTCACGAGCGAACTCGCGCATGGTTTCAAACAAATGGTAACGTCCCTGGTGGGTACCGGCCTCGGCGACGACCAGGGACTTGTCGATCAGTTTGCCGAGCACATCCAAAACATCTTCGCGGCGCAATACCAGTTTGTTGTTTCCTTTATCCAGGTCGGCACACACTGATTCGGCAGTCCGCAACGTCCAACCGCCAGAAAACACAGCCAGCCGTCTGAGCAATATACTTTCGGGCTCAGAGAGAAGGTTATAGCTCCATTCCATGGTCCCGCGTAATGTTTGTCTCCAGGAATTTGCATCCCGCGAACCGCGCGTAAGCCAATCGAGACGGCGATCAAGCTGTTGGAGCATGGCTTGTGGTGTAAGAGTCTTTATGCGTGTCGCGGCCAGTTCAATCGCGAGTGGGAGGCCATCCAGATGTTGACAGATTTCCACGACAGCTGCAGCATTCTCATGGGTAAACTGGAATGCAGGCTGGACCGCTTGCGCGCGCTGGATAAATAACTGCACTGACGCATAATGTGAAAAGTTAATGAAATCATCGGCATCTTTTAATAATAGATTGCTCTTATTAGAAATTGGCTCCGGTAGCAGCAAGGGGGGAACGGGAAATTCATATTCCCCTGAAACATGTAATGCTTCGCGGCTGGTGGCAAGAATCTTCACACCAGGTGCCCATGTGAGCAGCGGTGGGATGTGTGTGGAAGCATTGATAACTTGTTCAAAATTATCCAGCACCAACAGGAGATTGCGATGGCGTAATGAAGCAGCAATGCTTTTTATGAGTGGCACATCTGATGTTTCGCGTACGCCAAGTACCTGGGCAAGGGTTGGCAGAAAAGTGTCAACATGGGCAATATCGGTCAAGTCGACAAATAAGGGTCCGTTCGCAAACGACCCTGCCATTTGGGCCGCGATATGTGCAGCCAGACGCGTTTTTCCAACGCCGGGAGGCCCAATCAATGTGACCAGACGCACATCACTACGGGTAAGCAGGTTGGTCAAAGCAACCACTTCGTTATCACGCCCAAGCAGTGGGGTAAGGATGGTTGGAAGATTGCTGGAAGAAAGATCAAAGATTGGCAGAGCAGTTGGAGGGGCTGATGAAGCGGGTTTTGCTTCCCCAAGAGATGTGACAGGCAAAGGTGCTTTTGTCTTAGAAATTCCAGCCAGTTCAAGCAAGCGAGCCGTCCATTCGGGCTCTGCATCCAAAAAAAGAGCAGGCACGAATCGGGCCATTAATGTTGTAGGGTCAGGAGTGCGCTGGTTTTTTTCGAGGCGGCTCATGTAACTATAGTGATAGCCCACCTGCAACGCCAGTTCTTTCTGGGAGAGTTCCACACGCTCGCGCAAATAGCGGAGTAATTCACCGAAGCTGGTGAAACTTCCGGGGGAAATGGAAACCAGATTCTCCATGATGTTGATTATACATCTTAGAAAAGGCAGGGGCAAACATGGTGAGGGGATTTATCGGAGTGGCTAAGGGAGTGAGTAAAATAAGGGACGATGAAATGTCCAAAGTGTGAACGGACCACCAAGCAACATAAGATTGGCAAAACGGCAGGAGGGAGTCAGCGCTATCGATGTTACTTCTGTCGCCAGAGTTACACGCCGGTCAAGAAGCAGCAAGGCTACAGTGTAAATGTGCGTCAAAAAGCGATCCGGTTTTATATAGACGGAATGGGTCTCAGACGGATTGGACGTCAATTGGGTGTCCATCATCAAAGTGTGGCCAACTGGACAAAAGCACATTCCGAAAAACTGCCCAAAGCGCCGGTACCAGCCAAGGTGAAAACAGCGGAACTGGATGAGTTATTTACTTTCATTGGAGAGAAAAAAACAAAATCTATGTTGTGACACTCGTAGATCGAGATAGGCGTTGCATTTTGAGTTGGAAAGTGGTCTGGGAACGGTCCCAAGAAGTCATTCAGACCATGGTGGATGAGGCTCCTAAAGCCCAATGGTATTTTAGTGACGGATTGGATGTGTATGCTTCGCTCTGGTATCACTTGGGACGCTATGCAGTTTCAGAAGGCAAGACGGATACATTCGCAGTGGAAGCAGACAATGCTGAACTTCGTCACTACCTGGCCCGTTTAGCACGATCTTCGCGTTGTTTCTCACGCTGTCCTTTTGCGTTGGCCTGTGCCATTCGCTTGTTGGTTTATCATTACAATCATCGTCAACTCAAAAAACGCCTTTATCCAAAATATACCTTCCACATCATCGATTTCGTTCACCCACTCATTTAGCCACTCTGGGATTTATCCTGTTGCTATCCTGATAACAAAGTTATGGTATCCTACGCTGAAGGTTTGGCGATTCTCTTAATTCAATTCATTGTGGTTTTAATCATGAAGTCCGATGGCAAATATTGGGTGTGATGTCGAAGAGGAAAAAAGCAAAATGAACATCGAACAGGTTGAGCTCATACGTAATTCTCTTATTCAGGTGCGGCCAATTGCTGACCAGATCGCTGAAAGCTTTTATGCACATCTGTTTGAGATTACTCCACATCTACAAAAACTTTTTACAGGTGATATGAGAAGACAGGGCACCATGCTGATGACCAGCCTGGAACTGGCCGTAAGTAGTCTGGATGATCCTGACAGCATCCTGCCTTCAGTCAAGGCGCTCGGGGAGCGCCATGTAAGCTATGGTGTCAAAGTGGAGTATTATGGGCTGGCAAAAGAAGCTTTTTTATGGGCATTGGAGAATCATTTGGGGGATGAATTTTCGCCTGCTCTCAAAGGAGCGTGGATTGAGGCTTTCGATGCCTTGGTTGAGGCAATGATCAGCGCGGCTGACAATTAAAGAAAAAACTGTGAGCCATGGATTCCTCCCGGGATGGTTTCCTAAAACTGAATTAGGGTGTTTATGCAAGGAGCAGGTCAGTTTGCTGACCTGCTCCTTCAACTTAGGCTGATGGTTTGAAAATCAAATTTAGTTTGTCAAGTTACTGATCAGGAGATCGATATACGTTCGAATCTTGATCTGTGCTGTGCATTCCACAATCCAGTCGTTCCCATCTGCAGAGGCGCCACAACCATCCACACGCGACCGCAGTATTTTCAACTCATTCAATGCCTGATTAAGCTTGCCTTTTGCTATCATTGTTTCAATGGCATCGAGTTCGCTGAGGATCGCTGTGCGGTTGCCTATTCCCTTGAAGACATTGCCGGGAAGCGCATTAACTGACCCCTGGATCCACTCAACATCTTCCCCGTCAGCTATACCATCATCATCGCTATCAGCGTCCAGGGGATTAGTGCCGTTTGCTACCTCGAAACCGTCGTTGAGTCCATCATCGTCAGAGTCAGCATCGTTCGGGTTGGTTTCATTCAAGTCGAATGCACAGTTATGATTCACATCTTCAACACCGTCGGATAGTCCATCCTTGTCGGTATCTGCAATCAGTGGACTGGTTGGGTTGCTCCCAAGAACTTCACATCCGTCTGTGAGGATATCCTGATCGCTGTCCGGATTATTGGGGTTTGTCTCGTTCGCGTCCAACGCTCCATTGTGATTCGCATCTTCGCTGCCGTCCAGCAAACCATCCTTGTCAGTATCTGCTACGGATGGATTGGTGGGATTGCTGCCATTGATCTCAGTGCCATCCATCAATCCGTCATTGTCCGTGTCGGCAACCAGTGGATTGGTTCCATAGGTATTGACTTCAGCGCCGTCAGTGAGGCCATCTTTGTCGGTGTCTGGGTCGTTGGGAAGGGTGCCAATCGACTTTTCAGTGCAATTGCTCAGCCCATCATTATCGCTATCTGTGGTATTCGTAGAGACATCGAAAGTAACTTGCAGATCATTTGATGATACGGTTTGCGTTCCAGTACTAAAGTTTGGCCCAGTCAAGCTCAGAGTCGCACCGTCCAGAGGTTCATCGCCCTCGATGAGGCCAAGAGGGTTTTCGAACACGCCATCCAGAGCAAACGCCCCATCGTCATCCCATCCCTGAAGGGATACCCCAACTGTCTCACCAGGGTTGACGCACAGACTCACGGGGCCTGGAAGTTCGCTAGCGGATATACTGGCTGATGGTATGTCAGCGCCATCCGCAATCGAGAGAGAGTGAGTTTTATCATTCCGCGCTGATTGCTGGAAATTTCCTGTGAACATCAAGGCGACAAAGTTAAGCTCGCCGGCTGCACTGGGATCTGTATCGTTGATGACATGAATCTTCTTAATTGTGGCAGTCACTTCAACAGGACCCGGAGTTTCAACCTGACAGGGAGTGCCATCGGGATGTGGATTTCCATTCGGTATAACCCATAAAGCCAGGAGTGTGGCAGGTCCATTCAGGCCGTATTGATCGTTCGAAATATTTAGTAAGCGACACCACTCGTGGCGAACTTGTTGGGCCGCAAGGGCGCGAGCAACCTCATGAAGCGGAATACCTGGCTTATCTTTATTTAAATCGCCGTGTGAAAGAGCTATGTTGTCCGGGCAATGGTCACTTGAATTCGAGGGCCAATATCCGGTGATGATGCCCGGAATGTTCGCCTTGGCTTGTACACCGTTAGACGGGTTGCTGCCAGTGAAAACATTAACGGTTTTATTATTAAGGTCTATGGATAGTGACGAATCCGGGCCCAAGGGGTGCTCATTCTCGCCTTCGACAATCAATGCTCCATCGTGCATCGAATAGGGCGTCAGGGCAGTCCGGAATCCCAGACCACTATCTATGAGCGAGGTCTTTCCGGTGTTCACCCAGTTACTGTGAGCGTAAAAGTCCACGGTCGTGTGGAGTATCTGACCCCACTTGTCGGCAAGATCATCCGAGTCGAATGCCTGCGGATTCGCATCAATGCGTGCAACTGTCAAATTCGCATTGATCTTGTCGGTCGCGCCGGCAAAGTGACAGTCATCGAAATGATGGTCCGGATCATTCGCATTGCCAATATCTTCAAAATCGTTCTCATCATTGATATCAATCATAACAAAGGGATTGATGAACGGAAGCGCTTCCATGACGATCTCAGGATGGAGTTCAATCGCAAAGGCGAGCGCCTTGCCACTTGCCTGAAATAGAATCAAAAGGCTGATGGCGATTCTTGCAATGTTCAATAAATAGCGTTTGGTGGTCATAGTTTATTTCTCCTTATTCATAGTTGGTTTTAGCCATTTCCTGTTCATCGTGCAGGATGAACAGGAAATGTTAATTTACGCAGGCACCGCTTCTGAGGCTTCGATCATGACGCCTGCCAGTGTGGTGTAAGCTATCACCCAGGCTTCCTTCAATTCGGGTGTGAAGGCTTCACCGAAGGCTTGTTCAAGTGTCCATAGGAAGGCTTCTGCTACAGGTTGGTAATGTTCGGCTGTCACACCGTAACCAGCGTGGCGTTGACCGAGGGCGCGCACGGCTGGCAAGATCTTCTCCAGATCGTTCAAACTGCCGACGGCGAGTCCGAGCGTGCTCATGAGCATGGCGCCCTGCTTCTTCATGTCATTTTTGAACATATATCGGTAATGTGGGGCGATCTCGAACAGACGCTGATAAAAGAGTTCAGCTGCCTGGTCGGCTATGGGGCGCACCAGTTCAAAAGAGGCTTGCACGAGTTCGATTTGTTTTGTGTCCATTTTTTTTCTCCTGTTGAATGATTGAATTGCCCTCACTTTATCAAAAGGTTAATTGACAAAGTTGTCATTAATTGACAAGTTAATTGACTCGTTGGAAGAGGGAAATAAGAACATCTGGCCTCAGTTTGAATACGCTGGGCGTTAAATGCAACCTGCAATTTGCAGAAAATGGAGTATGCTAGGATAGACTTAGGATTGTGGGTGAGCCATGAATTGTCCCAACTCTCAGTTACAGCCTGAAACGATCTTTTTATACAGGTGGGGCTAATTGGTTGTAAAATAGGATAACCTCATTCAGGGATATAGATTATGCCCGCACCTGACAATATCAAAGAGCTGGTAAAACGTTTTGAAGAGCATCGCGATGCCTATCGTTCAGGGAGATACAACGAAACGCAGTTACGCCGTGAGTTTTTAGACCCGTTCTTTGAAGCATTGGGCTGGGATATATTCAACAAGCAGAGTTTGGCCGAACCATACAAGGATGTCATTCACGAGGATTCGTTGATGATCGAAGGCGAGAACAAGGCGCCTGATTATGCCTTTCGCATTGGTGGGACACGCAAGTTTTTTGTGGAAGCCAAGAAGCCAGCAGTTAATATCGAATTCAATATCCATCCCGCCTTCCAGT
>Ga0184626_10000196_pt1 | contig 16189 bp, 18 predicted proteins | sample PLM3_60_b1_FD_133142 | JGI IMG/M metagenome (GOLD analysis project Ga0184626, IMG submission 133142) | Groundwater sediment microbial communities from an aquifer in East River, Colorado, USA - PLM3_60_b1 | ecosystem: Environmental > Terrestrial > Soil > Riparian zone | place: USA: East River... | reverse complement strand
CGCGCTGTTGCCTACGGGATGCCCCGAGGGTTCGGAGCCATCCTTGGTGGCTTCAGCCGGCCACGTTGTCAGGAGTGAAGAAAATCCCAGCACGTGACACCATCTGATTAGGTGGTAGAAGCTGCCAGAAATCCCCGACGGTGCCCACTCATGTCATAGCCACATCACTAGAGGAGACGGATCCCCTTCTGCGCCGGAATCTTCTCCACCAAGGCGAAATTCGTCCGCACAGAGACGATCGGTTCGCCTCGCTGCTCGATGTGGGACTCGGAAATGGGACCGAGCCAGTCGTCAGCCTGGGTCAGATAGCGGACCTTATGAGGATTCACGCCCATGATGCGCGCACAGGTGGCGTCGACGGCGGGGAGATTGCGCCCCATCACCAACACGCCGGCGTATCGAGGCGTGCCCATGATGGGCCCGTCTCCCTCCATACCGATAATGCCATCCACGATAGCGAAGTGAGGACGGAGCGTGGCGTTGATGTCCAGGATCGAGTTGTCAATGCCGGCATGATGTAAGACGTTCTTCGGCCAACCATAGTAGATTCCCGGCATCACGCCGAACAGATTTTTCATGGACAGGGTCACGCCTGCCCAGTGGTGTGTCTTGAGCTTCGCCACCGAGACGATCCAATCTACTTCTTGGAAAAGGGCGGGGAATGTGAGGGTACGCAAACGGGACCAGCGACCAGCATTCTCAAGCGTGTATCCGGTGATATAGTTCAAGTCGAGAAAGGGAATGCGATCTTCGTGAAGCACCTCAGCCAAACCCGACTCTTCGAGAACCGCCAGCGTATCCCGCCGATGTCCAGGTCCTTCTGCCACGATGACTTTAGCAGCCCCCCACCGCAAAAATGCCTCCACCGCGCCGCGGACAACCAGCGGGTGAGTGTTGATGTGGATAACGCCGGAGCTTGTCTCCACAAGATTCGGTTTCAGTAAAATGCGTTTCCCCTTGATTTCCTCCGGGGTGACGCCCAACTCAAAGAGCCCTTGACCGATCACGGCTGCGAGGTCCAATTGGTAGCTAGAAACCTTGGCAATGAAGGTCTCGGCATGCAAGCGAGGTTGGGTCAGTCTCTGCACTAACGAGATGCCGGACGCCAAGACAACTCCGCCAGCGAGCGCCTTCATGAAATCCCGCCGTGTCCATTCCTGACCCTGGCGATTCGAGAGATCGGATTGCGCCATCCCCGCTTACCTTTCTCTTACAGCAGCATCGTGTACAGGTATCGAGTCGTCTTTGCCGAGTTTTGCGAGTCCGCCTGGGGTAAGGAGGGAGAGGATCAACAGACAGAGAGATGCCGTATCATAGGCCCCATATCGTTTTTGTTGTTCAAGGCTCTCAGCAACAAGTGTCGGCGCGCTGGTTGGAAGGGCTCCCCATGACCCGAGTCCCAGGAGGCTCCAGCCAAGTGCGATAGGGGTTCGCAGGCTTCCAAGCTTACCAATGAGATAGTCCAAACTGCCTTGGACCTGTTCACGAGGAACTCGGCCGGCCAGCGCATGGAGCGCGGCGCCCGTAGTTTCTGGAGCTGGGTACAGTTCTCGGCCGAATACCGTTGTGTTCCCCGTGTTCCATCCACCATGAGGTAATTGACGATCGAGCAACATTCGAATGGCCTCCATGACTCTCGCATGGCCGCTATGTCCAACGGCAGTTAGTGCAAGGATTGCCAATGCGGTTGGTTCGATCCAGGAATGTGTGTCGCTAATCCAAGGCCATCCCTTGAGCAATGTGTTGTGGCCAAGGGGGTCGTTAGAACTCTTCTGCCAATGCCGGCCTGTGGTACGTAGCAGAAACTCAACGGCCTGCGCTTGAGCCTCGCGGTGATGCGGTGAACCCAGCCAAGCGAGAATGGCCAACGGAGTCGGCCAGAAGGCCTCCGGGTGATCCACTGAGATGCCGATTCGTCCATCCTCTCCTTGGTCCTTCGCAAGGCGCGACCGGGCAGGATCGAGGAGATCGCCTCCGGCATCGCTGCATTTCAGTGCGAGAATGGCCCAGGCTGTGGCGTCCGGCCGATAGAGCCCGCCAGGCCGATCGGTAAAGCCGCCGCCGAGCATGGCCCGTGCAATCAGGTGCTGGAGAGATGAGGTGAGCAGAGGAGGTCTGGTCGCGACTGCGTACATTAGTGGTGGGACAGCGCGGGTAACAAGGTTCGAAAGATCGTGATGATGGCCGGTCCTAAGACGACAATGAACAGACTGGGGAAGATAAAGAAAAGCAGAGGAAAGAGAAGTTTAATCGGCAGTTTTGCCGCGAGCTCTTCCGCCTTCATGCGGCGAGTGACCTTCATCGCGTCCGAATGGACCCGAAGGGCCTGCCCGATACTGGTTCCGAACCGATCTGTCTGGATCAGCATGGCGGTCAAGTTTCTGAACTCTTCCAAGGCGATGCGTTGGCTCAGATTGCGCAAGGCGTCCGAACGAGTCACCCCGGTCCGCAATTCCAGTGCAAGCAAATTGAATTCGTCGCTGAGGTCCCAGTGGGCGAGCTTGATCTCGTTGCCGACCCGGTTGATCGCTTGATCCAGTCCTAGTCCTGCCTCCACGCAAACTACCATGAGATCGAGGGCATCTGGAAGCGCATGTAGAATTCGGCGTTGTCTGCTGCTGGTCGTCCAACGAAGCCAGTAATCCGGGACGTAATAGCCGACAAAGGCCGCTCCCACATAAAACGTGATGAGCATGCTGTAGCTAGGGAATCCCAATGTCTTTGTTGGAATCAAAGTCGTGCCCAGGAGCAAGGCTGTCGCACAGAACAGCTTGCTGCCGAGAAGGAGAATAGGGGCTCGTGGGTGGCGATAGCCGGCCGTGATCAAGGAGTGTCGAAGGGTCGAGACATCGGCTTCGTTACTCGGTTTCATCGCATTGCCGAGACTCTCGATCAATCGGGTGAACTGCGTTCTCAGCGAGTCTATCCATCCCATTTCCTGAACGGACTCTGGAGTGTCCAGGCGGTTCTCCACACGCCTCTTCCACGTTTGGACTGCCTCGCGGGAGCTGAGATAAATATAGAGCGCCGAACTAGCCAGCAGACACAGGAGAAAGGCCAAGATGCTGATGAGGATCGGACTGGTCATTCCATGTTCTCCCTAGACCTTAATCGTGATCATGCGCTTGGTGACAAGGGCTCCCATGAGCATCAAAAGCGAACCGACTGTCATCATTATGTGTCCGATAGGGTCTGTAAACAGGAGGGTGATATAGGCCGGATTCACTTTATAGATAAGGGCTCCAAAGACGAATGGTAGCGCGAATAAAATAATCGCCGAGACCCTGCCTTCCGCTGATAGTACCCTGACTTTCATATGCAGCTCAAACCGCTTGCGGATAAGTTGGCCCAGCGACTCGATGATCTCCGCCAGGTTGCCGCCGGTCTCACGCTGAAGATTCACGGACGTAACAAAGAATTTTATGTCCACGCAGTCCACTCGGTTGGCAAGATTCTGAAGAGCCTGAAGAACATCAAACCCCATGGATACTTCATCAAACGCTTGTTTGAATTCGGATCCGATGGGATCCGCAGACTCTTCACCGACCAGCTTCATGCCGATGAAGAAGGCGTGGCCGGAACGTAGGGCTCTTGCAATCAGTTCCAAGGCCTCCGGGAACTGACGTTGAAATTCCGCCATGCGCTTCGTTTTCTTGCGCCAGAGGTACAGGAATGGAAAGGAGGCGCCGACTCCAGTGGCGCCCATCGTGAGTAGGACGTGAGCGCCAAGCCGCACGGAGATCAGGCATGCCGTGATGGCCAGGAGTCCTGAAAGAATCAGGAAGGCGCCCAGCGGAAGGCGGGCTTTGGACCGTATATGCAACCTGCGGAGGCTGTTCAGGCTTGTAAACCTAATCAGCAACTCATTAAGCCAAGGGATATCGCTCAGCACGTCCTTGCGGATGATGCTGCGACCGTCCACCTGACCCTGAGATTGTCTTTGTGTGGACCACTTTTGAAGGCGTTCGATCACGCGCTCCGTCTTTTGATAGGCGAACGTGCGATAGACGTAATAGCTTCCTTCCAGCAGCAGCAGGATGGTCAGGAAGATGCCGAGCGCGATCAGACTGGTCAGCATTCGTACACCTTACTGGCATCAAAGATTTCCTGAGAAAGGGGAATGCCGAAGGCCTGGAATCGCTCGACAAACTTCGGACGTACGCCGGTCGTCCTAAACCGCCCTTTGATCCGTCCTTGCTGGTCCATGCCGGTCTGCTGAAAGGTAAAAATTTCCTGCGTGGTTACGACATCTCCCTCCATCCCCGTCACTTCTTGGATGCCAGTCACCTTCCTGCTGCCGTCCGAGAGACGCGTCAATTGGATAACGACGTCCAAGGCCGAGGAAATATAATGTCGCAAGGCTTTGGTGGAGAGGTTGAGACCAGCCATGGCGACGAGGGTCTCGAGTCTGGTCAGCGCGTCACGCGGCGAGTTGGCATGCAGGGTGGTCAGAGACCCGTCATGGCCAGTGTTCATGGCCTGAAGCATATCCAAACTCTCTGCGCCTCTGACTTCTCCCACGATGATCCGGTCCGGACGCATACGGAGCGCGTTTCGAACAAGGTCGCGCTGCGTCACCTCTCCTCGTCCCTCAATATTGGAAGGCCTCGTTTCGAGCCGCACCACATGCGCCTGACGAAGCTGGAGTTCGGCCGCATCCTCAATGGTGATGATCCGTTCGTGACTCGGGATGAATCCGGACAGGACGTTCAAGATCGTCGTTTTTCCACATCCCGTCCCGCCGGAAATCAACCCATTGAGTCGGGCTTTAACAATCCCTTGCAGGAATTCTCCCATATCCGGGGTCAACGATTTCTTTTCGATCAAATCGTCGAGCTGGAGTGGATCCTTGCTGAACTTTCTGATGGACAAGGATGGCCCATCGAGCGCCAGGGGGGGAATGATCGCATTGACTCGAGAACCGTCCACCAAGCGGGCATCCACCATCGGCGAGGACTCGTCGATCCGGCGTCCCACGCGTGACACGATCTTGTCGATGATCTTCCTCAGGTGGGCGTCGTCCCGAAACCGGACCGGCGTCAGCTCGAGTCGCCCGAATCGCTCGACAAACACTTGTTTGTACGTATTGACTAGGATATCCGCCACGGTGGGATCGGACAGTAATGGTTCCAAGGGGCCAAGCCCTAAGACCTCGTGCAAGATGTCTTGGGTCAGTTGAGTGCGCTCCCGGAGGTTTAGCGGGACAGACTCTTGCTGAAGGACCTGCTCGATCACTTTGGTGAGTTGGGGAGCCAACGTCTCCTGCTGCATCACGCTGACGGCGGGGAGATCGAGCATCTCGATGACGCGTTGATGGACTCTCTCTTTCAAGTCGTGATACGTGGCGCTCAGCTCAGATACTGTCGACTGCTTCCCACTCAACATCGCTGTTTCCTCCAAAGATCAATCAGTCTCGCTGTGAGTCAACCGTTCAGAAGACTTGGTTCTACGCTTTGGCATCAAATCCGAACCCAGGCAGGTACCGAGCCAAGAAAGAGCCCTTCTTTTCCTCAGGCTTACTCTGGGAGAGATAGCCGCCCCCTTTGTGCTGTTTCGCAAGAGCCGTGGCGTATTGCAAGTACCACTGCGTGACGGCGGCCCGCGGCGCCACGCACTTGAGCGACTTCCCGTTACTGATGGCCTTGTTGACCGTTTCGTAGTCATTCGGAATGATCCCAGTCACCTTGTGTTCAAGAGTCTTTTCGGTGTGGCGCAATATCTCTTCGTCTTGCTGGGTGTACCGGTTCACCACAAGCGAGATCTTGTCCGAGCCGTAATTCGCGGCATGGAGCAGCTCCAGCAGCCGTTTGGTCCGGCGGATTGCCGGCAGGCTGAGCGTCATCACGACCATGACGCTCGATGAGTAATCCAACGCCTCTCTGATGGCGTTCTCCAGAATATGCCCGCAATCAACAAAGACGTAGTCATAGGTGAACCGCATCAGGTCAAGGGTACGCAGGACGCAACCCGGAACCGGCTCGCCCCCGTTCAAGCCATCATAGCCAGACTGGAGGAGATCGATTCCCGACTCGTGCTTGGCTAGCACGCTGTGCAGGATGGTCTCATCCAAGCGGCTGATGTCATCGGAGAGGTCACGGAGGCCTCGAGGCGTCGGTAAATCCAGAAAGAGAGGCAAGTCGCTGTCGTGCCTGTTGAGGTCAACCAGCGCGATTGACTTGTGCTGGGCAATCTGTCTCAGGCTCATGGCCAGGTTCGTCGCGACGGTACTCGTCCCGATGCCCCCTTTGGCTCCGATGACGCTGACGACCATTCCGGCCTTTTTCTCATTGGCCAGATTCTTGGCTTTGGCTCGTTCTTCGAATCGAGCGAGCGCCGCCTCTACCTCCTGTCGGTTGATCGGCTGGGGAATAAATTCTTTCACTCCGATGCGAAACGCTTCCAGGATGACCTGAGGATCGGACCGACTGGCGGTGAGAAAGATTTCGGTCTGAGCAGCCGCGCTCAACGTGGAACGGATAGCCGTAAAGGTGCGCTGCGGACTCCCCTCATCGAGCTCGAGCACGACCATATCAGCCGAGCCGGGACCCTTGGTCTGTTTCACGATAATGCCGCGGCGAGCCGTGAGAATCTCTGTAAAGATGCCGCGCACTTTGTCGTTTTTACACTCCAGCGAAACCGTCAAGAAACGGGCCATGCGTCAATTCCTCCTCTTCCGCCGATGCCGAATTTACTGCACCAGGCCTGGGATACTCGCAGAGGCGCCGAAGTTCGCGCCGCCGCCTTGCCCGCCCTGGACAGCGTTGCAGGTGACAATGCCGTCAATTTGCATCGTGGGAGGGCCTTGGACATTGGTGATATTGGCGGTCGCGTAGCCGACGATCATCATCGGGCCGCTGGGATTCGCGCAACTCGTGTCCTGGTACACGGGCACGAACACTTCCCACACAGAGGGGTCGCCTTGAGGCAACATGATGTTGAAGAGATTAATGAGATTGTCGAAGGCGCTGGCGACGTTCCCTCCGATAAATTCCAGGGACGTCTGGCCGGCGGTCGTTCCAGGAGAGGTATAGGTCCCGGCGGCCAAGCCGTCAATGATGTTCCCGAGCCTGTTGGCGTTGGATGGCGATTGGTCGAAGGTGTGCCATCCAGCGCACCCGACGGGATCATTTGTGGGATAAAACCGGATCGGTTGATTGCACCCGAAGTTGGTAAACCACTGGCTCGAGATGGCGAACGGCACATCCAGCTCTCCGGGGAAGGTCTGACTGATAAATGTCAGCGCGGCTGTGGCGAAGCTGTTCACGCTGACGGAGGAGATCCCCATGACGTTGGCCAGGAAGGTGCTGATCGGGCCATTCGTCGAGGCATCTCGCCGGGACGTCACGCGGACGGCATTCGGGAATGTATTGGTGACGGTGAAGGTCTTTGCCGCGTCATTCCACTGGCCGATTTGAATATCCGACGTATCCACCGTAATGGACATCCCTGCCGCCTGATTCTGGCCGGCAATAGTTTGAACCGCATTGAAGACCGGGGTTGGATCAGCGAGCTGGTAACTGAATTGCTGGAAAGGCGGTAGCGTTTCGTAGATCAGCCCCAACTCTCGTGCTCCTGCCAAGGCCGCCGCGTCAGAGATGTTCTGGAGCTCATTTCTCGCGACCAAGGCATGGCCGATGTCAAGGCTCAGCGCGCCCATGGACAAGAGCATGACGAGGGTGAGCGCCACAATCACAGCCGTCGCTCCCCTGTCATCAATGAGGATGGATGGAGATTTCAGAGCTGCCTGCCGTTCGTTATTCATGTCTCATGACCGTCTGGCCGGTTAAGGCGAGCGTATTCCCCAGCCCGAGAATGCCCGGGACGAAAAAATTGTACGGATAGGTGACCGTGACCGTCAGGGTGTTAGGGGCGGTCAAGCCGGCTCCCGCGATGTTAATGGTCACCGCGTTGGGATCGAGGCCCGTCCCTGTCAGGAAGTTAGTCACAACGGTTTGAATTTCGCCCGCGGTCGGCTTCACAGTGTTTTGCACGATGCCGGACCTGGCCCCTTCGCGGCTGGCGTTCGTGATGACTTCACGGAAATACATGATCAAACCGAATTCAATAGTCCCGAACAGGATCAGCATCAAAACGGGGAGGAGAATGGCGAATTCCACGGCGGCTGCGCCACGTTCGTTACGATGCTTCATAGTGGTCGTCCTCTTCTGACATTCACTTCGTCTGCACGCCGGTCGTAACCACTGATTTCTCGAATCCCTCTGCCGGTTTCTCAAAACCCTTCCGGTAGTTTTCCATCGCCGTCTCAGCCACATTGCCTTCCATTCCGACGACAGGCTCGAGGTTCTCTCCCGCATCAGGGTTGAGGATCTGGCCATGCTTGGCCAAGCCATACGCTGTTCCGGTTTTGGCGCCGAGCTGCGTGGGGCGGCTACATCCGCTGCCTGCCATGACCATCAGGCATGCTATGCCCAGCAACGCAAGAGGTGTTCTGTGCATAAAAGTCTCCTTCCAGTTGGTTGTGTCAGCTCGTCCCTCCTGTGTCCTCATGGGACAATGTGGCCGAAGGATCCTTCCATCCGACGATGAGTCTCGTTCCACCGTGATCCCAAGACTTCGGCTGCCGGAGAAACCAGTCCCTTCCTCCCTCCGAACCCGCCTTTTTCGGCCATGCCCAGGAGATAGAACTCAAAGTCATTCGGCTCAACGTAATAATCTGTCGGAAGGGTCTGGCCTGCCAGTTCCAGCGGCTTGACCAGATGAGCGGTGACGATAATAAGCAACTCCGTCTCGTTCTTTTGGAACGATGAACTCCGGAAGAGGGCGCCCAGTATCGGAATATCTCCGAGGAAGGGGAACTGCTTAATACTGGTCCGGACGTTATCCCGGAGCAGGCCTCCGATGGCGAAGCTTTGTCCGTCGGCCAGTTCGATCACCGTCGAAGCTCGCCTCGTGCTGATGGCCGGAATGGTGAATCCCTGGAATCTGAGGGCGTTTGCGAAATCTAGTTCAGACACCTCCGGCGCCACATTCATGCTGATGTGTTTGTCGCTCAACACGTTCGGGCTGAAGATCAACCCGACCCCGAATTTCTTGAACTGAATCGTGACGACGCCGAAGGCCTGGGGCACAGGGATTGGAAATTCACCGCCCGCCAGGAAGGCTGCTTCTTGCCCACTGAGGGCCACCAATGTGGGTTTGGCCAACACCTTCGCAAGGTTTTGCTCTTGCAAGGCGTCAACGAAACCTGACCACGTGATATTTCCTGTCTTGAACCTGAATCCAGCGTTGATTGCGGAGGTGGCCTCTTGTGCCAAGCTCAAGGTTGAGGACAAGGCGCCCACTGCGCCTTGGCTGAACGCGCCACCTCCGAGGATGGTTGTGAGTTGATTCAGCGCGGTGAAACCGAATCCTTGCGGCGTGGCGGCAGCTGCATTTATTCCCAGCCGGCGGATGAGTTCGCGGTTCAGTTCCGCTACGCGCACTTCCAGCATGACCTGCTGGACGCCGCCTACTTGCAGGGCATTGATCACTTTTTTCGGCGCATAGGCCTCCGCCACCCCCACGATATTCATCAGATTGGCGGCGCTGGACACGGTTCCGGACAGCGTGACATGGTCATGATTGGCCGTGACCTTAATGCCCTGTTCATCCGGCAGGATGCGATGCAGGTTCTCTTTCAGCCTGGTCAAATCGGGACTGACCACCACGTCGAATATCCTGGACACCTTGTCGTTCTCTTGCCAGAGCGTGAGGGTGGTCACCCCGACTGCTTTCCCGGTGAGATAAATCTGCGTGGGAGACAGAATGACCGTGTCGGCGATTTCGGGGCTGGCGAGCGATGCGCGTTTGATCACCGTGGGCGTATCGATGACCCTCGATTTGCCGACAGTGAGCTCCAGCCGTTGCGCCTCGCGGCTCTCAACCGAGGCCTCCGGCGTCTTCTGTGCGTGACCGACCGACGGACCGAGAAGCGCGAGGACAAGCCCCCACACGAGCCCCGATCGACAGTGTTTCATTGCAGTATTCCTCCGGGTTGTGTTCTCATGATGTCCGCTCCCTTTCCACCGTGCCGGCACCCTAGAATTTTTGCGAGTTGACCGACGTCCCTCTGATCACCTCGACCGTGACGGGTGGAACCTCCGGGGGCTGGTCCTGCCCGGGCGGCTCGGGATACACCCGGAGGAAGTTGAGGACCTTCTTGGGCGCGTAGGCCTCCGCCGCGGCCACGGCCTGGGAGAGCTTGGCCGCAGTGGAGACGGTGCCCGCGAGTGTGACATGGTCGTGGGCGGCCGAGACCTGGATATGCGTTTCATCCGGCAAGAGCGCCGCCAAATGGCTCCCCACTCGGCTCAGGTCTATGCCCACTTCCAAATCGAAAATGGTCAGCACCTGGTCGTCTTTTCCCCACAGGGTCAGGTTTGTCGTGCCGTATCCCTTGCCGGTGAGATAGATCTGCTTGGGGCTGAGCACGATCGCATCGGCGATCTCGGGATTGGCAAGGGACGCGCGCTTGATCGGCACCGGCACATCGACAATGGTCGATTTGCCCAGCACCAACTGGAGTTGTTGGGCCTCCTTGGTGTGCAGAGTCGGACAGGCCACGGTGTCCGTCACGGCGAATGAGGGAGCCAAGCATGCGAACAAGCTGGAAAAGACCAGCACCACCCGGTTCCCCATGCGCTTCTGCTTCTGGAAACGCAGACTTGTCTCCATGATCTTGACCTCCTAAAACCTGACTTCCTTACGCGTACTGCCCGTGATGACTTCCACTTTATAGACGAGGCCAGCCGAATCCTCCTTCGACTTCGGCGGGCGGAAGGAACCTAACAACGAGCCGACCGTCGCTCCTTTCGTCAAAATCTGTTCGGTATTGATGGGATTGCGTAACGCCAACCGGAGACGGCCTTGAGTGGAGGCCAGGGCCAGTTTTTCGGCTTCCACGACATCCACTTCAACGGTGATCACTTGGACAGGTGTGGGTTCCTCATCCTTTCCCTTTCGCTCCATCTGCGTACCGGCGGCCAGTACCTTGACGTTCTGCAGGATGACCTTGGAGACTACTTTCCCGGATCCGACGGACGCGGAGGCCGGCTCGATGGTCACCATGACATCCACCCGATCCGCCGGCTTAATGAATCCCGCCACACCGATCACGTCGTCCACCTTCACGGACATGGCGCGTTTGCTCGGATCGGTCACGGCCGCTACTCCTCCGGTCGTCGTTCCCACCGGCGCCAGCTTCGATTCCAGAATGGGCTCATTTCGCTTGACGTTCACTAGAAGAACACGGTCCTGCAGGGTTTCAACGCTGGTGAAGTGGCCATCCGGCAGACTGCCGGCGGGATAGTCAATCAACTGGAACATCTCGCGCGTTAATTTGGTGCCCCAGGTGAGGTCGGCTGCTGCCACTGCCACCCCGCTCGTTTTGATGGCTGGGGCTGTGGGAGCATTGCGCCGATTCTCGAGATCGCGCAGCCAGGAAAAGAGCATGACACTGGTAATGAGCGCCACCACCACTGCCAGACCCAGGAACAAGAGAGCCCGATACCGGTTCATTAATGTTTCTCCTTAAAGGACGACCACCATCTGTGAGAGCAGCGTGCCCAATCCGATCACCAGGGAGTACCGTAGTTGGACCTGTGATCCTGGTGTTGCCGCCAAGGCCGCCTCGTGGGACAATGCCCGCATGGTCAGCATAGCCCCGATGTGCTGGACGGTCCCTCGGAGTCCCCAGTGTGCTACCATGGCAGCAGAGGCATAGAGTCCGCCCAGAAGGCCGGTTACCACGACAGCAGACAAGACGCCTTCCGGTCCCAGAAAACTTCCGACCGCAGCCATGAGCTTGACATCGCCTGCCCCCATGCCCCCCATCAGATGAAAGATCAGAAACAGCCCTAACCCGAGGCCCAAGCCCTTCAGGCTCACGATCAGTCCAGCCTGCCCATCGAGAAGGGTATGGGCCAGGAGACCGGCGGCCATGGCTGGAACGGTCAGCGAGTTGGGGATTCTGTAAGACCGGAGATCCGTCACCACTGCGACTAGGAGAACACAACCCAAGATGATCTGGAGAAGCGGCTCAGTCATTCGTTGTGTGCCCTTTGACTCAATCGGTCAGCTTACAGAGTACCAACTAGCAGCGGTCGTAAAGATTCCGTTAAGGGTGTTACCGAGTGTCTGAACTGAGAGAAAAATCGCCGTGATGATCAACCCAATCATCAATGCATACTCGGCTGCAGTCGCGCCATCTTCCTTATTGGCAAAATTGGCAAATGCCTTCATCGTTGTGAACCTGATTTCATTCCCCCGATCCTTGTGTGACTTCCGGCTGGCCGGCCGGGCTTCTAGGCTCGGCCGGCTATGCCCTTTACGGATGGCTATTCGAGCGTAGATTAGCTGACGCCTCCTATCGCGCCGGCAACGGCTGTGAAGACGTTCGAGATGTTTGTACCGAGCAATGTCACGGAACCGATAATGAACGCCGCGATCAACGCCACCATCAACCCGTACTCAGGGGCGGTCGCGCCTTCATCCTGTTTCACAAAACGGAGAATGTAAGTAAACATCTGGGTACTCCTTTTCTTCGTTGAACTGTTTCTTCTAGGTGGAATCGTTTCCGATGAACCACAAGCTCCTCGTGCATGTGACAACGTTCTGAGCCGCCTTATAGTGACTCCCACCTCCTTTCTCTAGGCGTAGATTGCTTTCGAGCGTGGTGAGCTCGTGGATCATGTCACCTATGATGCAATCGTTGGGCCAACATATTTGTTTGTAACACGGCGGTTTCCCTTAAGTTTTGGTGCTACCATCGAATGCGTGAGGTGTATGTGCCTCGGATGCCGCACATGGAAAAAGATGAACTTCTCATGATAAATCAATAAATTACAGGTCTGCTTTGCAGTTATCTCTGAGGCAACTTTGCCGCAGTGAATGCCCGCAGTGGCGCGCCGTTCAACCGTTGGAACTGAAGGGGCTCTCAGCGAGATGTCGTGATTTGCTGATGGGGTTGTAGTTGTAATGCAGATCTCCGGTCGCGACAGCGCCGCGGTTGTGGAAGAACGTCGCTGGGAAGACTGGCTCACTAAGCCCGGAGTCATCATGCAGTTGCATGATCGGAGTCGTCGTTTTATTTGACGCTCTTTTCTTACTCGTGTACAAATTACCATATGTCTTGTTGCTGGCCGGATTGCGGGAGGGTAGTCCTCGGCACACTTGGCTCACCGTCCGTTGGAGGGGCCAGGCGGCACGGGACTTGTCACAACCACCATGATGTTCCCTCGAGCTCTCGGTATGGGGAAAGCGCGCTCTGGTTGATGCTGGCGGCTTCGAGCTTTCTGTTCACGGCCTGCGCCTCTACAAAGGAACCGCAACTCCGGTTCGACGAAGGCATGTACCAGCAAATTCTGGATCGGCAAAAAGCCGGCATGGCGGTTGACGAGGACCACTTGGCCAAGCTTCCGGAAATGGGCGCCGGAGACCATGAACGGTTAGGCGATAGCTACTTTCACCAGGGTAATTTTGCAATGGCTGTTGTTGAATACAACAAGGCCCTCGGGGACAATCCCAATCAGACCTTGGTCCTTTACAAACGCGGCCTGGTGTTTCTGAAGCAACGGAGGTGGAAGGACGCCTCCACCCAGTTCCAGGAGCTGCTGAAGACCGAGCCCAAGTCTGCCTTAGCCTATGAAGGATTGGGCTACGCCGATTTGCAGATGGGGCAGGATGGCAAGGCGGAGGAAGAACTTCGTCAGGCCATCACGTTGGATGCCACACGATGGCAGGCTCACAATTTCCTCGGTCTCTTATATGATCATCAGCGCCGATACCGCGACGCCATCGCCGAGTTTCAGGCCGCCTTGGCCGTGCAGCCCGGGGAATCTGCTGTGCATAACAATCTCGGCCTGGCTTACTACTTGACAGGCCAATATGACGCGGCCGTCGGTTCCTTTCAGGAGGCATTGCGCATTGGATCAGGACACCCCAAGATTTATAATAATCTCGGTTTGGCCTATGGGAAGTTGGAACGGTATCACGAGGCGTTGGAATCCTTTAAGATGGCCTCTGAAGAGTCTCAGGCTTATAACAATCTGGGCGCCGTTTACCTTGCAGCGGGAAATCCTCGCCAAGCCATCACTTGCTTTGAAAAGGCGATCGACCTTCATCCCCGCCACTATCCGAAGGCGGCCGAAAATTTGGACCTTGCCCGACGGGCGCTTAACAAACAGCACCCCCCGGCCTCTGAGACAGGGGAAAATGGTGCGGCGTCTTGCCCCTAGCCTGGAGCAGCTTCAGGAAACACCTCGCGACATCCCCTAGAACATGTCCTTCAGCTCTTCTAAGCGCTGTTTGTTGAGCCCATAAACTTTTGTCGACGTGGGTGCCTGCGCGATGGCTAGCCAGCCACGTTCAACCAGATAATCAAGGGCTGTCTGAAGCGTGTCGGGGCGAGACTCGATCTGAGTCGGCGGAAGCCACCATCTCTGAATGCCCTCTAGCGTGTCCTTCGCTTCCGGGTGGTCAACCATGTACCCGAGAAGCAGCCAAACAATCACTTTGTGGTCATGATTCGGGACTTGGTTGGGCACCATGAAGGAGGTGCTTAGCAAAAAGGCTGCCTGCCCAATGAACGGTTAACTCCTTGTTATGTTTTTATTTTCTTCGCAGGCGCGAAGCCCCTGCGGCCCCTTGACCACAGGAAGCTCGCCCGCACCATGAAGTTAGAACATCCGCTGAAAGGCGCGGCGGTCTAGGCCGTGTTTTCGAAGGAGACGCTGAAAGGATCGGCGCTCCTTTTTGGCGCTTTTGGCTGCTTGGGTGATATTGCCTTGGTGGGCTACTAGCAGGTTTGTGAGATATGCACGTTCGAACTGTTCAATGATCTGTATCTTCTTCTTGTGAAAACTTGACTCTTCGGACACAGGGGGACTGATCACGACCTCTCCCTCTCCTTGGTCCCTTCCAATCGTCTCGGACCACGGTTCGCTGATCTCCGAGGGTAGATCGATGTCGTCCGGTTGCAGGATTGAAGACGATGACAGAATGACTGCACGTTGAATCACCGCTTCAAGCTCTCGAACATTCCCTGGCCATTCGTATGCGAGCAGCTTGTGCGAGGCCTTGCTTGAGAGACGAAGATCAGTCCGGCCGTGTTGTCGGCTATAGACGGTCAAAAAGTGTTCGGCCAGGATCGCAATATCTTCGATCCGTTCCCGGAGTGGTGGAATGAACACGGAGAGGACATTGAGACGATGATACAAGTCCTCCCGGAACTGTTTAGCCTGCACTAAGTATTTTAAGTCGCTGTTTGTGGCGGCAATGATTCTGACATCGACCGTTCTACTCTTGCAGGAGCCCAGCGGCCGGTACTCTCGATCGTGAAGGAAGCGGAGCAGCTTCGCCTGCGCAGAGAGGTTCAGGGAATTTATCTCATCCAAAAGCAGGGTCCCGCCTTCCGCTTCCGCCAGGAGTCCTTTATGCTCATGGCCAGCCCCCGTAAAGGCTCCCTTGGTGTGTCCAAACAACTCGTTTTCGACCAAGTGGTCAGGCAACGCTGCGCAGTTGACAGGTACAAACGGCTTTCCTTTACGTGGGCCATGATAATGGATAGCCCGGGCATAGAGATCTTTCCCAGTCCCGGTCTCCCCGGAAATCAACACAGTCGCATCACATGCGCTGAGCAGAGGAATTTTCTCGATGACGTCAACAAACAGTTTGCTGGCGCCAATAAACAGTCCAAAACTCTCTTTCATCCTTCGTCCTTACAACAAGCCTTCGTCATAAAGCCCTGAGCTTATGCGTCATAACTCCATCCAGGTGCGGCTTAGAACGGAAAATAAATCTCAAAGGTGGATCATACGCACTGTCCCGCGTATTTCCTCACCCTGCTTTTTGCACCGGTCAAGATCATGGTTGCGTTCGCCAGCCTCGAAGCCACTGGTCGTGATTGGACCTTCTTCTCGGCCCGTCGCGGTCAAATTGCCTCTGCGATCATCGCTCCTCAGAGGTTTCTTTGCCGCACGATACAAGGCCGCAAAATACATGGTCGGTGCAGGCGTGACCATACCGAGGAAGCGGGGTAACCGGCCCACCAAAAGTTCTCCCTCAAAAGTGCGGGTTTCTTCTACAATGGCGGGGCATCGATATGGTGAAGGTCGTGGTCGGCGCCTGGTGTGACCCTACATCGTCGTAGCGCTGGATTGGTAAACGAGATTATCAACCGAGCTCTCGCACT
>Ga0184626_10000195_pt1 | contig 16218 bp, 16 predicted proteins | sample PLM3_60_b1_FD_133142 | JGI IMG/M metagenome (GOLD analysis project Ga0184626, IMG submission 133142) | Groundwater sediment microbial communities from an aquifer in East River, Colorado, USA - PLM3_60_b1 | ecosystem: Environmental > Terrestrial > Soil > Riparian zone | place: USA: East River... | reverse complement strand
GCGAGGAAAACCATTCTCGCCATATGGCCCCATGTGACACCACCGATACAAATACCAAAACCAATACCAGTACAAATACTGGTGTGGGTGGGGGTGGCGGTGGGGAACAAAGCATCAGCACCAACAAAGACAAGAGCAAATAATACCGATACGAACATGAGCAATTAACAAACACCGACACATACAGTTTCTCATGTTCCACCCTAGGGAAATGGCAAATGGGGAAACGGGGCATGAGAATGGTTGCGCCTTGGATTAGCCTCCGGGCGCGGGATAGGGGTGGGCAAAAAGAAACAGCCGTGTTGAGTCGCGATCGTATGGCCGAAGAGTATCTCACGATTAACGAAGTTGCCGAACGACTGAAGGTCAAGCCCAAAACCATCAAGAACAAAATGGCGGCGGGAATCTTTCGGAAGGGAGTTCACTATTTCAGCCCGCGAGGACTAGGACCGAGATTCAAGTGGTCGACTGTGGTCGCATGGCTGGAGCGAGGGCAAGAAGTACGCAACGACGAAGAGGGAATTCCAATGGCGCGAGGTTATATTCTCCGCCAACCGTCCGGGGACTGAGAAATCCCGCTTGACAATGCGTTAAATAGACTATACAGAGTGTATAGTCATGACAGGGAGCGAGATCAAATCAATACGAAAAGAATTAAGCTGGACTCAAGTTCAGTTAGCCGAAGCGCTAGGTGTTACGTCCAACACGGTCGCACGCTGGGAGCGAAATGAAGTCGCTATCCGGGAACCGATGGCACGACTCATTCAAAGCATCAAGGCGCAACAGAAGAAGGGAAAGCGATAATGGCTTGTAAGGTGAAATTGAATCGTCACGGCTTTCTCGCGTATCGCCTCTATTGGAACGGCTTGGAATCATGGGAGGGAACGGAGTGGAGAGATACGCCCAAGAATCGTGAACGCGCCGAAGCGAGAGCCGTCCTAATCTCCGAGCAGATTGAGAAGGAAACCTTCGATTATTTGAAATGGTTCCCCGAGGGTAACAAGGCGCATGTCTTCAAACCGAAGGATGAAAGCGAGAGCAAGACCAAAACCGTCGGGGCGTTTTATCGAGATTGGATCGAGCGCAAGAAACCGCCGTTTGTACGTCCAGGATTGCACTACGACTATACCCGCCAGTTTCGCCGATACATTCTCTCAAAGTTTGAAGCAACGCTCATTGTCGATGTGACGTTGCCCGTATTAGAGGCTTTTCGCTCTTACCTAAACCAAGAGATGGGGCTAAGCCTGAAATCGTGCAGAAACATCATTGACGGCACGTTTAGGGCCATGATGCGTGACGCACGGAAGCACGGGATCGGCGAAAAGGACTATTTCGCGGACCTTGAGTGGCCGCGGATCGTTTCGCCAAAACCGGACCCTTTCACTGTCGAAGAACGAGACGCGATCTTGAATCACTTCCATGATAAACACGGCTTCTACTTTCCGTTTCTCGCGACACTTTTCGGCACAGGAGCACGTCCAAGCGAAATTATCGCGCTACGGTGGGGCGATGTTGATTTAAAGTCAGGGAACCTTTCAATTACCAAATCGCGCTACATGGACACAGACAGTCCGACGAAAACAGTCGCCAGTGAGCGGGAAATAGCCCTAGGCGAGCCGATCGTTGCTGCGTTAAGGTCAATGAAGCCGTTGCACGTCACAGAGAGCGATTTCGCCTTTACGAACCAGGAAGGCAATTCAATCAAAGAAGACAAATGGCGGGGAAAGTATTGGTATCGAGCCTTGAGAGCGTGCGGTATTCGCGCCCGGAAGTTCTACGCGACGCGTCACACGTTTATTTCAGTTGCCCTGACGAATGGCGTCAAAATAAAGTGGCTGGCTGAATATTGCGGAACGTCGGTGGCGATGATTGAGAAACACTACGGGAAGTATCTCAACGGCGATTCTCAAGAGCAGTTACAGAGGCTTTTTACGAGCAAAACCGAAACCTTTACCGAAACCCTACGCACGGGGAGTGATACTGAAACGACTCAAGTAGTGAAAAAATTTGGTGGAAAGAAATGGTCGGGGCGAGTGGATTTGAACCACCGACTTCACGGTCCCGAACCGTGCGCTCTACCAAGCTGAGCCACGCCCCGACCCGCACAACCTAACACACCGCGACGAGAAAACAACAGGGTTTGGACTCGCTTCACGAGCCATTCCAGTTGACAAACGGCGGATCGCTAGTCGATGTACTACGACAATTACGATCTGAAATCGTCGAGGCTCGCCGCCTTAGGCTTCGCCAACGGCCTTGCGCATTTGACGAATTGTCTCTGCGTAGTTTGGAGTTTTAAAGATTCCGGAACCTGAGACGATCACCTCTCCGCCCGCTTTGACGACGCGGGCGATGTTGTCCGTTTTGATACCGCCGTCAACTTCCACCAAAATTGTCGCTTTACGTTGATCGATCATTTTTCTGACTTCTTCAATCTTTGGCAGCACGTCGGGGATGAAGGCTTGACCGCCAAAACCCGGGAAAACCGTCATCATGAGCACCATGTCGATATCGGTAAAGCACTTTTCTACTTTACTTAGAGAAACGTCTGGATTTACCGCGATGGACGCCTTGGCGCCGAGTCCACGGATTTTTGCGAGTGTGGCATTGGGATTCGCGCAGGTATCGGGGTGAATTGAAACCCAGTCAGCTCCGGCCTTGATGAATTCCGGAGCGTATTTATCGGGGTCGGTGATCATCAGGTGAACATCCACGGGAATTTTCGTGACTTTGCGGATCCATTCCACGACTACCGGGCCGATCGTGATGTTCGGCACAAAGTGACCGTCCATCACATCGACGTGGAGCCAATCGGCGCCGGCAGCTTCAACCGCTTCAATCTCGTCCTTGAGCCGGCTAAAATCCGCGGATAAAATCGACGGCGCGATTTTTACTCGTTGCATTCAGGGAATCTTCCTTATACGGGCGGCAAAAAAACCGTCGGTATTGTCGCGGTGAGGTAGCGCCAGAAAAACTTTTCCTCGCACCATGTCCTGTGCTTCTCTTGGAAGATAACGCGGCGCATCTTCTAACTCAAACGACTTCTGTTGGGCGAGAAACGCATCGACAACTTCCTCGTTCTCCTCGCCCATGAGGGTGCAAGTCGCATAGACAAGGACGCCTCCCGGTTTGAGATAACCGGCGACCCGATGAAGAATCTTCGACTGCAAACGGCTGAGCCTTTGAATGTCGCTCTCGTTTCTATGCCATTTGATTTCCGGATGGCCGCGTAGCGTACCGAAGCCGCTGCAAGGCGCGTCGACCAGAATACGATCATACGGTCTGGCGATTGCGTCATTGAGCTCCTTGCTCGCGTCAGCACACAGGATGCGCAACGATTTGAGATCTAATCGAGTTGCATTGTCCCGAATTTTGTCAACGCCTCGGGGTGAATTATCGATGGCGACCAGTTCGCCTTCGTCATTCATCAGCTCGGCGATATGGGTGCTCTTGCCGCCCGGGGCGGCGCAAGCATCAAGAATTCGTTCGCCGGGCAAAGGCGACAGCAAATACCCGACCAACTGAGATGCTGCGCCCTGAACCTGAAAAAATCCTTCGGCAAACCCTGGAAATTTTTCCACGGCGCCGGCCGATTCAACGCAAACCCCTTGGGGCGAGCGCGAGGTCGCGCTGGCGCTGATGCCGGCATTCGACAAGCGCTGCAAATATTCCTCTCGCGTCGTCTTTAGAGTGTTTATGCGCAGAATCAGCGGCGCCTTTTGGTTGTTCGCTTGCATCAGCGACTTCGCTGCCTCCAGGCCAAATTCATCGAGCCATCTTGTTACCAGCCATTCGGGATGGGAGTAGGCGGCCGCGAGCGCCGCAGCTGAATCGTCTGTCTCATTTAGATCGTCGCCGCGATCTTTTTGCCGCAGAAAATTTCTCAGCACAGCGTTGGTAAATCCCGCTGCTTTGGCGCCGCCATGTGTTTTCGCCGATGTAACGGCCTCGTTCACTGCGGCATAATCAGGGATTTTGTCGAGGAACAATAATTGGTAAAAGGCGACCCGGAGCAGATTTTTAATCACCGGATCGATATCAGCCATTGGTTGTCGCAGATAGGGATTTAACCGCGCGTCGATTTTGCCACGCCAGCGCAGCGCGCCATAGACAAGCTCGGTAAGCAGGGCGCGGTCGGGGTCGTTTAAAGCTTGCGTTTTCAACGCTTGATCGAGAAGTAGGTCGGCGTAAGCCTTTTGGGCTTCGACTTTGCGCAGGATTTGAGCGGCGAGTTCACGAACGTTTTTCTTTGGTTCATCAGCCAAGACGATCACCAGTTTTGATCCTGGCCCCTTTGATAAACTCGCCACCGGGCAGTCGTTTTTTATTTTCGAACTGCACTTCTTCCAGTGCGATGACACCGGACCCAGTCGCCACCCAGAAAGCGTCGTTGTCGGCTTTGACAATCTCTCCGGGGCTTGCCGTAAGTTCAGAAGTAATTATTTTTGCGCGGTGGATTTTGAGTAACTTGCCATTAAGATGAGTGAAACTTCCAGGCCATGGATCGAAACCACGCACACGCCGTTCGATTTCGATCGAGGCGCGGTTCCAAACGATTAGCCCGTCCTCTTTTTTTAGGATTGGCGCGAGTGTCGCCTGAGATTCATCCTGTTCGGTGGGCGTCAGTGATTCGTCTTTGAGCCGGCGAAGCGTTTCCAAGAGTAGGCGCGCACCGATCGGTGTGAGTTTTTCCTGCAGTGAGCCGGTGGTTTCATCGGGCGCCAGGGCGATCTTTTCTTGAAGATAAATTCCCCCGGCATCCATTTTTTCGACTAACCGCATTGTCGTCACGCCGCCTTCGGTCTCGCCATTGATGATCGTCCAGGCAGCGGGCGCAGCGCCGCGGTATTTGGGTAACAGCGAGTAGTGCACGTTCACGTACCCGCGCGGTGGGAGTTCCAGCACGGTTTTGGGTAAGATTCGCCCGTAGGCGACGACGACGATAATTTCAGGCTGCCATTTTCGTATGAGATCGTGAAATTCAGCGGTGCGGATTTTCTCCGGGGCGGCGATAGGAATGCCGCGGCTTTCGGCGTATTTACGTACCGGCGATGGCGTCGTTTGCCGGCCTCGGCCGGACGGCCGATCAGGTTGGGTGATGACGCCGACGATGGGATCCGGTCCCTCGACCAACTCCGCCAGCGTGGCGGCAGCGATTCCGGGCGTTCCCATAAATACGATCGGCCATGGCGCGGGCATTACAGATTCGTTAGTTGTTTAGCTTAGTTTGGGTGTTGGATCGAGGAAGAAAAAAAACTGAACGGTTAGATCAGCACGCGCGAGCTTTCTCTCTCCGGTTCTGTGCCGCTGCGGAGCATTTTTTTGCGCCGACGGGTGTAAAGATCTCGTTTCAGGCGGCTGATGCGGTCGATAAAAAGTTTGCCATCGAGATGATCGATCTCGTGTTGTAAAGCGACGGCGAATAATCCTTCGGCTTCAATCTTTATCTCTTTTTCCTTTTCATCGAAGGCGACGACTTGTACCTGGGCGGCGCGGTGTACTTCTGCTGTGAAGTCGACGACGCTCAAACAGCCTTCTTCCCAGACGATCTCACCCTCGGCGCGAGTAATAACCGGATTGATCAATTTGTAGACTTGTTTGCCCGGATTTTCGTGGTCGATATCCAGGACGACGATGCGCTGCGCCACGCCGACTTGGGGAGCGGCGAGGCCGACCCCTGGCGCGGCATACATGGTTTCCAACATGTCACTCACCAGTTGCGCGGTCTTCCCCGAAATGTTTTTCACAGGCGTGCCAGCTTTATGAAGCACGGGCTCGGGATATTTTAAGATCTGCAAAATCGCCATGTTTATGAAAAATTCATAACATACTGTAGGGATCGACATCAACGTGGAGGCGCACGCTGCGCGACGTCGGGGCTGGGTCGCGCGCGTGCCGCGCGAACTCCAATAACGTCGAGCTCTGTTTGCTTCGGATGAGAAGTTGCCAGCGAAAACGGTTGCGCAGCCGTTCGATGGGCGCCACGGCCGGACCGAGTAATTCGATGTGCTCGCGAAATTTTGGCTCGCGGTTTTGCAGAGCGCGTAATCGGCCCGCCAATGCACGGGCGTTTTTTTCTACTTCTTCGGCTTTTGGCCCATCAAGCCGCAAACTCACCAGCCGGCTGAACGGTGGGTAATGGAGGGCGCGGCGAAATTCGCTCTCGGCGCGGAAAAATCCTGCATAGTCGTGCGAGACTAGATGTTGAACGACGTAATGATCCGATGCGTAGGTTTGCACGATGACCCGTCCGGGGTCATTACCTCGGCCGCAGCGGCCGGCGACTTGACTCAACAGCTGAAAGGTTCGCTCGGCGGCGCGGAAGTCGGGCAAATTCAGCGAAAGGTCCGCCAGCAGAGCACCCACCAATGTGACACCTGAGACATCGTGTCCTTTGGTAACCATCTGGGTGCCGACCAAGATATCGATCTCGCCCTTTTCCCAGCGGCGGATCAATTGTTCATGTGAACCTCGCTTAGTCGTAGTGTCCCGGTCCATGCGCGCGACCCGGGCCTGTGGAACAATCCGTCGCAACGCTTGTTCGATTCGCTCTGTACCGCTGCCGACGCCGGCAAGCGTAGCATTTTTACATTCAGGGCAAATCTCGCTAATCGGTTGGCGATATTCACAGTGATGGCAGGAAATTGTTTTCTGTCTTTGGTGCACCGTCAACGTCACACTACAATAAGGACAGCGCCAAACGTAGCCGCACAAGCTGCATTGAAGAAAATTTGCGAAGCCCCGACGGTTGAGAAAAATCAAAGTCTGGCGGTTTGCTTGGAAATTCTCTCGCAATGCATCGACGAGTACATCGGAAATCAGCTGTCTATCCGGATCCCTTCGATCGGTTAGCCCGGTTGATTTTTTCGAGTCTAAATCCGCATCAGATGCATGAAACCGGGCGCGGAGATCGACTATCTCGATCACCGGTAATGGCCGGTGTTCAACCCTTTGGGCAATTTCCAAGAGCCGATAGCGGCCCTGGCGGCAATTCTCGTAGCTTTCGAGGGCTGGCGTGGCGGAGCCCAAAATGACGGGGCAATCTAGTAACTTAGCGCGGACAACAGCAACGTCTCGGCCATTGTAACGTAATCCGTCTTCTTGTTTGTACGAAGGATCATGTTCTTCGTCGACAACGATGAGCCCGAGATCGGGAATCGGCGCAAACACCGCAGAGCGGGCGCCGACAACGACATCAGCTTTGCCTTGCGCGATCTGGCCCCACTGCGCCCAACGTTCGGCATCGGTAAGAGCACTGTGCAGCACGCCGACTTTTCCTGGAAAACGAGCGTTAAGCCGATCGAGCAGTTGCGGGGTAAGCGAGATTTCGGGAATAAGAATGAGGCTTCGGCGATTGAGCTCTTTGGCCCGCTCCATGGCGCGAAGATATACTTCGGTCTTCCCGCTGCCGGTCACGCCGTGCAGCAAAAAGGTCTCAAATCCGCCGTTTTCGATCCGGCTATCAAGCGCTCGCAGGGCGACGTCCTGCGCGGGGGTCAAAACAAAACTCGCGAGAGTAACATTTGATTCAGAAGTTGTAGTTGAGAGAAAATCGTATTTTCTCCGTCGCTCTTTCGGCAGATGCTCTTCGATTGCGATCGCGCCTAACGATTCGAGGCGCGATAAGATGCGCTCAATGGTTGGGCTGGATAATTTTCGCGCCAACCGTTTGACGCTCGCTTTTCCATTTAAATGCTCGAGCTCGCGCAACACCTTATTGGCAAATTCGTCTGGAATATCTATGCGAGCTCGCTTCAGAGTTACGACTCTTTCACTCTCCCGCCGCCAGTTCGGTGGCAACATCGTGGCCACGACCTCGCTGAGTGATGCCAGGTAATACTGTGAAATCCACTGTGCAAGTTTAAGCAACTGATGATCAAGGATCGGCTGGTCATCCAGTGCGGCAATGATGGGCTTCGTCTCAGTTATCGAGTTGTCGGCGCTCAGCGCCAAAACAATTCCCGTGACCGTGCGCTTTCTGAGCGGGATCAGGACTCGCATGCCGGGAGTAATTTGTTCTTCCAGGGATTCCGGAACGCTGTAAATGAGAGGTTTTTTGAGCGGCGCCGGCACGACAACCTGGGCGAACCTTTGTGCCGACTTCATCGCTGAACTTGTAACCAGCGACCCTGATAAAAGCAATACGGGATAGTTTCGTCATCGGTGAACTAATTTGTTCAATTCTGTCGGTTAAAGCTCTTCGACCGGCGTCATCAGAAATTCAAAGACCTTCCGATATCACGGATATTAGGAACAAAATTCGATTACGTTAGTGGAGTAACCAATTGGCAATTAGTTTGCTTAAATTAGCACTCCCGAGAACGATAATTACCGTTAATTATGCTTAATTTTTGTTGACATAGGGTGGTCGATTGGGTAGAAAAACGTCACCTTATTACACACTTCTAAGTCGCGCCCTGAGGGCCTGCTGCGATGGATGATGGGAACAACGTCAGGAAGATGCGCGAAGCAAAAATGTTGAGCAAATCCGAGCTTGCCCGTTTGGCGGGCATTTCGCCACTGACACTCGACCGCATCGAGAAGGGTAAAGAGTGCCGGTTGGCGACCAAACGAAAAATACTTTTAGCTTTAGGGTTGACCATCGACCAGAAGCACACGGTCTTCAAGCAATAACCAATGTTCTCGTTCCTGAAAAATATCAACTTCGGCTTTTTGAATTCGTTCGGCGGGAACGACGGTTACCTTGCCCTCGATATTGGTTCCAGTTCCATCAAGATGGTCGAGACCGCCGTCGATAAGAACGGTTATCGAGTCTTGAGCTTAGGAATTTTGCCGCTGCCCGCCAACGCGATCCAGAACAATATGGTCGTCGATTCTACGCCGGTAGTTGAAACGATCCGCAGGCTGATACAAGAAAACGGCGTCAAGTCCAAACAAGTGATCTCCGCTGTCCCCGGCCGCGCGGTGATCATGAAAAAAGTCCAGATGCCTCGACAAGAGCCCGCCGAATTGGAGGCGAATATCGAGTTCGAAGCGCAGAACGTCATTCCGGAAAATTTGGAAAACGTAAACCTCGATCATCAAGTGTTGAGCGAGACCGATGACGGCAACCGGATGGATGTACTTTTGGTCGCCGTCAAAAAAGAAATCGTTAACAGCTACGCCGACGTCATCGAAGGGGCCGGACTGATGCCGGTGGTGATGGATGTCGATTACTTCGCCTTGGAAAATATGTACGAGGCAAATTACGCAGTTGAAGCGGAAAACGGCGTGGTCGCACTGATTCATATCGGCGCGCAATACACGAGTATTTCTCTCTTGCACAACGGTGTTTCCATGTTCACGGGCGATTTATCTATGGGCGGCACGCATTTCACGGATAACCTCGCGAGACAATTCGGTGTCGCCACCGAGGCCGCGGAGGCCTTCAAAATGACGGGTCTTTTGGAAGGGAAAAAGGGCTTAGACCTCGAAGCGACGTTGCGGCCGACGTCAGATGAGCTGGCGGATGAGATCAGAAGGACAGTAAGTCTCTATGGTGCAGTACCATCGGATGACGGCGATGGGCTTAAGACGATCTATCTTAGCGGTGGCGGCGCGAAGCTGACGGGTTTACGCGTTCTGCTCGAAGACAGGATGGGCGTGCCGGTAAAACTGAGCGAGCCCTTCCGAGGCTTTAACGTACACAAGAATATTGATCGCGATTATTTGGTTGACTCAGCGCCTTACTTCGCCGTCGGAGCCGGCTTGTCGATCCGGAGACCAGCGGACAAATGATTCGAATCAATCTTCTGCCGTTCAAAGCGCTCCAAGCCGAAGTCACGCGCCAGCGCGAGATTACGATCGGGGCAGTGGTCTTGGGCTCGGTTCTGGTCCTGCTGGCGGCAGCGCATCTCTATCAATCCTATGCGTTGACTCAGTTGGAAAAAGAGCTGGTCGGTTTACGCAGCGATATTCAGGCGCTCAATGTCAAGGTGAAGCAAGTCGGCGATCTGCAAACTAAGATCAAAGACTTAAAAGGCAAGAATAAGATCATAGAAGATCTTAACAAGAAAAAGAGCGGGCCGGTGTTGGTGATGGAAAGCCTTTCGACTGCGACTCCGGCGAGTCTTTGGCTCACGGATATGCGAGAGAGCGGCGGCAATCTCACCATGAACGGCGTCGCGGTGGACAATCAAACGGTTGCCGATTTTATGCGGGCGCTAACCGCCTCGAAATATTTTTCCACTGTGGAGCTCGTCGAAACTACGCAAGGCGCCGGCCCGACCGCGTCGTTAAAGAAATTTTCCATCAAGACCGGGGTCGTTTACCGTCCCCCCGAGGCAGTCCCTACGGGCGCTAAAGCAAGAGCGGGCACACCCGAAAGAAAAGCGGAGAAGAAGGGTTGAACCAGTTACTCGACAACATCCTTGAGCGGCCGAAGGCGCAAAAGTTCGCGATTCTTGGTGTAACGATTATCTTAATCGTGGCGCTCTACTATAGTTTCCTGTTCGTGCCGCGCTCGGACGAGATGGCCAAACTGGCCGATAGCGTCGAAATCGCGCGTAACGAGAAAACCGTCAAGGGGCAGAAGGCGGCCAATTTGCCGCGCCTCCAAAAGGACCTGCTGCAGCTCGAGGCAGAACTCAAGAAAGCGGTCGCGCAACTTCCCGACAAAAAAGAGATCGCCGATCTTCTGAGTAGCATTTCGGCAAAGGCGCTGCAGTCCGGGCTCGATGTTCTTTTGTTTCGCCCGCGGGCTGAAACTTATCAAGAATTCTACGCGGAAATTCCGGTCGACATCACCGTCAAAGGTAATTTTTACAACACCGTCAGTTTTTTCGACGAGGTCGGACGACTTCACCGGCTCATCAATATCGACAACATCGGATTCAAAAATCCGACCGTCAGTGGTGATAGCGTAGTCTTGGAGACGACCAGCATAGCAACGGCGTTTCGTTTCTTGGACGAGGCTGAGCGAATGAAAATCGCCGAGGAAAAGGCCAAGGCTGCAAAGGCCAAGCGATAACCGAGCATGATGAGGCCGCGCCAGATTTGTCTGTTGGTATTGCTCGTATGCCTGGAGGTATACGCCCGAGTCGCTTTGTGTGCCGAAGAGACCATTCGTACGCCGTCAGAGCAAATGAAGGACGCCGCAAATAAGCTGAACAAGGCCCCCGCGACAATTGGGAAATCGCTTCAGGGAATGACGGACTCAGCAAAAGAGAGGCTACAAAAAACCTTCGGCAGTAAGACCAAAGTCGAGACCAAGGCAGAGCCTGTGGATCTTGACTTGCCGAAGAAGGCCGCTGAGACCCCTGCCGCAGCGCCTGCGATGAAATCGGGCGGCCGCGATCCGTTTCGGCCAATGACCATGCGCACGAAGGTCAACACCCGGGCGCGTGAGAATTTATCGCCCCTCGAACGCTTCGATTTGGGCCAGCTAAAAATCGTTGGTATCGTGTGGGATATCAAAGAGCCGCGAGCTATGATCGAAGATCCTGCCGGCCTTGGTTATGTGGTAAAAGTCGGCACGCCGATCGGCAACAACGACGGTAAAGTAAAAGCGATTCATCGCGATCAAATCATCGTGGAAGAATTTTACGAAGACGCTTACGGCGCACGCAAGCCGCGCGAGGTAAGCAGGAAACTCTTGACGGAGTAACGAGCATGGGAAAAACGAGGAATCGTCCGTTAATCGATCTTCTCCAGATGTGGAACGGGAGATTTGCGCCGAGAAGAGACATGCTTGGACTACTCACTGCTTATATTGTCTTTATCACGAGCATGACGGGTTGCTCGCTGAACCCTGATAAAGATGCAGCGCGCCAACCGGCTGCGACGAAAACGGCTGCCGCTCAAACTACGCCCGCCGCCAAAAGCGGAGCGTCAGCGGTCGCTTCGAAAGAACCCGGGGCAATGGGCCAAGCCTTGACTCTCCAAGACCTGTCGGTACGCGAAGACCGGGGCCAAACGATCTTGCTTGCAAAATTCTCACAACCAATATCGCAGTTCCGCCATTTTCCGCTGCCCAATCCAGCGCGGATTGTCTTAGATATTTTTGGCAATGTGAAGCCAACGGGACAGGCCGATAGTTATCGAATAGATACCAGTGTAGTGGCGACTTTAAGAGTGAGTCATGTTGAAGGCGGGTTTCGCCTAACCACCGATATCGCCGCAGCTACAGTGCCAGCCTACACAATTATGCCGGAGGACGGCGGACTACGAATCGTTATAGGAGCCGAGAATCCAAACGCGACAGCGCGAAAAGACGTTATGATCGTCCGTGGCGGCGTGCGCGCCGACATTCGGACGCAGGAGGGCTCGACGGGAGCGATTCAAGGCGCGGTGAAATCTCTGGGAACGGATAAGGTAACGGGAGAGGGAAAAAAGTATAGCGGCGAGAAGATCTCGCTTGAGTTCAAGGACGCCGACATCAAGAATGTTTTTCGACTCTTGGCCGAAGTAAGCGGAAAAAACATCGTTATCACCGACGATGTAAACAGAAAAGTCACTGTCCGTTTAATTGAGGTACCGTGGGATCAGGCGATGGACCTGATTGTCGACACCAATGGTTTGGGCAAGGACGAAACCGGCAACGTCATTCGAATCTCGACAGCGGGGCGGTTAAAATCCGAGCGAGATGCTCTCGCCGCCGCTAAGAAGTCAGAGGAAAACCTCGAACCTCTCCAAACTGCGTACTTGACCGTCAACTATGCGAAAGTCATGAAAGGTCAGAATGACCCCAACACGACTGACAAAGATTTAGTCGAAAAGGTCAAGGCCCTTTCAAGTCCGAGAGGAAGGATTGAAGCCGATCAACGGACCAATACGCTCATCGTGCGCGATATTAAGTCCGTTATTGACGACGTACAAAGCCTCATTGCTAGACTTGATACGCGGACACCTCAAGTTCTCATCGAGTCGAATCTTATCGAGACCACTCCGACTTTTTCACGGGCGCTTGGGATAGAAATGGAAGCTCTGTTCAACAATGGCCGGGTGCGTAGCAGCACGAGATTTAGAGCAGACCCGCCCTTTGAAGGCTCTCCTCAACTGACGCCGACGGATAATCTGTTAATTATTCCGAATACGGGGTTCCGATTCGGCTATTTTGGCAACAACATTACTCAGGTCTTATCTGCTGCCGAGGCCCAAGGTAACGTGAAAATTATTTCTCGTCCGTCGGTGGTGACATTGAATAACGTAGAGTCTCAGATCGAGAGCGCTAACATTGTCAGGATTCGAACCTCGGCTGCCACAGTCGGAGAAGCGGGAACGCTGCGAGAAATCAGGGCGGGTATAATTTTGAAAGTGACACCCCAAGTTTCAGCTGACGGTTTTGTCTTACTTAATATAACGGCAAAATCCAGCACCTTGGACTTCGGTCGAACTGTCGATGGCATTCCCCAGGAAAACACCCGCGAGGCCAAGGCCAATGTCCTGGTCAGAGACGGCGAAACGGTGGTGATCGGCGGCATCATGAAGGATACCAGTGCCAACTCGGATACTGGAGTTCCTTATCTTAAAGATATTCCAGTGCTGGGTTGGATATTTAAGAAATCTTCCTGGCAAAAAGATTTCGAGGAGCTGGTTGTCTTCATAACTCCGCGAATCATGAGCGCTGGCTCGGAGAACCTGCCGACGGCAGAGCAATTATGGCGCGATCAGTTAAAACAGACGGACGGGTCGGCGCCTGCTACGACATCTTCGCTTAAGCCCTAGCCTCGCTAAATCGGATCGGGTAGATTACCCGCATGTTGCGTTATTTCACCGCGGGCGAATCCCACGGTCCCTGTCTGACTATGATCATCGATGGGGTGCCAGCGGGTTTTCCCATCGATATCAATAAGATCAATCATGACCTTTGGCGCCGCCAGCAAGGTTACGGGCGCGGCGGGCGGATGCTTATTGAAAAAGACGAAGCGCAAGTGCGCTCGGGAATTCGCTGGGGCGAAACCATCGGCTCGCCGGTCGCATTGGGGATCGAAAATCGTGATTGGAAAAACTGGACGAAAAAAATGTCTGCTTTGCCGGAGGACCGCGATGACAAGATCGCGGTTACCAAACCTCGTCCCGGCCATGCCGACTTGAACGGCGTGCTCAAGTATGACCGCAAGGACATTCGCGATATTCTCGAACGCGCCAGCGCACGCGAGACCGTGGCGCGCACGGCCATCGGTTCCTTTGCCAAGCAACTGCTTGCGCCGTTCGGCATTCGGGTTTTGGGGTACATCCGTTCAATCGGCAACGTTGCGTCGAATTTGACCAGCCTAAGCTACGACGAAATCTATACCCGTTCCGAGGAGTCGCCGGTGCGAACGGCGGATAGCGCAGCCGAAGAAACAATGATCGCCTTGATCGAAGAATGCAAAAAGGAAGGGAACACTCTGGGAGGTATTTTCGAAGTGGTGGCGCTGGGATTGCCGCCCGGTCTCGGAAGTCATACGCAGTGGGACCGCAAGCTTGATGGTCGCTTGGCCCAGGCTTTGATGAGCATTCAGGCAATGAAGGGAGTTGAGATCGGCCTTGGTTTTGAAATGGCGCGACGGCGCGGCTCTCAAGTTCATGACGAAATTTTCTTCGACCCCGCTAAGGACGTAAGCGAAGGCACGCCGAGAATCGTGCCGACGGGATTTTACCGAGGTAGCAATAATTCCGGCGGTACCGAAGGCGGCATGAGCAACGGCGCGCCATTAATTGCCCGTGTCGCGATGAAACCGATATCCACTCTGATGAGTCCGTTGCAGTCGGTGGATTTGCGCTCGAAGCAGGCCACTGACGCCTCGGTCGAGCGCTCCGATGTTTGCGCAGCGCCGGCCGCCGCCGTAGTGGGCGAATCGGTGGTGGCGTTCGAATTGGCAAAAGCATTCTTGGAGAAATTCGGCGGCGACTCTCTGCGCGAAATCCAGCGCAACTATGAAAACTATCTAGAGCAAATCAAAAACTACTAACGCCTTGCCGAAAACTCCAAATCAAAACGTTGCGCTCATCGGTTTCATGGCGGTCGGCAAGAGCGCCGTTGGGCGAAACCTGGCGAGGAAATTGCGCCTTCGCTTCGTCGATCTCGATAGACTCATCGAGAAAAATGAAGGACTAAAAGTGCGGGAGATTTTCGCGCAAAAAGGCGAGCCCTACTTCCGCCAGTTGGAAAAACAGATGCTAGCCGATACTTTAGAACGCGGTGGTCAGGTTATCGCCACCGGCGGCGGAGCGATCATGGACGAGGAAAATCTCGCTCTGCTGAGGGAACGGGCGCTGATTGTCGGACTCACGGCTTCGGTCGATGTCCTAATAACCAGAGCGGGAATTGGTTCTAAGCGTCCTTTACTTGGCGGCGCTGATCGCAAGCAAAGAATCGAAGAACTCTTGAAGCAACGCGAAAGCCGCTACGCCCACGCCTCTGTGACGATTGATACGAGCGATCTAACGATAAATCAGGTGGTGGAAAAAGTTATTCAGATTCTCGGCTCGAAGAACTAAAGTGATGCAAACCTTATCGGTCAATTTGGGCGATCGTTCCTATCCGATCCATGTCGGCGCCGGCCACTTGGACCGGCTCGGAGAGTTTCTCAAGGCGGCGGGGTTAGGCGGCAAGGTTGCCGTGATTTCAAATCCAACCGTCGCACAACTTTTTCTAGATCCAGTTCATGAATCCTTGATCGGGGCCGGCTTTGAAGTCACCCCGGTCCTGCTCCCGGACGGAGAGGAACACAAAAATTTTGCATCGTTGACGGCCATCTATGATCGTTTGATCAGCGAGCGCTTCGAGCGGAGATCGTCCGTCGTTGCGCTCGGCGGTGGCGTCATTGGAGATCTAGCTGGATTTGCCGCGGCGACTTATCTTCGCGGAGTTCCCTACGTCCAAGTGCCGACCACTTTGCTGGCACAAGTGGACTCGAGCGTCGGCGGCAAGACCGCTGTCAATCACAAGGACGGCAAGAATCTTATCGGCGCCTTTTACCAGCCAAAACTCGTCCTGATCGACGTCGCCGTGCTGCGCACGCTGCCGCGCCGGGAACTGGTGGCAGGGCTCGCGGAAGTCATTAAATACGGCATCATAGCAGATCCGGTTCTTTTCCATCTTTTGGAACAGAACATAGAAAAGCTAATCGAAAGGGACCGTGAGCTTCTTACCCAGGTCATCGTAACGTCGTGCGCCATCAAGGCCCGCGTGGTTGAGGCGGACGAGCGCGAGGACGATTATCGTGCGGTGCTCAATTTCGGCCATACCATCGGCCACGCCTTGGAAGCTGTGACCGGTTACAAGCAATTTCT
>Ga0184626_10000194_pt1 | contig 16225 bp, 16 predicted proteins | sample PLM3_60_b1_FD_133142 | JGI IMG/M metagenome (GOLD analysis project Ga0184626, IMG submission 133142) | Groundwater sediment microbial communities from an aquifer in East River, Colorado, USA - PLM3_60_b1 | ecosystem: Environmental > Terrestrial > Soil > Riparian zone | place: USA: East River... | reverse complement strand
TCTGGTCGGCCGGAGAAGCGCTGGCGCGCGGCTTGGTGACGGAAGTTCACGACAATGCCGCTCTGGGCGATGCCTGCCGAGGGTTTGCCGAACGGCTTGCCGGCGGACCTACCATTGCCATCAGCGAAACAAAACGGTTGATGGAGACGGCCGGCGCACGCGATCTTCGCGCGCAGTTGGCGGAGGAGCGCGCGGCATCGGAACGGTGTTATGCGACGGAAGATTTCAAGGAAGCGATGGCCGCGGCAACCGGCCGCCGTGACCCGGTCTTTCAAGGTCGATAAAAGTAGAAGAGACGGCAAAAGATAAAGGGCAATCGATGGGGTGGGAATTCACACCGACGGAGGAACAGAACATGCTGGTGGATTCCGTCCGCCAGTTCATGGAGAACGAGATTTTTCCCCATGAGCGGGAGGTGGAACGGCGCGGCGAGATCCCCATCGAGCTGGGCAAGCAGATTCAAAAGCGCGCCCTGGAGCAGGGACTCTATGCCGCCAACATGCCTGCGGAAATTGGCGGCGGAGGTTTGGATTTCCTGTCGGCGACGCTGATGGACCGTGAGCTTGGCAAGAGCACCTGGGGCCTGGTCGGCTGGGTCGGGCGGCCGTCGGAAATCCTCAATGCCTGCACCGGCGATCAACGGGACACCTATCTGCTCCCCGCAGTGCGCGGCGAGCGCAAGGAAGCCTTCGGCCTGACCGAACCGAACGCCGGATCCGATGCAACGAGCATTCAGACGCGCGCGACCGCCGATGGCGGCGACTACGTTATCAATGGTAGCAAGCACTTCATAAGCTGCGTCACGCGGCCGGATTTCATCATCCTGTTCACGGTGACCGGCATCGACGAAACGGCGAAAGGTCCCCGCAAGCGCATCACCTGCTTTCTGGTGGATGTCGGCACCAAGGGTTTCGACATCCGTCGCGGTCCGCGATCCGTCAGTCACCGCAGCTATCACAACTATCAACTGTCGTTCGACAATTGCCGCGTACCGGCGCGGAATATCCTGGGTGAAGAGGGCAAGGGCTTCGAGCTGGCCGGCCAGTGGCTATCCAACACCCGCATCCTCACGGCTGCCACCTGTTGCGGCAAGGCCGAGCGCGCCCTGCAGATCGCTGCGGACTGGGCGGCGACGCGCAAGCAGTTCGGCCAGACGATCGGCCGCTTCCAGGGCGTGAGCTTCAAGCTGGCGGACATGGCGACGGAGCTGAAGGCGGCTGACCTGATGACCATGCATGCGGCCTGGAAGTATGCATCGGGCAGCATGACGAATACGGACGCGGCGATGGCCAAGTTGTTTGCGTCGGAGATGGCGGGCCGGGTTACCGATCACGCGATTCAGATTCTCGGCGGCATGGGGCTGATGGATGAGCTGCCGCTGGAAATGCTGTGGCGTGACGCCCGCATCGAGCGGATTTGGGAAGGCACCAGCGAGATCCAGCGCCACATCATCTCGCGCGAGATCCTCCGGCCGCTGAACGGCTGAATCGCGATAACGAAGGACGTCATCTCATGTTTCAGCCCGATCTGCTGAAAGGCAAGCGCATCCTTATCACCGGCGGCGGCACCGGCCTTGGGCTCGCCATGGGCAGCCGGTTTCTGGAGCTGGGATGCGATCTCGTCATCTGCGGCCGGCGCGAACAGGTGCTGAAGGAAGCCGCCGCAAGGTTGCGAGTGGAATCCAAAGGTTCGGTTGAGACCCATGGCTGCGATATCCGGGATGCACAGGCGGTCGAAACCATGCTTGACAAGATCTGGGAGACGCGGCCGCTCGATGTCCTCGTCAACAATGCGGCTGGCAATTTCATCTCGCGCACCGAATCACTGTCGCCTCGCGCTGTCGATTCCGTGCTCAACATCGTCCTGCACGGTTCCGCCTATTGCACGCTCGGCGCCGGCCGCCGCTGGCTCGCGGCAAAACACAAGGCCTGCGTCCTCAGCATCATCACCACCTATGCCTGGACCGGCTCGGCCTATGTAGTGCCGTCGGCGATGGCCAAGGCCGGCGTTCTCGCGATGACGCGAAGCCTAGCGGTGGAGTGGGGCGGGCGCGGCGTGCGGCTCAACGCCATCGCGCCCGGCCCGTTTCCGACGCCCGGCGCCTGGGAACGGCTGGTGCCCCGTCCAGACCTCGCGCGAATCTTCGAAACGAAGAACCCGCTGCATCGAGTCGGGAATCACTCGGAACTTTCCAACCTCGCAAGTTTTCTTGTGTGTGACAGTACCGGTTACATCAATGGGGAGGTCGTCACCATCGACGGCGGTGAATGGCTGCAGGGAGCAGGTCAGTTCAACTTCTTGGACCAATTGACCGATTCCGACTGGGCTGCCTTGAAGCCGCGGAAATAGGGAACCTTACCCAGGGCAAATTGAGGCGGCGCTGGCCGGCGATTCGCCAAAATTTTGCCACGCGAGGCGGCCATCCTTCCGCTTGCTTCACCCTCCGGTTAACGTTAACGTTTCCTTGTCAAGGACTTATGCTTGAAACGAAAGGCAGTTCGGGAGTCGCAATGCGCCCGAGGGAGTGGCAGGGTTAGCGGCGGCCCGATGCGTTAATGGTTCGTTAACCGCTTCTGCGGCTCATTCGAGGGTGGATGGGTGAGCCCGATCAGTGAAACAGAGGGGCAGAGCCATGAGGCGCAGCAGAGTTTTGCCGGTTGTGGCTATGGCGGCGTTGAGCGCCTGTGCGATGGGCGACCAACGGGATTTCGAAGTAGCCAGCATGGATCCGGCAATGGCGGTACGGACGGAAGCGCCGGAGTTGCCGCCGCTGCCGCAGGATGCGGCGCCGGTGCCGGGCAGCAAGCCCGTGGATGGTGTGGCGTTCATGGCGACGGGACCGGTCAACATCGATGAGTTCAAGTCGTCGCAGTTGGATCCGAAGTCGTTGGTGGGGTTGAATTTCGAGCAGATGCAATCCTTGCTCGGCGAACCCAACGGTCGCGGCGACAGGCCGCCCGGAAAAGTGTGGACCTACAGTACGGATAGTTGCGTTTTGAATGTCTTCTTCTATGCCGATATCAACACGCGCGAGTTCCGCGCTTTGACGTACGAAATCGACAGCGGCGCCCCGCGTGAATCCGATTCAGCGAAACTAGATGAGGAAGCAAGCAACCAATGTCTGCAGCAGTTGATGCCGGGAACCTGACTCACTCAACAGCTCTGGCGGAGGCCGCCAAGCGAGTTGTGATCGTCGACGATGACGCGTTGTTCCGCGAATCGTTAGGGCTCAATCTCGTCGAAAACGGTTACCAGATCGAAGACTTCGGCGACGGGGAATCTGCGCTTCGCCACTTCGACAGCGGCGGCGGTGCCGATGCCATTCTGTTGGATTGGCGCATGCCCGGCGTGGATGGCCTGGGCGTGTTGCGGCAGCTTCGCACCCGGGACGTCCAGGTGCCCGTGATCTTTTTGACCGTCTTGAGCGACGAAATCTATGAGGAAGCAGCGTTGCGCTGGGGCGCGGTGGATTTCATCGAGAAATCCCGCAGCCTGTCGATCATCCTGCAGCGGCTGCGCCTGATCACGGACGGCGCCAAGGGCGCCGCAGGATCCGATGTGGCGCAGGATTCGCCGGCGGCGTTCTCCCGCGGCGGCCTTGAGTTGCGAAACGACATCAAGCGCGCATTTTACAGCGGTCAGCGCGTCGATCTTACATTGACCGAATTCCAGATTGTCCATCTGCTGGCGACGGCAAAGGACACCGATGTGTCCTACCGGCAGATCTACGACCTGGTCAGGGGAAAGGATTTCATCGCCGGCTATGGCGAGGACGGCTACCGCGTGAATGTCAGGTCGTTCATCAAGCGGATACGGCAGAAGTTCCGCGACGTCGACGACAGTTTCGAGTGTATCGAGAACTATCCGGGCTTTGGCTATCGTTGGGTCGATCAGGCGTAATGCGCCCACGGTAACGGCGGGCATGACAGCGTCGCGCCCGCGGCGCTCGCTTGCCAGCCGTATTATACTGCTTGCAGTCGTTTTCATCGCCGTTCCCGTAGCCCTCTATCAGACCTTCGTCCAAGCCGAGGCAGACCGTCAGGCGCTGCTGATCGAATCGGTGCAGGAGCGGGGGCGGCTGGTCGGCCTTGCCTTGAACCCGGTGTTGCGGCGGACCGACCCATCGCCGCTGCTGACGATCGGCGAAGAATTACAGCGATTTGGCAGCGGCACGACGCGGCTCAAAGTTCTGTTCCGTCCCGCGGATCAGACGGACGTGAGCGGATTCTTCTTTGTCGCAGCGTCGCCGGTGATCGATGCTTCCGAGTTGACCCGGGCTCGCGACGAACTCCTGCGGCTGGGAATTCTGGGGCGCGTATCCGCAAGCTGCACGGAAAACCTGTCCCTCGCGACCCGCTATCAGGATCCGTCGGGCGAGGATGAAATCCTGACATCGATCACGCCGGTGCTGACTCAGGCCGGCTGCTGGATCGTTCTGGTGTCCCATCCTTATGCCAGCATGCTCGGCACCTCGCTGGCCGAGCCGGTATGGCAGCGGTTCGAGGTCCAGGTGGCGGCGGCCATCTATCTGACCATGGCGATCATCACCATCGTCGTCTTCCTGAGCATGCGGCGCAGCGTTCTTCGGTTCCGCGGGCTGGCGCGGGATATCCGCACCGGCCATGCCGGAAACCGATCCTTCGCATCGCAGAACGAGTTGGTCGAACTCTCCGGCGTGGCCGAGGAGTTCGATCATCTGATCGCCAAGCTCAGGGCTTCGGCAGACAGCATCCGCCACGCGGCGGAGGACAACGCCCACGCGATGAAGACGCCGATCGCCATCATGCGGCAGTCGCTTGAGCCGCTGAAGCGCCTGGTTCCAAGCGGCGAGCCGCGCGGCCGCCGGGCGATCGAGGTAATCGAGAATTCGATCGAGCGGCTGGATCAGCTGGTGTCGTCGGCCCGGCGCATGGACGAGGCCATGGCCGAGCTGCTGGATCCGCCGCGCCAGCCGGTGGACGTGTCGCGGCTGCTGCGGCGCATGATCGTCGCCTATGGCAGCGTGATCGAAGCGCGCGGCCTGCGGTTCGCCACCGATCTGGACGACAAGATCGTGGTGCGCGCCAGCGAAGAGCTGCTGGAAACCGTGGTGGAGAATATCGTCGACAACTCGATCAGCGTTTCGCCGCCCGCCGGCCGCATCACCATCTCTTTGAAGCGCGATGGCGCGCGCGCCAAGCTCACCATCGCCGACGAAGGCCCAGGTGTTCCGTCATCGGATCTGGAACGGATTTTCGAGCGCCGCTTCTCCAACCGCCCGACGCAGGACCCCAACCAGACATCCGCCAGCGCCCTGCACGCCGGCATCGGGCTTTGGATCGTCCGCCGCAATGTCGAGGCCGTGGGCGGACAGGTTCACGCCGAGAATGGGCCCGGCGGCGGCCTGGTGATGCAGGTCAATCTCCCGCTTGCCGGCTGATTCGCCGCGTTGCGCCTCTGCGACGGCGCACGATGAACGCCCAAAATGCGGGAGTTCTTCATTGCTGCTGGTAGACAAGGCTGCGGCCTCTTCACGGTTCGTAACAGCCATGTCACAACTTTTACCCACCCCCAAATTAATGTCGTCTGATAACCTATTGAATAACATGGGAAATGGTTAATTTCTGTTAAGGATTGTGACGATCTGAGCATGACGTCGAAACTCTTCCGGCTGGATCATCCTGCTGACGAGCATTCCAAGCGGCCAAGCGCTGCGGGCGCGACGCTTCCGAGCGGCTTCGTCAGCAAGCTCGATGCGCAACTTCGGCGTCTCGCCGATCTCCATTTGCGGGTATCGCTGGCGCGGCTCGATCGCGAAGTGATTTCCGGCGGCGGGGAAACGCCAACGCAGCAGATTGTCGACGGACTCTATGATCCCAGTTCCATCGTCAGCGTTGGCGGCGACGGCAGCATCGTCGCCGCGTTCCTCGGACCGCGGGAGCTGGAAGGCAGTTCGGGCGACCAGGTCGTTGCAGCCCGTATCGAGCGGCTGTTCACCGGCGCGCTTGCCGCGGCCGGTGTGGATGAAGTGCGCGTACGGCAAAACCTCACCATCGTGCATGGCTGGACGGACGAGATCCACGATGTCCCCGGCTTGGCCCTGGCGCTGGAACGTCAGCGGCGCGGCCGCAAGCGGCCATCTGAAGCTCCAACCAGTCCGGCCTGATCTGGAATTGACGGTTCGATCGAGATAGTCTTTTCCGCTGCGCAAGGAGCGGGAAGGGGACCAGGCGTTGCCCGGCAAGACCTACTGGACCGATGCAGCATGACGGGCGCCGGGCCGCATCTACTGAAGATCACGCCCGCCGAGCACCGCGTCATGCCCTGGAAGAATGGGCTGGGCACGACGCGCGAAATCGCCATCGATCCGCCCGATGCGACGGTGACCGGCGCTGGCTTTCGCTGGCGCCTGAGCATCGCGAATGTCGACCAATCCGGTCCTTTCTCGGCCTTCCCCGGCGTCGATCGCACGATCATGGTGATCAAGGGCAATGGCATGGTGTTGACCGCTGCGGGGCAGGCGGCCCGGCGGCTTGACCGGTGCTTCGAGCCCTTCAGCTTTTCCGGCGACGCCGCGGTCGACTGCGAACTCATCGACGGACCGGTGCAAGACTTCAATCTGATGGTGAACCGGTCGCTGCTTGCCGCGCGGACGGAAGTGCAAAATCTCAAAGGTACAACCCGCCGGGCCCGCGTCGGCGAGAGCTGCATCATTTATCTGGTTTCCGGTTCGGCGGACATTCGTGCCGGCGAATTGCAGGAATGCGGTCGTGCCGGAGATACGATTGTCGTGAGCCATCTGCCGCCGGACGCGGCGCTTGAGTTGACGCAGCAGGGTGAAGCGCTCGTGGTAGCGATGGACCTGATGACCGTCCGCAGATGATGATCTCAATTATTCGGCGTATTATTTGTATGCCAACTGATCTCAGACATATTTCAGCTTGGCGCAATAATTCCTATGGACAAGCGCGCCATTACTTGGCCATCCGCAAAAGCCATGCTGCATTCCCAGAAGGTCTGTTATTGTCCGCGGCCAACCGGTGTTGGGCCAACGCCGGCAACGGGAGGGATAAAACGCGAAGCAAAAAAAAGTTAATCCGGAAATCATCGTCAATCGACAACAACGAGATGAGTGCCAGGGAGCGTTACCCTGACCGATACCGTCATACCACCCATGGCGATAGGACCTGCACGTGCACCGCCTTTCGAAGCGGCACCCGCAGCGGCGCGCGGCATCGACAGTGGCCTTGCCTGCTTTATCATGCTGCTGCGATTTCTCAGCATTCCGGCGGACCCCGAGCAAATCCGGCATCAATTCGGCCGGGCTGACACGGTCTTTGTCCCTGGCGATATTCTGCGCGCTGCCAAGCGGATCGGCGTGAAGGCCCGCGCCGTCGGCAGCAAGTGGTCGCGGCTGCCGAAGATACCGCTACCTGCCATCGCCGAGCGCCAGGGCGGCGGGTTCTTCATCATCGCCAAGGTCGCCGGCGACAAAGTGCTCGTGCAGGACCCGCAGCAGAACCGACCGCAATCCTGGACCTCCGCTACGGCGATGAGAGTCTTGAAGAGCGATAGATTTTCGTGCGTCGCTCTTGTTGAAAACTTTCTGCGCGCTAAGCATGATTGCCATAATCCGTTCGCGAAGACTTCGCGGGTCCGCCATTTTCATCTCACTTTGAATCGCAATTATTTCGGCTGCGCGCCGATCACGTAAAAAATCTCCGTCGGTTTTTGATTCTGTATTGTCCTCCGCTTCGCTCTGTGTATTCTTGGCGCCGGGCGAACGCGAAACAAGAAACTCGCTAAGGCGTAGGACAAGAAATTTCGGGGTGGAAGTCGGGGGGCTATGTCCGCAACGGACTTGCCGGATCGGCATCCCGGAGTTCGCGTATGCCGTCCAATCGAGACACTGGATCGCTGATCGGCACGCTATTCGAGCCGACGTTTTCTGCGTTAACGGCGCGCGCCGCGACAACGCTGGCACTGGCCGCAACGCCCCAAGGCACCGACAGTGCCGACAGCCTGGGTGGCGGCGTCGATGACGATCGCATCTTCGGTGCGGGCGGCAACGACACGCTGGCGGGATTGAGCGGCGATGATCTGCTGGCCGGCGGCGCCGGCGATGACAGCATGTCGGGCGGATTCGGCGACGATCGGCTGTTCGGCGATCGCGTCCTGTTCGGCGGCGACACGACCGCCGGCGGCAAGGACACGATCGTCGGCGGCGATGGGGATGATGGTATACATGGCGGCGCTAACGATGACAGCCTGACCGGCGACACCGGCCGCGACTGGATCATGGGCGGCACGGGCAATGACACGGCCGCAGGTGGCGTCGACGATGACCGGATCTTCGGCGAGGCCGGCAACGACTCCCTGGCCGGCGACAGCGGCGCTGATTCCATCCGCGGCGGCAGCGGCAACGACACCGCCCGCGGCGGCACCGAGAACGACTGGATCGACGGCGGCAAGGGCGCGGACAGTCTGGCCGGCGAGGCGGGAGCCGACACGCTCTATGGCGGTACTGACGCCGACACCCTCTCCGGCGGCGACAGCAATGACACGCTGGAGGGCGGCAGCGGCGCCGACAGCCTGCTGGGCGATGCGGGCAATGACCGGCTCGGCGGCGGCACGGAAGACGACATACTGGCCGGCGGCTCCGGCGACGACACGCTCAAGGGCGGCGGCGGGGCCGACGGACTTTCGGGCGAGGGCGGCAACGACAAGCTCCATGGCGGCGCTGGCGGCGACGGACTCAATGGCGGCGACGGCAACGACACCCTGGTCGGCGGCGGGGGAGCGGACAGCCTGGCTGGCGGCGCGGGCAACGACACATACATCGTCGGGCCCGGCTATGGCAGCGGTGGCGAGGGGAGCGGCCAGATCGGCGGGCGATCTTTGCCGGCCTTCAGCTCGGCGGGTTCTCGTTCGGCTTTGGCCGGCATAGCGGCCGCGATCGCGATTTCGGTCCGGTTCAGAACGGCGGCAATGGCTTCCGGCCGTCCAGCGGCCGTCCCGGTGTGGGCGGCGTGCTGAGCAACGTTCTCGGCGGGCCATCTCTCGGCGATCATGACGAGAACGATGACGCGGCCGACACCATCAGCGAATTGGCCGATGGCGGAACGGACACGGTGCTCAGCACCGTCAGCTACACTCTCGGCGACAACATCGAAAACCTGACGCTCGAAGGCGCTCGCAACCTGGATGGCACAGGCAATGCCCTGGCCAATCTCCTGACCGGCAATGGCGGCCGCAACCGGCTGGACGGCAAGGCGGGGAACGACACGCTCAATGGCGCGGCCGGCGATGACAGCCTGATCGGCGATGCCGGCAACGACACGCTCGAGGGCGGGGCCGGCCGCGACACCCTCGCCGGCGGCGATGGCGACGATCAGTTGAAAGGCAGCGCGGGCAACGACCGCCTGGGCGGCAATGCCGGCAACGACACGATGCAAGGCGGCGCCGGCAACGACACCTATATGTTCGGCCGCGGCGGCGGGCAGGACCTGGTGAACAATCAGGGCGACGGCGAGGGGCGCGACCTCGTGGAATTCGGCGCCGACATCGCCGCCAGCCAGCTCTGGTTCCAGCACACCGGCAACGATCTCGTCGTCTCCGTCATCGGCTCGGCCGACAAGCTCACCATCCAGGGCTGGTACGCCAGCGAGGACAACAAGATCGACGCCTTCAAGCTGGCCGATGGCGCCACGCTCTATGCCGCCGATGTGAACCAGCTCGTCTCCGCCATGGCCGCCTTCAACCCGCCGCCCATGGGCCAGTCGACCCTGCCCCAGGATCAGCAGAGCCAGCTCGACCCCTGGATCAGCATCAGCTGGCAGAATGTGCGCAACAGTACGACGGGGTAGCCCCGGAGCAACTAGAGGGGCAATCGGAAAGGACCCATCATGGCAATACATGCCGTACAGCAGGACAAGCCGGGCGAATCTGTGGCCAACATCGAGTCGGTGGCGGAGATCGCCGCTCCCGACGGCGCTCCTGCCGGACCGAAACCGGCCGACGCCGCGGCTCTGATGAAAGACCCGGCGCTGGCGGAAAAATTCGCGACCACGGTGCGCCAGACTTCGGCGGCGCTCGCCGCGGCTTATGGAGAGATTGTGGCGCTCCTGGCCCGCTCGCCTAAGTACCGGCATCTGTCGCTGGCCGACCTGGAATGGCTGGTGCTGCCGCCCCTCCTGGCGAACCAGTTCCGCATCGTCTCGGCGAAGATGAAGGGGCCCCAAGGGGCAATGGGCGGAGCCATGGGCGATCTGCAGATGCCCATCGGCCTCGCCCTTTGGGCGATGGTGTCGGAGGAGGTGGCCGCCAAGCTGGAGCGGCAGCAAAAGGACGGCGCGCCGTTTCGGTTAGCGCCCCAGGAATGGAAGAGCGGCACCATCCCCTGGCTCCTGGACATCGTCGGCGAGCCGCGCGCGGCGCAAGCGATGTACAAGCAGCTGCTGGAGACGGTGTTCAAGGGCGAGAAGCCGCGCGGGTTTGAGGTGCGGGCCGGCCATTGATCTGGAGCCCTGCCATCGGCCTTGCCATAGTCGCTGCCGGGGCCGGCAGTCCAAACTCGCTGAGGGTTGTTTTTCACCCCGACCCGACTCAAGCGCTTGAGCCGGCGGGCAAAAAGATTCACCCGCCTGTTTTTGCGAAAACAACCTTCGACGCGGCTGGCGCCTGTTTCACACGGCGGTTCGGACGATCGGCGCGCAGCAGCCCCAGGGGCGTCCCCACGCGCCCGGAGGGTTGTTTTTCAATCCGGCCTGGGTCAAGCCCTTGTGCCGCCCGCGAAAGGTTCCCGGAGGCTCGATTTCTGAAAAACAACCCTCCGCGCGGAGAAGGGTGGGTTGGCGGCCGTGGCGCTTGCGGCGCAGTTACCTGCAGGCGCAGCCATTCGCTCGCCGTCAAAAGGCGCGAGCGGGCGTCATTCGGATACACAATGTCCAACATCAAGGGTGGCGGGAACATCTTATAGGACCATGGTCCTAATGATGTACTTTACATAGCCGCCATGAATCGCGATAACTACAGCGCCGCCCCAGCGGCTGGCGCGCCCGGAGTTGAGATTACCCCCGCTATGATTGAGGCGGGGTATCGGGTCCTCTGTAATTCGGGTATAGCGGATGAGTATCTAGGGGCGGATAGACTGCTGGTGTCAGAAATATTTGTTGCCATGTATCGAGCCATGCCTGCGTCTGCTTCCCGCCCAGACGTCGCGAGAACATAATCGCGCAGTCAGATATAAATTTGCATTTTTTGGAAAACTCTTTCATGTCTCTGACGGTGATGACGCCTGCATTCTCTCTCCAGTAGGAGTTAGGCGGTACAAGCTCAAACGTTCTGGTCTTTATCAGGACGTCATCGCGCCGTACAGTTTCTTCACGCGCGCTGGTGTGCCAATGCACGACTTCGTTACGTTTAATGTCAATGCAGCGTATGATTTTAACCAGCGAGTTCCAGAACAGGTTGTATGTATTCCCATGGCGGTAGTGTAACAACTTTTCCATTATATCATTTCTCGCCCTAGCATTCGTGATCTTGTAAAACACAATTCCAGATGCCTTTTGATCAGTTTCTAGGAGCGCCGCTAACAACTTGTTGAGCCCAAATTCGAGCAATGCATATGCCTGAATCGCCTCGGCGCGGTAGCTCATTAGCTCGCGCATCGACAGTTGTTCGATCGGGAGTGGCGGGGGTTGCTTTGCCATGCTAATTTGGTCCCATGCAGAAAGACGACGACGAATACGATGCCAAGGAAGCCGAACGGCGAGCCACCGCCGCGCTACGGCACGCGATGGAAGCGCCGCCGACCCATCACAAGTCAGCAGTGGACAAGAAGTCGCCAGAATCGAAACGGCGGCGCAAGAAGGGTGGTCCTAGCGAATCGGTTCGGGAGTGAAGGTTTGCAAGCCATCGAATGATTCAAAATTGCGGGTGACTTCGGAATGCCAAGTAACCCAGCTAGCTCTATATCGCACTGTGATGCTCAAGGAGGCCGCGATTGGGCGTTCCTGGAAGCCAATCATAGACTCAGTGGAGCAGACCACAGTGGCGGCTCCTCCAACATCGAGCTCGCCGAGCGGATGCTCAGTGTGAGGCATGATATTGTCGTGAACGTTATAATCGGTTCGCGCATACTTTACCGACTTGAACAAGCAAGACCCTGACACATTGTGCAGATCAATGACGCCTTCATTAGTGATTTCAAATCTTGGGTATGCCTTCCCTCCCCGCATTTCTGTGCTAGCGTGAACAACTGATAACTTGGGAAGGATGGATGGCACCCCGAAAACGAGGCCGGAGACAAATCCAAAGACGGTCAAAGCGATTCCCACACGTTTCCACCAACGTTTCGCCCATGTCTGACTGGGCGGTTTGGGTGGCGGTGGCGGTCGCGCTTTCCCTTTACTACGTCGTTTACGCGGTTTTGGCATAATGCCTTTATTAGGAGGCCCACAAAGAAAAGGCTGCCCCTAAGGCAGCCTAGAGTCGAGTCTTTTTGCGCCAATGCAGGAAATGGCGCGCTTTCTGCTTAGGTGTTATTGGTTTCACCAGATTGGCGGTACATGAGCCGCTTGCCTTCTGCGCCTTTCATGGCGTTCGCGGCCCGCTCGCTATCCTCTACGCCAAGGGCGGAACGGTTGTTGTGCCTGAAATTGAACTCCGCCAGATAGCGATGCAGATGGGCCTCGCCGCAATGGTGATAGATGCCCTTCATGCCACGCTTGAACACTGAGAATACGTTCTCGACGGTGTTTGTGTGGACGATCCCACGCACATACTCGCCAGCCGAATGCTTGACGGTTTCGTGACCGCCAAACTCCTTGCCGGTGGTCGTATAGAGGCGGCTTTCGTCGGTATGCAGGGTGCTATCGCGGGAAACGTTGCGAACTAGGATTTCGCGGACGTTTGCAGCGTTCGCATGATCGACATGGAACGTGCGGACCTTGCCGCCACGCTCCACGAGCGCCACAACGGCACGCTTGCCGCCGGGGCCACTTTTGCCACCCTTCTTTGTGAAGGGACGGCCTTTGCGCTGCGCTGAGGGATGGCGAGTCTCGCGAGTGCCGAAATATGTTTCGTCGGCCTCGACGATCTTGCCAGAGCCGCCCAATGGCCCGGTCTCGGTTACTTTCATGGCTTCGCGGATGCGATGCGCCATGAACCAAGCCGTGCGATACGAACCCAGGCCGAGCGTTCTCAGATTAACCCGAAGCGGATATGCGTCCGCGATTTCTGCCGGTTGCAGTGGATATGAACGTCCCCTCGGGCGGGGCCTCACCTGGTCAAGCCACCGTGGCAGGATGCTCGCGACTGTTGTCCGGCCTACCGGCAGCATGCTTGTGTGTGGCGCCGCTCTCGGTCGACCAAGCTAGCGCCACCGCATCGGGACCTGCTGGAAAACGGAGCTGTCCAGACACGTCGTTCGCAGCGCGCCACACCGCCTCGGCCACGTCGGCCTCGGTCGTCACTGCGGCAGGTCGCGCGAAGGCAGCTAGGACGGATTGGGCGTAAGGCGCGTAGACGTCGGGGATTGAGCCATCCATGCGCGGCCCCGAATTGTCCGTAAAGCGCGTATTCGGGCAATAGCCCGGTTCGACGAGCTTGACGCGCACGCCGAAGGCGCGAAGCTCGTGCTCCAGCGAGGCTGTGAAGCCCTCGATGGCGGTCTTGCTCGCCGTGTAGACCGCCACCAACGGCATCGGTGCAAGAGTCGCGCTTGAGGTCACGTTCACCACGACGCCGGACCTGCGCGAGCGGAACTGCGGGAGGATGGCCTGTGTCAGCGCCATGACCCCAAACGTGTTCGTTTCGAACAGCTCGCGCGTCGTAGCCATCGGAGTGGCTTCGAAAGCGCCGAAGAGACCGATACCGGCGTTGTTGACCAGCGCATCAATCGGCCCGCTCGTTTCAAGCGCGGCGGCGATGCTTTCGGCCCTGGTCACGTCAAGCGGCAGCACCCGAAGGCGGTCCGACTGCGGCAGAACATCTGCCCGCGGCGACCGCATCGTTGCGATGACATTCCAACCCTGTGCGTGGAAGCGGCGAGCGGTCTCAAGCCCGTAGCCGCTGGAACTACCCGTAACAAGCACCGTCTTCATCGTGATCTCCGTCGTTGGTCACAGCACGATGACAGAAAGACGCAGGACTATCTGCAATTGAACGTCCAGATTTAGTTTGCAATAGTCCTGGAATGACTGATCCACTTTCCGAAGTCGTGACTCTGTTGCGGCCGGGCGCCGTCTTCTCAAAAGGCATCAGCGGCGCCGGTCGTTGGGGGGTCCGCTATACCGAATTCGGCCAGCCGAGTTTCTGCGCCGTGATCGAGGGCAGTTGCCGCCTGGCGGTCGATGGCCAGAACGCCGTCACACTTGAGGCTGGCGACTTCGTGCTTTTGCCCGCAACGCCTGGCTTCGTTCTGTCCGGCTTCGAGCCGGTCAAGCCCCAACGTATTGACCCGAAAGTAACGTCGGCGCTGACTGGCGAAGTGCGCCACGGTACCCGCGGCGGCCGCCCAGATGTACGCCTGCTCGGCGGATACTTCGTCTTCGACTCGCCCGATGCAGCGCTGCTGGTGTCGCTGTTGCCGACGCTCGTGCATGTACGCGGCGCTGGGCGCCTTTCGACGCTGGTGCAGCTCGTCGGCGACGAAGCAGGCGAGCAGCGATCGGGCCGAGACATTGTGCTTGCCCGACTCGTGGAAGTGCTGCTCATCGAAGCGCTGCGCTCGGCATCCCGGGAAACCGCGCCGCCCGGATTGTTGCGCGGACTGGTGGATTCGCGGGTTGCGGTCGCGTTGAGACAGATACACGGCGATCCCGCGCATTCGTGGACAGTGGCGCAACTCGCGAAGAATGCAGCGCTTTCGCGCTCGGCGTTCTTCGACCGCTTCATGCGTGCCGTGGGGGTGCCGCCCATGGAATACCTGCTCGCCTGGCGCATGGCCGTTGCGAAGGATCTGCTCCGGCGCCATGACGCTAGGCTCGACGAGGTCGCGCAACGTGTTGGATATGGCTCGGCGAGCACATTCAGCACCGCATTCAGCCGGTACGTCGGGCAGCCTCCGGGGCGTTATGCACGCGAACACCCCTGAGTCAGACTGAATGGCGCAGACTGGTTTGAATATCCGCTTTGAAAAGACGCCGCGAACGTCGGCCCTTGGCACATTCCATCCCAAACGGCGTCGAAGCGATAGATCAGGTCCCGGGCGTGAAGCGGGCAAGGAAACGACGTAATGTCCGCTGACTGCGGATAACCTGACCTCCAGTGGACCCAGCCTCGTCTAAGTTTGACCCTCAACGGAAGTCAGATGCCGGTTCGCCCTCGCCAGCGAATCAATTGTTTCCCTATCTGAGCAGAAACCGCGACCTGCGATGCTTGACGCTCGATACGGCCGACCGTGCTGATTCAGGCACACTCACAATTAGGAATGTCTTCTTTTCTTGGGCGGAGCAGCGAGCGCGTAGCCGCCATTCTTACCGCGGCGTAATTCTCCGGGGGCGAGTTGCCGCCGCGCCGGTGTGTCCGCTGATTTAGCGGGGGATGTGTCCGAGTGTTGCGAGTATTCGTTAACGTTTCCTAACAAGGGACGACGCCATATCTTTTAACATTGGCTCATTAACGCATTATTAGCGACTAGGAATTCTCAATCGGTTCTGTCCAACCGGACAAATTCATCGGGATCCAAAAAGGGGGAGATCCAATGAAGTTTGCAATCGTCCTCGTCACGCTCATCGTCACCGTCATCGCGTCGGGCAGTGTGACCTACGCGGGAACTTACTACGTCGATCAATCGCATGCCCAGGCAAGCGACAGCAATCCGGGTACTGCAACGCTTCCCTGGCAGACGATACAGAAGGCGGCTGCAACGCTCATCGCCGGAGATAAAGTGTACGTCAAGGCCGGGACATACACGGGAGCCGACATCCTACCTAAGAACTCCGGTTCCTTGGATAGGTATATCATTTACAGCGCCTATCCCGGCCATGAGCACAAAGCGATAATCAGCGGCGCAACCATCAGGATCAAAGCCAAGAGTTATATCGTGGTGAGCGGCTTCAAGATCCAGAACGCATGGCGTGGTGTCCACGTTGAGGGGCCGGGGTCGAACATCATCGTCGCGAACAACTACACCTATAACACCACTTCCTCAGGCGTTGCCGCCTTTGGCGTGCCATGGACTTCGGATCCGGCCAAGCAGAACTTTAAGGGGCTCACGAAGGTGACGATCAAGGACAACTTG
>Ga0184626_10000192_pt1 | contig 16266 bp, 16 predicted proteins | sample PLM3_60_b1_FD_133142 | JGI IMG/M metagenome (GOLD analysis project Ga0184626, IMG submission 133142) | Groundwater sediment microbial communities from an aquifer in East River, Colorado, USA - PLM3_60_b1 | ecosystem: Environmental > Terrestrial > Soil > Riparian zone | place: USA: East River... | reverse complement strand
TCATCACCGAGATTCTGGCCGTTTTCAAGTTTTTGTAAGACAGCGGTTTTCGGTGCACTCCCTGCGACGAGGGGGAGAGATGCCGAGCTGGAGCTGGCAATGATGAACATTCTGGAAAGAGAGCTGAGGAGCCGAGGCGTATTCCAACTTCGAATCTGCTCCTATGAATCACCGAATAGTCTTAAAGTACTCTCCGCTTTTTCTTGCGAACTCTATGATCGTGTAGAGTTCTATATCGATGTATCCCGTTCGATAGACGATATCTGGAAGATGCTTAAATCCGCACGGCGTAATGACACCCGTAAAGCCATAAAACTTGGTGTGGAGACCAGGCTCGAAAACACGATGAAAGGCGTGCAGCAGCTGTATGGCTTCAAAACTGAGTCCCTGCAGCGGCGAGGTATTCTTTTTGATTCATTTTACACCCCAGCCGAGCGATTACAGACATTGCTTCTTGATACAAACAGGGCCAAGTTGCTAGTTAGTTCTCGCGATGGTGTCCCAGTCAATGCCGGGCTGTTCGGTCTCTTTGGAGGAAGAGCCTACTATCTGGCGAGTGGATCATCGCGTGACGGGTATAAATGCTGTGGACCTGTGCATTTGCTGTGGACCACGATTGAAATGTTAAAGGCCGATGGCGCAAGCACGCTAAACTTGGGCGGCGTCGACGGCCCCGCTGATCAAGAGCGGGGAGCGGAGGACGGTCTCTATAGTTTTAAAAAGGACTTCGGTGGGACTGCTATCCTTCAGCCCAGGGGCGTCAAGACCATTTCTTTGCTCGGAGCGAGGCTCAATTCGATGTTGACGGTCTGTAGACAAATGGTCATCCGCTAGGGCATCTGTGATGTCGTCTTCACTCCGGTGGACACTGAGTTCAAGCAGACGGCCTTCCCTTTGCACCTTTCTCACATGTGGCGCAAGCGGGCAACGTGCGAAGCATCGAACCTTGCGCCCACATCTCAGTTTCACCGTGATATGGCGGCTGAACATGCGCGAAGAGCGACATGATCGCATGGCTTAGGAGAATATTTCCAGTATGTTAACGATGCCGGTGACTCAACCAGTCGTCATTTTGGGCGCCGAACCACGCGTTGTTGTCACCATCGCTCGCTCGCTCCATCGGTACCACATTCCTGTCATTGTCGTTGGGCTTTCAGCGGGCGAAGCCAAGCCTGTCTCCAAAGCGATTCGCCACTTCGTCCACCTTCCTCACCATCGTGAGGATCGCGATAGGTTCCTGGCGGAGTTGTCGCACCTGATTCAGAGCGAACGTTGTAGCATGCTCATTCCATCCAATGATACCGGGTTAACCGTGGCCGTAGACCATTACGAGGCACTGACTCCACTCCTGCGTGTTGGCTGCCCACCACCAGCTATCGCGCGAAAAGTGCTCAATAAAGATCTGACCCTCCAGGTCGCACAAGAGTGTGGGATCGCCATCCCAACCACATATGCCGTCCACGAACGGGCTCACATTGAAGCCTTGCGAGCCGAGATGAAGTTCCCAATCGTGGCGAAGCCGCGCAGCAAAACGGATGTTGCGCGGCACACCTTTAAGGTCAGGTATTTTCAGTCCTTTGAAGCGCTATCGGCGGCTTTCGCCGCCGATGAGCAGTTTGGCTCTCAGGTCGTGTTGCAGGAATATTGCCCAGGGGAGGGGGTAGGCCTCGGTGTCCTGATGCATCATGGTGAACCCTTGGCCATGTTTCAGCATCGGCGACTCAAGGAGCTGCCGTATACAGGTGGCGTGGGTGTCACCGCTGTCTCGGAACCGCTTGATCCCTGGTTGGCCACTCAGGTCATCATCCTTCTTCGTGCGCTTCATTGGGAGGGGATTGCGATGGTGGAATTTCGGCAGGATTCGGCCTCTGGGCGTACGGTCTTGATGGAGGTAAACGGGCGCTATTGGGGTAGCCTTTCGTTGGCTGTGCAAGCCGGTGTGGACTTTCCGCTGTATGACTGGCAGCTGGCACATGGCCAGGTTCCGACCGTGCCCAATCAGTACGCCATTGGCATGAAATGGCGATGGATGGCCGGAGACCTAATTAGGCTTCATGGTATCCTGCTTGACCAAGGCTGCGGTCACTCCCCTCGTCCCTCCTGTTGGAAAGAAGCGTGGCGGTTTGTATTGGACAGCGGGCCTTCGACGCATTCCGCGCTCTGGTCGATAGCTGATCCACAACCAGCTTTCTCCGAACTTCATCGGACGCTCAAGCGCCTGTTTCTGGCTGACGTAAAGCAGATGGTCACCTTGCTTATCCCTTCAAAACTGCTCGACTCTATTCGTTTCTATCGTAATCTCCGCCCGCGTGTCAGAGCTATCTATCTCAAGGGCAAATTCGTGCATACTATCGGACTACGACGCGCCCTTGGCTGGAGAATCCCAGCCGGAATCCAGTCCATTCTCTTCATCTGCAAAGGCAACATTATTCGGAGCCCTATGGCAGCAGCGTTGTTGCGCCGGCATCTTCCTGAAGCTTCTCGGGGCGCCCTTACTGTGGCATCAGCCGGCCTGCACACGAAGCCAGACAGTGCAGCCGACATACGCGCAGTAGAGGTGGCAAAAGAGTTTGGCATCTCATTGGATACTCACCGAACCCAGCAACTCTCACATGAGTTGGTTCAAAGCGCCGATGTGATTTTTGTGATGGACTATCTAAATGAGGCCACACTACTGGCGTCCTATCCTGATGTACGGCGCAAGGTATTCTTGTTGGGAGCATGTCCAACACGTGTGGCATCCAGATCTATGGAAATCTCAGACCCGCATGAGGGAACCGAAGCCGACATTCGGCAGTGTTATCAGACCCTAGAACGTTGCATCTCGTCGCTGGTTAAAGAACTGGCTTTGCGGCCTTGCTTGAGCCTGAGCCACCGTGAAGCTGACTGCTCGTCCGGAAGAATGGCTTAGTGCCGCCGTTAGAAAACCGGGAGGGAAAAGATTGAGAACACACTGAAGCAAGATTATCCGTCCGATCCCTTAGAGATTGTCGTGGCCTCTGATGGATCCACAAACAGCACTGACGACATCGTACGATCGTACGCCTTCTATGGGATCCGACTTGTACGGCTACCACAGCAGCAAGGAAAAGAGACAGCCCAGAAGCTCGCTGTGGATTCGACGTATGGCGAAATATTGGTTTTTTAAGAAGTGGCGACAATGTTGCCCTCCAATGGGCTGTCCAATGTTGTCAAGAAGTTCATTGATTCTAGGGTAGGCTGTGACAAGTGGCAAGTCCCGGTTGATTGAGATGAATGGCTTGTAAGGCATGTCATGAAACCCGACGTACCATTATGTGTTGATCTAGACGGTACTCTCATAAAGACTGACATCCTATTAGAATCCGTACTGGGTCTTCTCAAGACCAAACCATCGTATATTCTGTTGATTCCTTTTTGGTTACTAAAGGGTAAAGCATTTATTAAGAAAGCCATCGCCGATTTAATAATCGTCGACGTCAATAGCTTGCCATATTATTCCAGGTTTCTTGAATTTCTTTATGAAGAGCACAGAAAAGGTCGGAAATTGGTTCTTGTTACAGCTACAGATATTAGGATTGCTAGGCAAATTGCGTCACATTTAGGAATATTTTCAGAAGTCATCGGGAGTAATGGTGAAACCAACCTCTCCGGTAAGGAAAAGGTGGATGTCCTAGACCGAAGATACGGCAGACAAGGTTATGATTATGCTGCCGACTCTTACACCGATCTAAAAGTATGGGCGCATGCGAACCGAGCTATACTCGTGAATTCATGTCAACACTTGAATAATTCTGTAAGAAAAATTGTATCGGTAAGCCGGGTTTTTAATGACCGCCCGAAATTTCTTCCAACTTTGTTTAGAGCCATACGGGTTCACCAATGGGCGAAAAACGCTCTCATCTTTGTTCCGCTTATTGTTTCTCATAACCTGACGAAGCCGGCGCTTGTTCTTAACGCATTGCTCGCATTTTTAGCCTTTTCCCTGAGTGCCTCCTCTGCTTATCTGTTGAATGATTTGATAGACCTAGAAGCGGACCGCCATCATCCGAAGAAAATGCATCGTCCTTTCGCGTCAGGAGACCTATCACTAAAAGTAGGATATGTTGCCATTCCTTGTTTTTTCGTCAGCTCCTTGGTCATTGGATTAAGGTTCTCATTTTCATTCTTTCTCCTTCTTCTTTTGTACTTTATTCTCGCCACTGCCTACTCATTGTATTTCAAACAGTTTGCCTTGGTTGACGTCATTTTGCTGGCAGGACTATATACACTTCGAATATACGCAGGCGGTACAGCTATTTCTGTTGTGCCTTCAGAGTGGCTCTTGGCGTTTTCAATGTTTATATTCTTAAGCTTGGCATTACTGAAGCGTTTTTCAGAACTAAAACTGATGATACAAACGAACAAGGACTCCGCAGAGGGGCGTGGTTATGGTACCAGTGATCTGGGATATGTGGCGAATGTTGGACTGATTTGCGGTTGTATGGCGGTTCTCGTTATGGCTCTGTACATCAGCAGTAAGGAGGTTACAGTGCTTTACGACCGACCTGACTTGCTATGGCTCATTTGTCCCATGATGTTATATTGGATTACTCGAGCGTGGTTGTTGGCAAATCGCGGAAAAATACATGAGGATCCTCTCCTTTTTGCACTAAGAGACAGAACAAGTTACGTTCTCGTTGTTGCGACGGGTATTATTATGATACTGGCGTCTAAGTAGGAAGGGTGGAACTGCAAGACTTTATCGAGATGTTGATTCGGGATTGAAAGCGCGATACGCATTTGGATAGTAAAGTATGGAAGTCATATTCTGGGCCTCAGTTGGTTTCATGGTCTATGCCTACGCAGGGTATCCTCTTTCCCTAGTAATTCTCTCGCTATTTCGCAATCGACCGGTGAAGTTAGGGAATATTACCCCGACAGTCTCCTTTATTATTACGGCCCATAACGAAGAGTTGAGCATTAGTGATAAACTGGAGAATACCCTCGCTCAGAATTATCCTGCTGACCGCCTTGAGATCGTCGGCGCCTCCGACTGTTCAACTGATCACACTGACTCAATCATAAAGTCGTACGAGCCTCGTGGGGTTCGCCTGATCCGAACAGACGAGAGAAAAGGGAAAGAGGCCGCGCAGAAGCTCGCTGTCCAGGCGACGTCCGGGGAGATTCTGGTTTTCTCCGATGTCGCAACGATCCTGCCTCCGGACGGCATCTCAACTATCGTCAAGAACTTTCATGACCCCACAGTTGGTTGTGTGAGCAGTGTTGATCGTTTCCTTGACTCGGATGGCAAATTAAGTGGAGAGGGCGCCTATGTGAAGTATGAAATGTTCTTGCGCCAGCTTGAAACCAAAGTGAACACACTCGTCAGTCTGAGTGGCTCATTTTTCGCCGCATGCCGAGTAGTCTGCGAGCCCTGGGCCGAAAATCTTCAAAGCGACTTTAACACGCTCCTCAACGCCGTCAAGCTGGGCTTGCGCGGGGTTTCTGACCCAGATAGCATAGGCTATTATAGAAATGTTGCTGATGAAAGAAAGGAATATGAGCGAAAGGTCAGAACGGTCTTAAGAGGGATCTCCGTATTCATGAAAAGTTTACCGATGCTCAACCCATTGCACTACGGGCTGTTTTCTTGGCAGCTCTTCAGCCACAAGCTCTGTCGTTGGCTTGCTCCCTTTGCGATGATCATTGCATTCGTCAGTAATATGCTGCTGATTGCGAGTTCAGCCTTTTATCAGTATACTTTGACTTTCCAGCTGGCTTTTTATCTCATTGCTCTCGCTTACGTGAGGATCCAGCGCCTACCTAAGAGGGATGTGCTGCGAATCCCATCATTTTTCCTCATGGCTAATCTCTCAATTTTAGACGCTTGGTATCGATATGTTCGAGGTGAGCGAATACTCGGCTGGGATCCCTCCAAACGATAATGGTTTGACCCGCATGCACTGTATCGAGATATCGATCAACGTTTCCTCTATGGCAAGCTTGAGTAAAGGCATGAGGGCTACATTGAACGAGAGGGTTCACGATGGATAACAAGAAGGAAACGAAAGAGCTGCGAACCTTTGGTCTGATAGTCGGGGGAATCTTCCTGATCCTCGGCCTGTGGCCTGCTCTATGGCGTGGAGAGGAGCCTCGGCTGTGGGCGTTAATCCCAGGCATATTGCTGGTTTTTTTGGGGATTAGCCTGCCGGGGAGTCTGAAGCGGGCTCAGCAAGTATGGATGGTCATTGGTCACGTTTTGGGCTGGATCAACACGAGAATAATTCTCGGAATAGTATTTTATGGCCTGATTACGCCAATGGGTCTGGTCATGCGTCTGTTTGGCTGGGATTCTATGCGGCGTACACTCGTCCCTCGGGCCGATACGTATCGCGTCGTGCGGCAGCCGCGACCACCCTCTCACATGACACGTCAGTTTTAAGTTCTCGGGAGGTGCGTCCATGAGCGAATTTCTCAAAGAACTGTGGGCCTTCATGAAAGAGCGCAAGAAGTTCTGGTTGTTGCCAATTATCCTTGTTCTCGTCTTGCTTGGCAGCCTGATCGTTTTCACTCAAGGGTCTGCTGTGGCACCATTTATCTACACTTTATTCTAAACCTACGGAAGTTAGGACTCTGGTGAAGCGCGGAGGTTCTTTCCAGAGCCCACCTGTAAGTTCTGCATAACGTTAGTACAAGATGCTAATCAAGCGTTCAATTGCTGTGCATAGAGCGTAAGCTTCCCCGTCAAGGGGACAGTCCGAAAGGAGAATTTCCGACGATGACCTGGGCCCGAAACGTCGCCGGTGGCACCCGCGCCAAGGCGTCATGGGGCCGCTCTTCGTTGTACTCCCACATGCACTGCGTGCTGATCTCCCGGCATCCGCCTCTTTGAGCATGGCGACGATCTGCGTCTCGGTGAATTTGGACTGTCGCATGCGAACCTCCTGGCTAAGAGTGGCTATTGTGCCAGAAGATTCTCCTTATGCACTGTCTACTTTTCAGGGGAGCTTACGAGAGAACTATTCGGGACGCCGCACAATTTACATGTATAAGATCACATTGCGGTCTTCTCCCCTTTCTTGAGGCGTGAGGCCTCAACGGAATTATGATGAGACAAGTAGCAATTGGAAAACACATAAAGTCATACGCTCGTGAGAGCGTTGCCAATCTCTATCTTGCCTCTCAAATCCATCGAATAACTCATCGCGGTAGGGTCCTAATCCTAAACTATCATCGAGTTCTTCCAAAAGCAGAACTTCGGAGACGTTATGTTCAACCAGCGATGTACGTACTTGATACTGTATTCGACATGCACCTACAGTTTTTGCAAGAACACTTCAAACTTTTGACTCTGGCTGAACTGCTCGAACGGTGGAGGAAGAGAGTATGGGGCTGGAAACAACGGTACTGTGTTCTCACCTTCGATGACGGATGGCTAGACAACTACTTGTACGCATATCCCCTGCTAAAGAAGTATGGGTTGCCCGCAACGATTTTCCTTCCAACTGACTTCATTGGCACATACGATTGGTTCTGGACTGAGAAACTCTTCTACCTTCTCGAACACGCAAGGAGTACGAACTTGGCTTCGGCAAGGAAGGTGGCGTTCTGGTCACAAATTGAGCGAGTTCTTGGTGGCAGTGGATACGCTAGTTCGACTCTAAATGCAGCCAATGGGGATAAGAAGCACAATTTTGATGAGATCGTTGAAGAATGCAAGAAACTTCCAATTAACACCGTTGAGCAACTCATTAGCAATCTTAGCGAACTACTTGAAATCAAATTCCCGGAAGAGCGAGCGGTTCTTAATTGGGACGAGGTGGCTCTAATGTCGAAGGACGGTATTTCATTTGGCTCACACTCCTGCTCGCATCGGATTCTCACAAAGCTTCCTCGGTATGAGATTAAAAGAGAGTTAGAGGTATCCAAACAAGCACTCCAAGAAAGAGAAATGAGTATAAATCATGTTCCAGTATTCTGCTATCCGAACGGGATATGTAGCGAGGACATACAAAGCCTTGTTAAAGGTTGTGCCTATGAGGCAGCAGTAGGGGTTCGCCCTGGTTCTGAAGGAGAACTCCCGAGGAATTGGTTCGAAATACGCCGGATCGGAATTCATAACGAGATTTCAGCGACTCTTCCACTCTTTGCCTTTCATCTACTGAGACCTCGCCTGTAACGAATGTCAGAAGTCTTCCGAGCTCGTCAGAATAGATCTGACGCTATTAGGCATGGTCTCCGAGCTAATGTCTAAAACCGCGCCGATGACCGTCCTCCATGTGTTTTCAGGTGATCTATGGGCTGGTGCCGAAAAGATGATTGCGACACTGCTAAAGAAGCTAAAGAATTATCCCGACTTTCAAGTCTTAGTTTTGTCGCTGAACGAGTCAATCCTGAGTCGAATGTTACGGGAGTCCAACATAGAAACAATTGTAATCCCCGAAGAAAGTCACTTCTTCGCCACCTTACTAATTAAGGCGTTTTCCCATTTTAAGGGCAAAAAGGTGGAACTTATTCACACGCATGGCTATAAAGAGGATCTCCTGGCGCTGCTGGTAAGACAATTCATTGGCGTGAAATGGCTTGTGTCTACTGTACATGGCTTACCTGAACCATCTTTTATTAGGTACTCAAACTCGAACAATGTCGCTTTCAAAAGAAAGCTCGATTACTTCGTGCTCAAGTACGGGTTTGCAAAGGTCATAGCCGTTTCTGAAGACATTAAGCAGAACCTGGTTAACAAATATGGCTTTAATTCTACAAAGGTAGACGTGATTCATAACGGCATTGATTTTCCTAACTTGAATAATCCGCGGCGTCCTGAAAACTCGGTTCTCCAAGTTGGAACTGTGGGAAGAATGGTTTCTGTCAAGCAGTATGAACTATTCCTGGACATTGCCGATGAGGTAAGAAGGCAGGTCAAGAATATTCGCTTCAGCATACTCGGAGATGGTCCTTTGAAAGAAGAGCTAACCCGTAAAGTGAAAGCTCTCCGGCTTGAGAACATTGTTAAGTTCGAAGTGCCGAGGACCGATCCATCAGACTTCTATGAATCAATCGATCTTTATTTAAACACATCTCTTCATGAAGGACTCCCGTTGAGTATCTTAGAAGCTATGGCATGCGAGAAGCCAGTAGTGGCTCCAAGAGTTGGTGGGCTACCCGAAATTATTACGCATGCAGAGGAGGGTTTTCTTGTGGAAGGCCGTAGACCCAAGGATTTCGCAGAATGGTGTGTGAAATTAATTCGAAGTAAGGAGTTGAGAACAATTATGGGACAAAAGGCATTGAAAAAAGTCACCAAAACTTTTAGCAGCGATCTGATGGCGGATTCATACCATCGTTTATATCAGACTCTTGCTATGGGACAGCAGATACAAGATTCGGAACTTAGGTCCTACCAGGATGCGGATGCAAAAAAGGTAGATAGGCAGCGAGGGTAAAAGCCTCCGATGGGACTTGGATCACATCGTATGCGGGTTCTGATTACTGATGGAAACGAACGGTCGGCGCTCGCTGTAACTCGCGCACTTGGACTACAACAGCTCGAAGTGATAGTTGGTGCTGAAACAAGGTCCTCGCTAGCAGCCGCATCAAAATACTGTTCCCGATCCTTCGTATATCCTTCGCCCTACTCGGATCCGGATAGTTTCGTGGAAAAGCTACTCGAGATTGTGGAACAGGAACAGATAACAGTTGTGTTTCCGATATCGGATATCACCATGCGACTCATTGGAAAAGAAAAAACAAGATTTGAGCGGCATGCGGTAGTGCCAGCACCACCTGGTACAGTATTTGAAGAGGTCTCGAATAAGTACAGGCTGATGAAACTTGCCCAGGAGTTGCAGATTCCAATTCCCGAGACGATTTTCGTTCCCGATGGTCGAGTGCAAGATATCGCTGACCGGATCCCTCATTATCCCGTAGTAGTGAAACCAGGACAGTCAGTGATGAGGGTAACAAATAGTTGGAGCAAAACCTCAGTTCATTACGCAGCCAATGCCACGGAATTATTCAACCTGTATCGCGAGAAAGACTATTTGCGACAACCTTCTCTAATCCAACGCCGCGTTAATGGAGAAGGACAAGGACTGTTTGCGCTGATGAACAAGGGTGAGCCGCTTGTCCTATTTGCGCACAAGCGTCTCCGTGAAAAACCACCCTCGGGGGGTGTAAGTGTCCTGCGCGAAAGCATCGAGCTACCAAAGCCCATGGTGGATTATGCTCTGCGCCTTTTGCAGCACGTGGGTTGGCATGGCGTGGCGATGGTCGAGTTTAAGATCGATCAGGATCGAGGCGTGCCGCTTCTTATGGAAGCGAACGGACGGTTCTGGGGATCTTTACAACTTGCTATCGACGCCGGGGTGGATTTTCCCTATCTGTTGTTTCAGCTGGCGACTGGGCAACCGATACAGGTGTCCCTAAACGGGTATCGTACCGAGGTCAAATCTCGATGGCTATTGGGCGATCTTGACCATCTCCTTCTGAGGTTGTTCAAGCCTAAGGAAACGCTGCATCTCCAGCCCGGCACCGCATCGAAGTGGCAGTCCATTGCTGATTTTTGTCGATTCTTTCAACGGGGAACCTACTATGAAGTGGAGAGGTTCGATGATCCTGGTCCAGGCATCTATGAATGGCGTCATTACTTTGAGCTGCTGCTGAAGGTTGGGTCGCGCTAGGACCGGTTACATGATATTTGACCAGTTCCATGGGTATGTTAGTGCGAGATGTATCAAAGTTAGTGATTAGCTGGTTCGCTTGCTGGATTGATTCTTGGCGATCCCACAACAAGTGATTAAGCAGCTTATGAGCCAGACACTGCTGTCTACTTTTCAGGGGAGCTTATGCTGGTACTGCGGGTTGACCTCAAACGTTTTGGAGGCATTGGCTAAGAATTGATCGCCCCGCTGATAATACAGACTCTGGCTCATCTGGTGTGCTTGGCAGATCGTCGCGACTGGCTTGCCCTTGGGGCCCTCGAGGACAATCAGGGCTTTGGTCCTGGCGTCCCATTTCCGGACCTTCATGGCCTATCACTCCTTGATTGACTAGTCATAGATTACTCAGTTTCAAAGCCCTATGTCTTAACAGGGAGCAGTATACTGTGTGCTTCTACTACCTTTTCTCAGCTCCTAATCAGCGAAACGTTGCGGATTCTGACCGAGAAGTCCTTTTATTTTTGGGATCTTCGACTCACTTAGACGTCTCCTTAATAAGAAAATAAGAATCGGTGGGTTTCATGGCAGGAGTAGGAATACGTGCCCATTCTTGTACAGACCTTGCCATCAACGCGGGACTGTTAGGCTCTCTTTATTTGTGCGAGGCTTCCATTGGTGCTCTGGTCATCTCCGGCTATCACTTGAGTGGCCAGCGAGAGGTTGTCTCAGCCTTAGCCAGTCATTCAGGGTCCTGCTTCATCGTTGCATCAATACTATTCATGCTCTCCAGCGCCTTTATTGCCTACGTTTACCTAACCACAGAACGCTCCAGATCTAAGCGGTTCGGCCTGACGGTCATGATGAACTTGGTGACTTTACTTCTCGTCCTGGTCATTGGGGAATTGGCCATTCGCCTTTTGACGGTAGAGACACCCGAGGGGCCGGTCCTGAGGAATACCCTCTTATTTCCGCGCAACTGGCAAAACGTGGCTGCTCAATATCGAGAGAGGTGGGAGAGGTTCTCGGCCAGCTCTGGTGTGTTTGTAGTCGATGATGTTCTAGGCTGGACGATGGGGGCCAATCGCCAGGGGCACGGCCCCTATAATGAAACGTACTTTAGTAGCGTCGAGGGCTAGCGTGCCCCACGGAGTGGCATCACATTCGCCGGGCTTCCAGCGCAGGTACGTATAGCTGTCCTTGGTGATTCTTACGCATTCGGCAAAGATGTGAACTATGAAGAGTCCTGGGCACACCAGCTAGAACTCAAATTGGGCCCCGGTTTTCAGGTGCTCAACTTCGGCGTGCCGGCATATGGAGTGGATCAAGCCTATTTGCGGTACATGAAAGATGCGCGCGGGTGGCATCCCGATGTTGTCATTCTGGCATTTATCAGCCACGATCTGTTGCGAAACACAATGGTCTATTATTGTGGGCTTTCCAGGCGCTGTTGTGCCCGGTGCAAAGCCCCGGTTCATATTGAAAAGCGGGCAGCTCACACTGGTGAATTTGCCGCTCGCTCCTCCCGAAGTGATATTTTCAAGACGCTCCATCAAGGATCTTCCATCTATCGAGTATGAGCGATGGTTCAAACCAAGAGATTGGGAGTGGCACAAGTATCATAGCTCTTATCTATTCCGCTTTGCGATCTCTTGGGTTCCACCTTGGCCGGCGTGGAGAGATGATCTTTTTGACGAGGAAACGGAATCACTTGGCAGCGAACTATTGCGGTCGTTTATGCACCAGACAAGAAGCTCAGGTTCAATTCCGATCGTCGTGTTCTTGCCTGAGTACACGGAGTTTCATGATAGTGATCCTTTCTGGTATCCTTCAGGTCGCAAATTCCTGGGCCTCCGGGTCTTACGTAGGGCCGGTATCGAGCACACGGACATGACTCCCTGTCTCGAAGAAGTCCATGAAACGGATCGTTTTACGACGGGGTGGCATTATACACCACGCGCCAATGCAGCAATAGCTGACTGCTTAGGAAACGTCGTCCTTACTCATCTTTCAACAGTAAACCAGCACTCATAGGCACTTCTACTGTGCTGAGAGGCTAGCAGCTGCACGGTACATAGAGGATCTCAGAAAACCTGCCTAAATCTTCTTCATGAGACGCTCTTCTTTCGGACTGCGGATAGCCTCTACTCTCCGCTGGTAGTGATTTTGTGGACGACATCGATAGTAAGCTTATGATCAAAATATCACCTTCATGGTTTTTGAGATGGATTAGTAATTTTTTGATCTGCTTTATGAGCTTAGGTGTTTTGTTCTTAATTCTTGAGGTTTCATTAATTCTGTTCGTCCCAGAGCCTATAAATTGGTTAGATCCGCAAGAACTATATGCAAATCATTTTTCGCTGGGCTATACGTTGGTGCCGAATCAAAGAGCATTTACGCATTCCTCAACTGTTGTCACAAACTCATATGGGTTACGAGATCGTGAGTTCACTTTGAAACCAGAGATTGGGAGATTTCGGATTCTATGTCTTGGTGACTCACTGACATTCGGAAATGGAGTGGATTCTAATTCCACCTATCCTAAGCAGCTTGAGGTTTTGCTGAATTCGAGCGGCCAGCAAGGCTACGAAGTCATTAATGCGGGAGTCCCCGGTTATGATACTTGGCAGGTGGCAGCCTATCTAAACCAGTATGGCTTTCAATTTTCGCCAAAGTTAGTGATAATTGGGTTTTATGCGAATGATATCGTTCCCAAGCCCAAAGCAATTCACCAGACAATAGATGAGGTATCAGGATTCATGAGAAAAAAAGGTGCCGAAGGATTATTCTCCTATGAAACCATTCATATTCTTAAGAGAAGTCGATTGTTATTGCTGTTAAGGGATAGGTATCAGAAATTGATGAATGGCATAAGTCCTACTCCGGAGTACATTCATCAAACGGCGCTATTAACTGGACGCGTTGATCGTTTCGTCGAGGATGGTTGGAAAGAAGTAGAGGCGTCCTTAATAGAAATGACCAAACTGGCACGACAACATAATTTCGCTCTGCTTATTGTCATATTTCCCATGCCTGAACAGGTCATAAGGATGTATCCTCACGCTCGTTATCCCGCCAAATTGAAGGAGATCGCTGAAAGCAATCATATTCCGTATATAGATTTGATGCCACTTTTTCTAGAGCGCTTTAATGGATTTGGATCTCTGTTTATCGATTGGGATGGTCATCCCAATGCCCAAGCCTACAAAATTGCCGCAGAGGCTATTTACCATATCTTCTTTGAGAACAACATGGTCAGTTGCTTAAATCATAACTAAGAAGTTAAGCCTGAAATCTTTCCAAGCACTATACTGCTCCCCCCTTTTGACATGCGGCCATCAACTAAGCGCCCAGCGGTCTTTGTCTACGGTGGTGATGGGCCAATAACGAATGTCGAGTTACCCATGACCAATTGACCTTTCGCCTGCACCTTAGGATCCAAGACTTATTTTTCAAGGGGATACTTGGCCAACAGCAAACTGGAGGAACTGGAGTGCTCCCCGTTAATCAAGCGGCGACGGCTGAGTGCAGGGGTGGGGGTGCTGCTGCAACTCAAAGTCGCTCGGTGTTCGATAGCCCAATGTCGAATGCAGATATCGTGTGTTATACAACTCGACCCAGACGGCGAGCGCCTGCTCCAGCTCCTGTGTGCTCGCCCACTCGCGAAGCCCGACGACCTCTTCTTTCGGCGACCGAATCAACCGTTCCATGTCCGCGCTCCCTTTTGGATTATGGTAGCTGGTGAGAGTCTGGGTGATGCCCGGGTGACACAGGTCTTCATGAACGCAAGTGATGTCGGCTGGCACTCATTGTCGCTCACCAGCGAGAGCGCGCGGCCTGGACGGCTTGGGAACTGCCGATTCGCTGCCGCGTCCATTGCCGTCAGCCACTCCGAGGTCGCGCTTCGGGGGACAACGTGAAGTCCTATTATCTTCTTGGTGTACTAATCCAACATGAGCGCGATATACCCAGCCAAACGATTCGACCAGGGCCTTGGTCCTGCCGATGCCCACCACTGATTCGGTGCGACTGGGCAGGGCTTGCTGCATTGATGTGCTGCATGCTCACGGGTTCAATCTGAACACGTATGGTTACATGGCACTGTAGGTGGCTTTTGTCTTAATTGGTAGTAGTATAAAAAGTTTTGGACAAAGGATTACGTTGTGAGGACGACAGCTATACCGGGTAACTGTCATCTCGTGGAAACTTCATGAGGAATCAAAACAAACTAAAAGAAGGCTACTGTAGTTACTATTTCGGCTGCCCGTAGTCTTTTTTGGGGTTAAGTTAATAAAAGTAAATCTGTCTTAATGTCACGTAAACTCCGACTGTTGCACATCATTAATAACCTCAATTACGGCGGCATGGAACGCATTCTATCTGACCTCGTGCGTCTCACCGACCCGTCAAGATTCGACAAACATCTCCTCGCTTTGTCGTACCTCGGGCAATTCGCAAAGGGCCTAGAAAACGTCGCTACATTACATGTCGCAGACTGCATGTCACCTTGGTCATTAGTTTGGCCCCGGAGACTTGCTCGTCAAATCCAGCAGATTGCTCCCGATGTTGTCCATACTCATAGCGGAGTTTGGTATAAAGCATCTTTGGCAGCCCGCCTAGCTGGAGTACGCCGTCTGATTCACACCGAGCATGGGCGGCCAAATCCAGATTCCTGGCAGAGGAAATTTTTTGAACGGCTTGCTGCAAAACGTACAGATGTCGTAGTCGCAGTTTCGGAGCCTCTCGCTAAATATCATCTATCGGACTGGATCGTCCTTGAGCGCCATAAGATACGAACGATAATTAACGGTGTCGATACCGATCTCTATTCTCCTCGCGCGGATCCGGGGACAGTGCGACGCGAGCTTGGAATAGAGGCAATGATGCCGGTGCTAGGCAGTGTCGGGCGTTTGGAACGAATTAAGGGGTACGATTTAATGCTCGAAGCGTTTCGTCGCCTTCGTTCAGAGTGGCAAAACGGCCCTGCTCCAATCTTGGTGATTGCGGGAGAGGGTGCTGAGCGAGATCATCTCGAAACTTTGGTGGCATCGTACGGGCTTCGCGAAAAAATCAAATTTCTTGGCTGGCGCGACGATATCCATGACCTACAAGCCACCTTCACCTTGTTCACCCTATCGTCGAGAAACGAAGGGACCTCCGTAAGCTTACTGGAAGCGATGAGTGCAGGTCTCTGCCCAGTTGTGACTAATGTAGGTGGTAATCCCGGGGTGCTCGGTAAAGAGCTGAGCCATCGATTAGTACCACCTGAAGATTCGGTTGCCCTCGCGAGTTCCTGGAAAAATGCGCTCAAGGATGTGGCGAAGCGAGAGCAGGACGCTCAGACCGCACGAAGCCGAGTAAAGGCGAATTTCTGTCTAGATACTATGGTAAAAAGTTATGAGCGCCTTTACGTTATGGGGAATTGAGCCATCGAACAGGATAACTGGTTGGAGTCCACTATTGTGAGATTAAACACAACATATGCTAAGCCTGAGATCCATGACAACTGGGAATCACTCTACCGTGACAACCCTTTACTAGACAGCCTTAACGATCAAATCATGGATCGGATCATAGGTTGCATACAGCCAGATCCTGGCGCAAGATTTCTTGATGCTGGATGCGGGATTGGTGACCACACAGCGCGAAT
>Ga0184626_10000191_pt1 | contig 16276 bp, 8 predicted proteins | sample PLM3_60_b1_FD_133142 | JGI IMG/M metagenome (GOLD analysis project Ga0184626, IMG submission 133142) | Groundwater sediment microbial communities from an aquifer in East River, Colorado, USA - PLM3_60_b1 | ecosystem: Environmental > Terrestrial > Soil > Riparian zone | place: USA: East River... | reverse complement strand
CCGCGGCTGGACGGAGGATTTGATCCGCCGCGAGAAGACCGCCGGCGCGGTGGAAATCGTGGAGGGGCAGCCGCGCAAGCGGTCGAATGGACGGGTGGATTACATACTGAGAGTCAAAGTTACAAGCGAAGCGCAGCCTGTGGCAGTGGCGTTGATCGAAGCCAAGGCGGAGAATTTGCCGCCTGGTCACGGAATGGAACAAGCCAAGCTGTATGCCGAATCGAAGCGTCTGAATGTGCCGTTTGTGATCGCCACGAACGGACACCTGTTTGTTTTGTATGACCGTATCACGGGAATAACAACGAAGCCCAGGCCAATCGCTGAACTCCCGACGCCCGCAGAGTTGCGCGCCGCATATGAAGCAGGCATGGGATTTTCGCTTGAGTCGCAAACTGCAAAGCCATTGCTGGTCAAGTATCAAGGTGGGGAAGCGACGCGGCGTTATTATCAGGATGCAGGGATTCGGGCAGTGTTGGAACATATCGCAAAGGGAGAGAACCGCGCTTTGCTCTCGCTGGCAACAGGCGCAGGAAAAACTTTTATTGCAGTTCATTTGCTCAAACGTATTGCAGACGCCGGCTTATTGCGGCGCGCGTTGTTCATTTGTGACCGCGACGAATTGCGCGCCCAGGGACTCACCGCGTTCCAAAACGTCTTTGGATCCAATGCGGCAGAAGTCGGCGCAGGTAATCCACAGAAAAATGCGCGCGTGCTGATTGCCACGTATCAGACGTTGGGTGTGGATGACGGTAATGATGATGTAGGGGCACGGCGTTAACCCGAAACGGTTGCGTCGGAAAATCGTTCCGCCTTGCCCCTACACAATTTCCTGACAGAGAATTATCCCGAAAATTATTTCAGCCATATCATCATAGACGAATGTCACCGGTCGGCGTGGGGCAAGTGGAGCCAGGTACTGACGCGTAACCCAAACGTGGTGCAAGTGGGGTTGACGGCTACGCCGCGCCAGATCAAGGAATTGATCTTTTTCACCAAAGGCAAGCCGACGGAACGAATCTGGTACTACGATCTCTCGGATATAAAAGTCGGCAAGAAGACTCCGCTCAGCGCGGATCGCTTCGATGAATTCTTCCGCCTGCTGCCCACACGCGGCGATTCGGATCGTAGTTGGACGGTCACACGCGAGGAGATCGAAGCGCACGGCTATGACCTGAAGGCGGTCAATCCCAATGCAAAAGCAAATGAAGACCTGAGAAAACCTGAGGAATTACTGGATTTGATTGAGGCAAAGGGGAGGGAAGTGTCCGAGGCGCTGGGGAAGTTGCGAGGAAACTAACAATTTATGGCGGTTGTAGCCTGCCGATTATCCAGCGAGCCGCTTAATTACCGTTTGACTGAGTTTAACAAATCCTAATTTTCATGTATAATTAAGGAAATCCTTAAGGTTAAGGATTTGTAAAAGACAATTTCTGCCGCATCTGCGATCTGGCTGTAAAAACGACCCTGGATATTAGAGCATGGACCTCCCCCGTTTTGGGAGTTATTTTGTGAAGTCAATTTAGGAAAAAATGACACGTAATTTGTCTTCACCCCCACAACCCGTTCACCGAACGTGACTTAAGACTCAGCCACACGGATTGACCCTTCCCGCATCCTTCTCGCGGGACCCGGGCCTGCTCAACCTACCTGGATTTTCCCCACAGCCGAGACCGCTTCGACCAGTTCTTCGGCTGTTTGCTTTTAAAACCCTTCTCTCTGATGAAGAAGGGTCGGGATGAGGGTATGACATCACCCTCACCTAACCTCTCTCGAGCGGAGAGGGACAAATGGAATATGAAAAAAATTACTGCTCTGGTAGTTCAAAAGCGTAACCCTAACCGGGTCAACGTTCACCTGGACGGGGAATATGCCTTCGGGCTGGCACGCATCGTCGCCGCGTGGCTGAGAGTCGGCCAGGAGTTGGACGAAGAGAAACTTAAGCAGTTGGAGGTTGAGGACGCGCGTGAACGAGCTGTCCAGCAGGCATTGCTTTTCCTGAGCTACCGCGCCAGATCCGAATCTGAAATTCGTCAGAACCTCCGCAAGCATGAGATGCCTGAGGAAGTTATTGAAGAGACTCTCGCTCGGCTGAGGCAGGACGGGCTTGCGAACGATGGTCAATTTGCCCAGGCATGGGTGGAAAACCGCAGCACCTTTCGTCCGCGCAGCCGTCACATGTTGGCGATGGAACTTCGGCAAAAAGGACTCGACGATGAGGCGGTCTCATCTGCCCTTGAAGATGTTGATGATGAACCACTGGCCTATGAAGCCGCCAAAAAAAGGGCGCCCAGATTGCAAGCTCTGGAACGGGCCGATTTCCGCAAGAAACTTTCCGAATTTCTGGCACGGCGCGGATTTTCGTACTCTGTCATCGCACCGGTGGTCACACGCATTTGGAATGAAGTACGAAAAGATGAAAAACCTTATGAAGAAGAGGATATAAGATGAACCTGGTTAACTTTCTCGTAATAATATTCGCCCTGGCTTTGGGCGGTGTGCTGGGCTATTTTTTTCATCGCTATCAGGCTGACAAGGCTCTCAAGAATCAACAGGATAGGGCCGATAATATTTTAAAGGGTGCCAGCGAACAGGCTCGCCTGATCGAAAGCCAGGCACGTGAGAATGCTGTCAAGATCGTGCAAGCCGCTGAAACAGAGATCAAAGAGCGCCGCATTGAACTGAATAAGGAAACCGACCGCCTCGACAAGCGCCGTTCCGAAGTTGAGAACCGCATGGAGAAACTCGAACAACGCGAACAGACTCTTAACAAACGCCAGTCACAGGTGGATCGAAAAGCAAACGAGATCGAGAAACTGTATGATGATCAGGTAAAGAAACTTGAAGAGATCGCGCAAATGTCTCAGGACGATGCCAGGAAGGACCTGTTCGCGGCAGTTGAAAAAGAGGCACGCGGCGACATGGCGCGCATCATCCGCCAGATCGAAGCGGAGGCGCGCGAGGAGGGCGAGAAACGCGCCCGCAAATTGATCGCAGATGCAATCCAGCGCGTGGCTTCTGAACATGTGGCTGAAGTGACGCGCGCGGTTGTGACCCTGCCAAGCGAAGAGATGAAAGGTCGCATTGTGGGCCGCAATGGCCGAAACATCAAGGCATTCGAACAGGCCGCTGGGGTGGATGTGATTGTGGACGATACACCTGATTCTGTCACAGTTTCCTGTTTCGATTCAGTGCGTCGTGAGATCGGTCGCCGTGCCCTGACAAAATTGATCCTGGATGGGCGTATTCACCCAGCGCATATTGAAAAGATTGTCGAAGATGAAACGCGGGCAGTCGAAAAGATCATCAATGAAGCGGGTGAACAGGCTGCTTATGATGCCAACATCACTGGTCTCCACCCTGAAATATTGCGCATGATAGGTCGGCTAAAATTCCGTACATCCTATGGGCAAAACCAGCTCGCGCATGCAGTGGAGGTTTCCAAACTGGCTGGCATATTGGCTGCAGAAATTGGGGCAAACGTCGAACAGTCCAAACAAGGCGGTTTCCTGCACGATATTGGCAAAGCCATGGACCACAACCAGGAAGGAACACACGCCAAGCTTGGCGCGGAATATTGCAAACGCTACGGTGTGAACTCAATCGTGGTGAACGCCATCGAATCACACCACCATGAAGTGGATCAACTTACAGTTGAGGCAGTCATCGCCGAAGCTGCAGATGCCATCTCGGGCGCGCGCCCCGGAGCACGGCGCGAGGACCTGGAAGCCTATATCAAGCGCATCCGCTCTCTGGAGGAAATGTCCATGTCGTTTGAGGGAGTTCAACAGGCTTTTGCAATTCAGGCAGGGCGTGAAGTCCGTATAATTGTAAAACCAGAGGCCATTGACGATCTTGCCTCCGCGCGCCTGGCGAGAGATGTAGCCAAGAAAATTGAAGAAACCATGCAATATCCCGGGCAGATCAGGGTGACTGTCATTCGCGAGACGCGTTCTACAGAGATCGCGAAATAAGCAGTGGAACCACAACAACCCTCTTTTACATCGAAATGGTAATAATGTTCCAGACAAATAAAAGATATATTCAAATTTAGAGATTACTTCGGAAGTACTTAATTGCCTGCAGGGAAGAGCCTCTATGAGCATGGCTGCTAAAGAAATAAAGGATTCAAAATCCGCCGAAGCGGAACGTGACAACGCCAGGTTGTCATCCCTCCCATGGTGGACGTGGATCTTACCGTTTTTTATCGCCAATTTGGGCACATGGCTTTCGATCTGGTTCAAAACAGATCCTGGCGCATCCCTATGGTATTTGCCTACTGCGCTTGGCATCGTGATGGTGTATTGGTGGGGACCGCGTGTCCTATTCGGCATTTACTTAAATGCGGTCGTTTGCGCCCCTCTTTGGGATCTGCCATGGCAATGGTCCTTTTTGTATGCTTTGCCTGAAACCATTGAAGTCGGTTTAAGCTGGCTCCTTTTCATAAAAATTGCGCGAGGGAAATGTTGGTTGCCTAATTTAAGAAATGTTGCCATATTTCTGTTATTTGGATCTCTTGCGCCAACTTTTATAGCCAACACATATTTAGTGACGCAACTCTATCTTCTGGGGGATATCCCCCAAAATACGATTTGGGACAACTGGCGAATTTTATTTTCAACCGACCTGGCAACGCAATTTGTTTTAGCAGCGCCAGCCCTTGTACTATTCACCAAACCCATGAATGACAGGGGCTGGACACAGATTAGACATGACATATCCCAATTGCCGTTCCTGCCTGAGAACCGTAATTCGCGCCTCGATATTATCTTTATCGCTTCAATCTTCGCCGCCGCTTTGATCCTGATCGTAATATTCTCCATCCATGATCTATGGATCTTGTATGGCTTTTTGATGGTCCTTATCGCCATTCGGTACGGTGTGAATATGGCTGTTATTGGCACCAGTTGGATCGGTATTCTTGCTTTTCTTTTACCTGTCATTCTGACGGGCAAACTTGGATTTGCCACTGCTGCATATGGAGATTTTTTAACGACCAACTTTGATATTCTCTTCTTATGCGGAGTTACTTTAGTGACCGGACGCGCGATCAGCGATCTTTTCACAGAGATTGCCGAACGCAGGCAGGCGGATGAGACTCTGCGACGCCAGAACGAATATCTGGCATTGCTTAACGACATGACTCACACCATCCTCCTGTCAAACAGTTTTGATTCGACCTTGACCATTCTGGCAGTTAACATGGCAAAACTGATTGACGCCGACGATTGTTACATCACGCGTTGGGATGAGGAGAAGCAATTAACCATTCCTACTGCCACCACCGCAAAACTGGAAAGACCCTATTCAACACAAACAAACACTGACAATGAATTAACCCTCACGGCCTCGGTCTTAAAATCCGGGCAGGCGCTCGCAGTAGACGATGTATTTAACTCACCTTACATTAGCGTGGAAGTTGCAAAACGATACCCGACGCGTTCTGTGTTGGGTGTCCCGTTGATCGCCGCGGAGCATAAATTGGGCGCGGCAATCATTGCCTTTAACACGCCGCACCAATTTACACTTGAAGAAATCGAACGCGCAGAACATGCAGCCAATCAGATTGCGCTGGCCCTCTGGAACTTTCAGCAAAGCGCGGAGATACAACACAGCCTGAAAGAGAGCAATGCACTTGCTGAGATAAGCCGGGCTTTAAGTGAGACTGAGCGAACCGGGACTGACAAAGTATTGCAACTCATTGTTGATTCCGCCCGCGAACTAATTTCAAAGGCAGAAGAGAGCGTGATCCATATTTTAGAAGTGGAAGAACAGGCTCTTTTGGCTCGTGCAGTATCAGGATACCCGGAGTCGGAAAAGGAATTCAAGCGCGTCAAAATGAGGTTGGGGGAAGGTGTTGCCGGACAAGTAATTCGCGAAGGCATCACAATTAACATAGGAGATATAAAGACCGATCCGCGTTTTCTGCTCACGAACTCAATACCCAATTTTCGTTCGCTGCTGGTTGCCCCTATTCAAAGTGGTGGGCAGCAAATTGGCACAATCAGTGTACAAAGCAGGATACCAAATGCCTTCTCCACAAAAGATGCAGAACTACTCAATTCTTTGGGTATTCAAGCCGCGCTTGTCATCGAAAATACACACTTGTTCGAGACTACACAGCAAAGATTGAAAGAGGTGGATGCACTCTATAAGACAAGTCAGGGACTGGCGGCATCATTGGATTCTGATGAACTCATCGAAGACGTTATAACATTGCTCCATCAAAACTTTGGTTATTATCATGTGCAAATATATCTTCTGGATCCATCAAACAGTGATCTCATTTTAAAAAGAGGCAGCGGGGAAATCGGCATCCAACTGTTGAAGAGTAGGTTCCGTTTATCCAGGGGCCTGGGCATTGCTGGTCATGTGGCAGAAACCGCCGTTCCGTTTGTCACCAACAATGTGAATGATGTAGTATTTTTCTATCGCAATCCGCTCCTCCCAAATACGCAATCTGAATTGTCAGTGCCAATCAAAGTGGAAGGAAAAGTCGTAGGCGTTTTGGATATCCAGCACACTCCCCCTAATAGACTTACAGAAGGTGATTTGCAACTAATGACTGCCGTCGCCGATCAATTGGCAGTGGCCCTCCAGAAGGCAAATCTGTATACCGATTTGCAGACTGCACTAAACCAGGAACAGAGCACCCGATCACAGTTGATCCAGAGCGAACGCCTCGCGCTTGTTGGACGTTTGCTTGCTTCCGTTTCCCATGAATTGAACAACCCTTTGCAGGCTATCCAGAATGCATTATTCCTTCTGAAAGAGGAAAACCTCTCCAATCAGGCAAGCCAGGACCTGGACATTATCCTTTCAGAGGCTGAACGCATGGCTGCGCTCATCGAACGTTTGCGTAGCGCCTACCGTCCTGTACGAATCAACGACTTTCGGCCCGTAGAGCTTAACGGTCTAATCGAAGATGTCCATGCATTAATAACTACCCACATGCGCCAAAAAGAAATAGCCTTCGAATTCGTTCCAGACCCTGACCTGCCAAATGTTTCGGGATTATCCGATCAGATCCGTCAGGTGGTGCTTAATCTTTTCTTCAACGCAATTGAAGTAATGAAGCCGGGAGGCCGCCTCACCGTTCAGACGCGTCGCATGATTCAACAAAATGAAGTCTTCCTATCTGTGAAAGATACGGGACCCGGAATTGATCCCGAAATTCTGCCCAAGATTTTTGATCCGTTCATAACAAGCAAGCATACAGGCACAGGCTTGGGACTCACCATCACGCACGATATCATCGAACAACATCATGGCCGCATCAAGGCAGAAAACGATCCGGAAGGCGGAGCCATATTCAATGTCTGGCTGCCCATGCATGAGAAAGGCTGAAAATGAATCCTGGTGGCCATATCCTGATCATTGACGATGAAGCCAGCCTACGCCAGACTCTGGCACGTATTCTCCAACGCGCGGGATTTGAAGTCACAACCGCCGCCAGTGGTAAAGAAGGACTCTCGCTTGTTTCCGAACATCCCTTCGATTTGCTCTATCTGGACATACGCATGCCAGATATGAATGGATTGGAACTTCTCAAAATCATCCATGCAAAATTCCCCGAACTGCCCGTTATTTTGTTCACGGCCCAGCCGGACTTGAACTCGGCGGTTGAAGCGCTAAGACGAGGTGCTACAGATTATTTATTGAAGCCTTTGAAACCACAGGCTGTAATTGATCGTACAGAGGCGATCTTGTCCAACAAACAGAAGGAGCGGCAGAGGCGCGAGCTTCAAAGGCAAATCGATACCTTACAAGCCGAGTTGATGGCACTTGACAGTGACAAGACGCCAGCAACCGGCTTGACCTCACAACAGACAATCAGTTCGGATGATCGCTTCCTTAAGCGCGGCATACTCACCCTGGATATGCATACTCGCCGTGTAACGATGAATGAGCGCCTTATAAACCTGCCTCCAACTTCTTTCGATTATTTATTGGTACTGGCGCGTCATGCCCCCAATATTGTGGATTATCAGACCCTGGTTTCAGAAGCACAGGGATATGAGGCTGATAGACGCGAAGCTCAGGAATTGACCAAATGGCACATCCATCACATTCGGCAGGCAATCGAGCCAGATAAGCGCAACCCAATCCATGTGATCAATGTTCGAGGTTCCGGCTATAGGCTAGTAGTCGGCTAATATATCTCTCACTCGAGTGAGCTATGGGGGTTGCCATGGAAAGTTTCCACTAACTTTTACCAACCTTTTCCACTTTACGCCATCGTTCTACAGGCTGATCTCATGCAAAATAAGAGCATGAATCAGCCAAATAATTCCTCCGGTTTGTCACCAATCAAAATCCTTGTTGTGGACGATCATCCGAACACGGCCATGACCCTGGCGCGCGCCATTTCACAGCTGGGACCAAGGATAGAAGTGAGATCCGCTACCAGCGGTCATGAAGCGCTTGCACACGTCAATGATGGTGCGGCAGATATATTGATCACAGATATGATCATGCCTGGGATGACCGGACTGGAATTAATCGAGAAATTACAAAAGCATCCTGCTGGTCGCCCGACCTTTTCATTTCTCGTGACTGCTTATGATGTTCCGGGGCTAAAGGTAACAGCCCGCCGGTTAAAGGTAAAGGATGTTATCGTCAAGCCGGTACATCCCGAACGGATCTGCCAGATCATTATCCAGGCCATGGAGGAAATAGATCACATCCGTCCGGTTAAAAACGAAACCACAGTTACTAAATCATTCAAGATCCTGATCGCAGACGATCTGCCGGACAATCTAAAGTTACTGTCACGTTACCTGGAAAACGAAGGTTATGCTTACATTCAGGCAAAAGATGGCGAGGAAACGCTTGAAAAAGTGCGTAGCGAACTGCCCGATCTGGTCCTTCTGGATGTGAATATGCCAAAGAAAGATGGATTTGCGGTTCTGGAGGAAATTCGTGCGGACCCAGCTACAAAACATATTCCTGTAATTATTCTGACCGCGGCGCGGCTGGAGCCAATGGATATTCAATCTGGCTTGAATTTGGGAGCCGATGATTACGTGACTAAACCCTTCGACCGCCGCGAGCTGTTCGCGCGCATCCGAACGAAATTGCGGGTAAAGGAGGCCGAGGATGTGATTCGTCGGCGCAACCGTGAACTTACTTTGCTGCCTGAAATTGGGAAGGATCTAAGTGCCCGGCTCAATCTTGACGAGCTAACGGATCTCGTGCTTCGACGGACCGTTGAAACATTGGGCGCAGAGGTGGGTCATATTATTCTACTCAATGCGAAAGGGCCATTGCACAAGGAATATCGCATTTCTACTTCTGATACTCCCACAGCCACTGTACAACTCCCGCCCCTGAATGATCTGCTGGAGCAGATTAAGGAGACGCGCGAGAGCATCCTGATCGAAGATACACGCAAAGATGCCCGCTGGCTTTCTTCATCAGAAGACCCGGCCCACTCGGTGGTGATCGTCCCCATGTTCGGGCGTTTAGCGCTGATGGGATTGCTGGTACTCGTCCACGAACAAGCCGGTTATTTCACAGTGGAACATCAACTGCTGCTGCAGGCCATTGCCAGCCAGGCGGCCATCGCGGTGGAGAATGCACGCTTATACACGGATATGGCGCGGGAACAGCAAAAGTTAGCAGCCATTCTGCAGAGCGCGGCCGATGCCATCATGATGTTTGATTCGGATGGTTGTTTATCCATGTTGAATCCGGCGGCGGAGAGATTGTTTACAGATTATGAAACAAAATTAGGTCTGCCGCTTGCGCGTGAATGTGGATACGATTTCCTGATCGAGGCTCTGGAAGAAACATACACTTCTGAAAAACCAATTTCGCGCGAGGTTATTTGGCCCGACCAGCGCGTATTCAATGCGCTATTCACTACCATTGCGGAGGGCGGATGTGTCGTCGTGTTGCACGATGTGACCCATTTCAAGAAACTTGAAAAAGTGAAGGATGAATTTATCGCCACCGCTTCCCATGACTTAAGAAACCCAATCACTTCCATCAAAGGTTATAGCCAGCTTATGCAGCATGCGGGGCCGCTGAATGAGAACCAGGCGGACTTTGTAAAACGTATTCAGCATGCTTCTACGCACATGATCGAGTTGGTGGAAAACATGCTGGACCTGGCAAAGATGGATCTCGGGGCGGAATCCAAGAACGAAATATTAGATATGACCCCATTGCTTTGGCAAACTGCAGATGAATTTCAACCGCAGGCGGAAGCAAAAAGGCAGCTGCTAACGCTCGAGAAAACAGAAACCAGTTCAAGCGTACGAGGTGACGCGCTGCAATTACGTCAGGCGTTACGAAACCTGATCGGCAATGCCATCAAATACACGCCGGATGGGGGCACGGTCACGCTTTAATCTGTGAATGATGCGGCACGGTTTGCATCCGCATTCAGGATACCGGCTATGGCATACCTGTTGCTGACCTGCCGCACATCTTCGATCGTTTTTATCGGGTGAGAAATAACGGCCACGACGAGATCGAAGGAAACGGACTGGGGCTGGCAATTGTAAAATCCATGATTGAAGGACATGGCGGGGAGATCAGCGTTGAAAGTGACGGCTTACCGGGTAAGGGTTGCTGTTTTATTTTTACTCTGCCGCTTACGAATGAAAAATGAACGCAACAACTTTTCCCAACTTTTCCTGCCGTAAGCCAATCGGTGGGAACATGAATTTCGTGGAAAATAGGACAGTAATCGGTGAAATTTCCACGACCTACTTAGTTTATATGGAGAAAGAAAATGAATATGATATCTACACCTAATTCCAACACCCCCACAATGGCAAGCACAAACAGACTTGCCCGGTTCTGGCGAGATTTGAGTTTGGCAAGCAAACTACTAACCGCATTCGGCTTCTTATCCATCCTTACGCTGGTGGTTGGAGTCGTGGCTTATCTGGGCTTGAACAACGTGCGAGGTTTCTTTGAAGAATCCATCAATGAAGGTGTAACGATGGAAACAAATTCGCTCCACATGAATGGTGACCTGTTGACCGCTCGCAGACATGAAAAGGATTTTCTGGCGCGCTGGCAAACTGAGGGTTTTGAAACTGCTTATGCAAACTATGTTGTTCCTCATCAAGAGTCTATCGTGGAGATCCATGAGCATCTCGGTATATTAACAGGATTTGGCGAGACAGTCGAAGGAGATCTGGGATCATCCTATCCCCGCGTTCAATTCGATGCAGACATGGCCGCTTTAGAGCAAAGTATAAATTTGTATGATCAGAATTTTCAAAAAACTGTTAAGTTGCTTCAGGAAAAAGGCTTTAAGGATACAGGCCTGGAAGGTGAATTCCGTACTGCCGTACATGAGATTGAAGATCGAATTTATGAGCGTGAAGGTTTTGAACCAATCGTAATTACGATGCTCCAAATTCGCCGTCATGAAAAAGATTATCTGCTGCGCGGTGAGCAGGTATATATTGACGACGTGCATCAATCTGTCGCGGATTTGAAGAAACAGATCACTACTTCAGACCTGATCGAATCAGCAGAAAAAACTAAATTGAACGCGCTGGCAAATAAATATGTTGCTGCCTTCGATGCGCTGGTAGAAAAAGATGTTGAAATCGCCGCGTCCATCCAGGCATTTCGAGATGCCGCTCATATTATGGAGCCGTTGGTAGAAAAGTTAGCGGTTACAGGCACCGAAGTGAGTGCAAAGGATATTGCAAAGGCTGAGGCAAGCGCTTCTCAGACCTTGCTGTTTACGTCCATTACAATATTGGTCGCTTTGCTGGTTGCTGTAGTTCTGTCAGTGGGGCTGTCCCGCCAAATCACTCAACCAGTTAGAGTGCTGACCGATGCCGCCCACGAATTGGAAACAGGCAATTATGATGCGCAGGCTGAAGTGACCTCAGGTGATGAAGTCGGTACACTGGCTACCGCATTCAACGGAATGGCGCGCCAGATCAAACAGGCTCTTGCCGCCATTGCCCAACGTGCCGTTGAGTTGCAAACGGTGGCTGAGGTGAGCGCATCTGCATCCACAGTGTTGGATACGGAAAAACTGCTCTGGAACGTTTCCAATTTGACGAAGGAAAAGTTCGGTTTATATCACGCTCATATTTATCTGCTGAATGAGGCTGGTGACACACTGAACCTAGCCGCAGGGGCTGGTGAAGCAGGTCAACAAATGGTGGCAAAAGGACTCAGCATTCCGCTTGATCGTGAGCAATCCCTGGTAGCCCGTGCCGCTCGAGAACGAAAAGGCGTTATTGTGAATGATGTGCGTTCCGCTCCAGACTTTTTGCCCAACCCTCTTCTGCCAGATACGCGTTCGGAATTGGCAGTACCCATGATCGTGGGCGATAAGGTTATCGGCGTATTCGACGTGCAGTCTGATGTTGTGGATCGGTTTACCCAGGAAAATGCAGATATTCAAACGACCATGGCAACCCAAATTGCGGTTACTCTGCAAAATGCAAATCTATACGCCCAGGCTGAGAACAGCGCACAAGAAGCACAATCTCTGGTGGATAACGCGCCTGAAGGCATCGTCATTATTGATCTGGCAACCGGCTTATTCACCGATCCAAATGAAAATGCAGTAAAGATATATAGTTTGCAACGCGAAGAATTGGTGAAAGTAGGACCTGCTCATATGAGTCCGCCCACCCAACCGGATGGACGCAACTCCACAGAAAAGGCAATGGAGAAAATTGGTGAAGCCATGCAGGGCGGCACGCCAGTCTTTGAATGGATACACCGCAACGGGCAGGGGCAGGATATTCCATGCGAAATACGCCTCGTGCGTATGCCCGGTGACCGTCCACGCGTACGCGCTTCCGTGACCGATATTACCCAGCGCAAACGCGATGAAGAACTTACCATCCAGCGCGCAAAACAACTGGAAACGGTGGCGGCCATTTCCACTGCCTCATCCACCCTGCTTGAACCTGAAAAACTTCTACAGACAGTAACGAACCTGACCAAGGAGCGTTTCAATCTCTATCACGCACATATCTATTTGATGAACGAATCCATGACATCCCTGGTGCTTGCTTCAGGTGCTGGTGAAATAGGAATGAAAATGGTGTCCGAGGGTTATTCCATTCCGGCAGATAAAGAAAGATCATTGGTGGCACGTGCCGCACGTGAAAAGCAAGCCATCATTGTAAACAATGTACGCAGCGAGCCGGACTTCCTTGCGAATCCCTTGCTCCCTGAAACCCGGGCTGAAATGGCAGTGCCACTGATCGTGGGTGATAGAGTTCTAGGTGTGGTGGATGTGCAATCTGATCAGATTGATCACTTCACCCAGGAAGATGTCAGCATCCAGACCGCGCTTGCCGCCCAGATCGCCATTGCTCTGCAAAATGCGCGGACTCTTACACAAGCGCAACGACAGGCCGAACGAGAAACCATGCTCAACACCATCGGTCAGAAGATCCAAAGCGCAACCACCGTGGAAGCCGTGCTCCAGATCGCAGCGCGCGAATTGGGACGCGCTCTGGATGCTCCACTCACCATCGCTCAATTGGGCATGGGCATGAAAGATCGCGGTGACGGTAACAATAACGGCAATGGCCATGGCAACAATAATGGCAATGGAAACAACCACTAGGAAATAGATGTCACTGCGAGCCATCCCTCGGCGGTGAGTCGAAGGATGGCGAAGCAGTCTCCTCTTACTAAAAGGAGATTGCTTCCCGAAGGTCGCAATGACAGAATGCTTTTCAGAAGGCTGTGAACTATGAATAACAACAGAGAACGTCAACGGCTCAACGCATTATTTACTGATCTTGAACGCCTCACCGCCGACCCCGCCGGTAATACACCGGAAATACATCGGGAACTCGAAGCTCTGCGCGCTCGCATGCTGGAACTCGAAAAACAGTTCACTGAAGGCGAAAAAAGTGAGTTTGTTCCCGAGGCTAAACTCCCTGCGAATACAGGTGATGCGCAACAGCGTCGCGCGGGTCATATCCTATACGAGAAGGATCAAATAGGTTTTGCCTATTCCAACGACAAGATTCAGTTGCTACAAGATTCGGCTCGCACAACGCCAAATATCAATAATGCCCTCACCTCGCCATTAACTGTAAGGGGTCAGGCAATTGGAGAAATGCAGATCGAATCCCCTTCCCAGCGGCCATGGACATCAGATGAAATGAATCTGGCGAACGCAGTAGCTCAACAGGCCTCGCTTCAAATTCAGAACCTGCGCCTGCTCGCCGCAACAGAACGCTCCCGCGCCGAAGCAGAAACGGCCACCCGCCGTTTTATGCACGAAGGCTGGGAATCCTATCTTGACGCCATCAACCGCAGTGAGCGGATTGGCTACGCTTACGACCAGGCATCCGTGACGCCTTATGCGGATAAACTCTATGTCAATGGCGGGGTTCGTGAATCCGTCACTGTCATGGATGAAGAGGTGGGCGCGTTATATCTAAAGCCCGATCCGAATCGCCCATTGACGAATGCAGATAAGGCATTGGTTAGTGGAGTTGCAAACCAGGTCGCGCAACAAGTGGAGAATATTCGCCTCTTGGCTGATGCCTCCCGCGCCCGCGCCGAAGCGGAAGATGCCATCCGCCGCCTCACGCGCGGTAACTGGGAATCTTTTACAACTGACCGGGGGGACTCTGATCTGAGTTTTATTTACGACTCCATTCAAGTGACGCCAATGAAAGAATCTTCCATGCCGCAGGATATCGTCCTCACCCAGCCTCTTATGGTGCGCGGTGAGGCTGTGGGTCAGCTGGCTGTGGCAGGCTGGAAGAGTGTTCCACCCGGAGCAACTCAATTAGCCGCATCAATCGCCGCACAGGCAAGCATCCACCTTGAGACCTTGCGCCTTTCGGAAGAACTTCAAAAACGTGCGAAAGAACTGGAAGAATTGGACCGCCTCAAATCCGCGTTCCTCGCCAATATGTCGCATGAGTTACGCACGCCATTGAACTCCGTCCTCGGCTTCACAGATGTCATGCTGGAAGGCTTGGATGGTGAACTTACTGAAAACATGGATAACGACCTGCGCCTCATTCAGAAGAACGGTCAACATCTTTTGCACCTCATTAACGACGTGCTGGACATGGCAAAGATCGAATCCGGCAAGATGAACCTGAACCCCGAAAAATTCAAGATCCATGATGTTCTTGACGAAGTGACAAGCATCACCTCCACATTGGCAAGCGAAAAGAATCTTTCACTCTTCATTGAAGAAGACTCGGATCAGGATATTGAAATTTTTGCTGACAACACACGTTTGCGCCAGGTGATGATCAACCTTGTAAACAACTCGATTAAATTTACAGAAAAGGGCAAGATTGCCCTGCGCGCCACTATGCTGGACAGCGCGAGAATATTGATCACTGTCAAGGATACCGGTGTTGGCATTCCGCTCGACCATTTGGAAGCTGTTTTCCAGGAATTTACACAGGTGGATACATCCACAACACGCAAGGCAGGTGGCACCGGTTTGGGCCTGCCGATCAGCCGTCGGCTTGTTGAAATGCACGGCGGGCGCCTCTGGGCAGAAAGCACGGGAATTTCGGGCGAAGGCTCAACCTTCTTTGTGGAACTGCCGCTTGAAGCGCGAATCACTGACGTGATCGAAAAGCAGGAAAAATAAAATGGCAACACCCAAGTTCCTAGAATGTAATCTTTGCGGCAATCAACAGCCTTATGAACCTTTCGTACCCGCGGTTTGCAAGCAATGCGATTCGCAATGGCTGGAGGCACGCTATGATTACGATGCTTTCAAGCGCGAGATCCTGCGTGGCTTGCCGAATCGTCCATCGAACATGTGGCGCTATCAGGATGTCTTACCGCTGAGCAATCCTGCCGCTCTAGATCTTTACCCTGCTGGTGGAACTCCACTTTGGCTTTCGCAACGCTTTGCTCCCAACCTTGGGCTTGCTTCTGTTTATTTCAAAGATGAACGCTACGGCCCCACCAGTTCCTTCAAAGACCGCCAGGCCGCTGGTGCGGTTGCGGCGATGCTGGAGAATGGAATCAAGGAAGCGGTGATTGCATCCACAGGCAATGCGGCTGTGGCTTATGCGGCCGCGTGCGCCCGGGCTGGCATCAAACTCTGGGTCTTTATGACCAGCCTGGTTCCACAAGAAAAATTGCGTGAAGCATCGCTGTTCGGTGCCGAGGTCATCCGCGTCAGCGGCAATTACGATCAAACGAAACAAATCGCATCCCAGTTCGCACAACGCCGTAATCTACTTCTTGATCGCGGAGCAACTTCGATACCCGCGCGTGAATCAATGAAGACCATCGCATACGAGATCGTTGAGCAACTCAACTGGCACGCGCCCGATTG
>Ga0184626_10000190_pt1 | contig 16281 bp, 15 predicted proteins | sample PLM3_60_b1_FD_133142 | JGI IMG/M metagenome (GOLD analysis project Ga0184626, IMG submission 133142) | Groundwater sediment microbial communities from an aquifer in East River, Colorado, USA - PLM3_60_b1 | ecosystem: Environmental > Terrestrial > Soil > Riparian zone | place: USA: East River... | reverse complement strand
CCACGGTGCTGGCGATGGACAAGCTTGAACCGGCCGACCGGGAAAAGTTCTCGGCATTGCCCCTTGGCGTCGCCACGCTGTCGCCGGCCGAGCTAGGCCCGGCCCTGCTGGAGCCCCATCCGACCTGGATGACGCGCCTCGAGCAGGAGTGGCGCCGGCGCTTCGCCAAATGACGACGGCGGTCGCATCCGCGGCAACGTCCCGATGGCGCCGGCGCGATGTGCTGGTGCTGGCCCCGCCGCTGACATTGGCGATCTGCTTCCTGCCGATCGCCGGCGGTTTGATCGGCACGATCCTGCCTGCCTTCGGCTGGCTGCCGGCGCTGGACGCGCGAACGCTCACATTGACGCCCTGGCGCGACCTGCTGGCGGCGCCGGAACTCGCGGGATCACTATGGCTGACCTTGACGAGCGGCGGGCTGGCGGCGATCGCCACCTTCCTGATCGCCATCCTGTTTTGCGCCGCGGCGCACGGGACTTCGGGCTTTCGGCGGTTGCATCGCTGGCTGACCCCGCTGCTGGCTGTGCCTCACGCGGCGATGGCGATCGGCCTCGCCTTCCTGCTGGCGCCGAGCGGGTGGATCGTCAGGCTGTTGTCGCCCTGGGCCACCGGCACGGATCTGCCGCCCGATTACGGGATCGTTCACGATCCGGCAGGCATCGGCCTTACCGTCGGACTGATCGTCAAGGAACTGCCCTATCTGCTGTTCATGATTCTGGCGGCGCTGTCGCAGCTCCATGCCGAGCGCTATCTCGCGGCGGCACGCAGCCTCGGCTACGGACCGGTGGCGGCCTGGTTCAAGGTGATCCTGCCGCAGATCTACCCGCTGATACGGCTGCCCATTTTTGCCGTTCTCGCCTTCAGCCTGTCGGTGGTGGACATGGCGCTGCTGCTGGGTCCATCGACGCCGCCGACCCTGGCCGTGCTGCTGCTGCGCGGGTTCAACGATCCCGATCTGACCATGCGGCTCAGCGCGGCGGCCGGCGCGCTGCTGCATCTGGCGCTGGTCGCGGCGGCCATACTGCTGTGGATACTGGGCGAACAGGTTTGCCGCCGGATCTTTCGCGCCTGGCTCGCCGATGGAGATCGGGGCGGCCATGGCACCACGGCGCGCCTCGTCGGCGCCCTGCCCGCCAGGATCGCATTCCTGCTCTCGGCCGGCGCCCTGCTGGCGCTGCTGTTCTGGACGGTCGCGGCGCGTTGGCCGTTTCCCGCTGCGCTGCCGCGCGTCTGGACCTTGGACAACTGGCTGCATCAAATGCCGCTGCTGGCGCAGCCGCTGCTCACTAGTCTCGGTACCGGTCTGGCGGCCACAGGCGTTGCCCTGGCGCTGACCCTCGCCTGCCTGGAGAACGAACAGCGGCGCGGCCTGCATCCCACGCAGCGGCTGCTGTGGCTGCTCTATCTGCCGCTGTTGCTGCCGCAGATTTCATTCCTGTTCGGCGTCCAGGTACAGCTTGTCTGGCTGGATGCCGACGGTACTTGGCTGGCGGTCGCCTGGAGTCATCTGCTGTTCGTACTGCCCTATGTGTTTCTGTCCCTGGAGGATCCGTTCCGCGCATTGGACGAGCGCTACAGCCGCGCAGCGCTCTGCCTGGGCGCCTCGCCGGCGCGGGTGTTCTGGCGGGTCAAGCTGCCACTGCTGCGGCGGCCCGTGGCCACCGCGGCGGCGATCGGCTTTGCCGTCAGCGTGGCGCAGTATTTGCCCACGCTGTTCGCCGGCGGCGGCCGCTGGCCGACCCTGACCACCGAGGCTGTCGCCCTCTCCGCCACCGCCGACCGCCGTGTCATTGCTGTGGCCGCTTTATTGCAGGCCCTGCTGCCGCTGCTGGCATTTGCCGCCGTCGGCCTGCTGGCGCCGGTCAGGGCTTGGCGGGGCAGATCCCGATGACGGCAGCACTGGAACTGACGGATTTACGGCTGGAACTGTCGGGCCGACTACTGCTCGGGCCGCTGACCCTGCGGATCGAGCCGGGCGAAATCGTCACGCTCATGGGTCCAAGCGGCTGCGGCAAATCCAGCCTGCTCGCCTTCATCTGCGGAACGCTGGATCCTGTGTTCGCCGGCCATGGCCGAATTTCACTGGGCGAGCAGGATATTGGTGGATCGCCGCCGGAACAGCGGGGCATTGGCATCCTGTTCCAGGACGACCTTCTGTTTCCTCATATGACCGTAAGTGAGAATCTGGCATTTGCCATACCACGCAAAGTCCGTGACCGTGGCGAACGCTCGCGGTTGATCGCCGTAGCGCTCGAGGATGCCGGGCTGGCCGGATTCGCGGCGCGAGATCCGGCGACCCTGTCCGGCGGCCAGCGCGCCCGGGTCGCCCTGTTGCGGACGCTGCTGTCCCATCCCCGGGCGCTGTTGCTGGATGAGCCCTTCAACAAGCTGGATGCGGAATTGCGCTCTAGTTTCAGCGATCTGGTTTTTACCCACGCCCGCTTGCGCCGCCTGCCGACACTATTGGTAACGCACGACCCGGCCGATGCGCGGGCGGCGGGCGGGCGAATTATCCCGCTGCGGGAAATTGGCGTCTAAACCGCACTTTTCCGCCGGAATCCAAGCCTAATCGGGAGTGGCGCGCAGTTTCGCCACGGAAAGCCTGTGATATTTTTGCCACAAGGGCTCAAAATCAGTCGAAATCAACCGCTAAACCGGCGTCAGGAACTTACTTTAACAAAAGGGGTTTTTGACTTCGGCGGAGCAGTTGTCTAACGTTCCGTCGTTCACCGCCCATTCTAAGGGGTTGAGCCGGATTGAACTGTCCATGGCTTCCATCCGGTGATCAGTCCCAGCCAAGGATCATGGGTTAGCTTAGGGAGAGGGGATTCATGAAGCTATTGAAAATTGTCGGCGTCCTCGGGACGCTGGGCATGCTTGCCGGTTGCGCGACCGATATCGAGAAAATGCGCACCGTCGAAGCGAGTGGGGGTAATGCGTTCACGCAAGCCCTCACCGAGCAATACCGCCAGATCACGATCTTCGAAGCAGACGAGATGTATGACTGGCCCGATGCCGGTTATTTCGCCCGCAAGGGTCTAGCCGCCGCCGGCGGTGAAGTCGTCTTGCCGGAGGAACTGTCCAATTGGGACCTCCCGGAGGATAAGATTCAGGAGCTGACCGACGCCCGCGCCCGCTTGATGGCGGCGCTCGATGGCGGCGCCCGCGACAGTAATCCTGAAGTCGCCGCCCGCGCCCAGGGCCGTTTCGATTGCTGGGTCGAGCAGCAGGAAGAAAATCATCAACCCGACCATATCGCCGCCTGCCGCGACGAGTTCCTCGCCGCCATGGCGGAGTTGGAAGGCGGACCGACGCCGACGGCGCCTGGCACCTACGTCATTCTGTTCGACTTCGACAGGTCGGAGATCAATGACGCCGGTCAGGCGGTCATCAACCAGATCCTGGCCGATATCCAGGCGCGCGGCGGCAGCGTGGGCGTAACCGCCACGGGCCATGCTGACCGCTCGGGCTCGGAAGAGTACAACTTGGCTCTGTCGCTGCGTCGTGCCGACTCGGTGCGCGAGGCCCTCATCGCCGGTGGCGTGGGTGCCGATGCGATCACCACGGCGGGCCGTGGTGAAAGCGAGAACGCTGTTCCGACCGCCGACGGCGTCAAGGAACAGGCCAACCGTCGCGTCGAGGTGATTCTCCAGTAATCTCCCTCGAAAGAAGCTTGCTATCGAACGGCGCCGGAGCAATCCGGCGCCGTTTTACTTTCTTCACTCTCCGGCCATCCGATCCGGGAACCTATGCAACCCAATAGGAATCAACATGGCAGTTCGGGTAGACTGGGCCGGTTCGATCCGTAAACTCCGCCGGCCGTCGGGTAGCGATGGCGCGGCCCAATGTCAGGTTGATGAACATGTACTCGGAAACCACCCGCGCCATCACTGTCACAGTCCAGCCGATCTATCTGGAGGACCAGTCCGCCCCCGACCAGTCGCAATTCGTCTGGGCCTATCACGTGCGCATCGAGAACAAGGGCCAGGATGCCGTGCAGTTGCGCAACCGCTACTGGCGCATCACCGACGCCCTCGGCCGGGTGCAGGAAGTCAGAGGCGCCGGCGTGGTCGGCGAGCAGCCACTGCTGAAGCCCGGCCAGGCCTTCGAATATACCAGCGGCACGCCCCTGCCGACGCCGTCGGGAATCATGACCGGCAGCTATGAGATGGAAGGCAGCAATGGCGAGAAGTTCAATGTGGCGATCCCCGCCTTCTCGCTCGACAGCCCCCATCAGCCGGTGCGGATGAATTAACCGGTGGCCGCACCCATATGATGGGGATGGGGTCCAGCGAGCCAAATCGGAACGGAAAGAAGACGGAAAGGGACCATTGGGATGGACAAGATGACGGAACAGGCGCTGGCCGAGCGTAAGGGCCAGCCGCAGAACGGCCCCGGTATCGTCAGGCCGACGCGCGAAGAAGCGGAAGAGGCGGTGCGCACGCTGCTGCGCTGGGCCGGCGACGACCCTGCGCGCGAAGGGCTGGTGGGCACGCCGGAACGAGTCGTGCGGTCCTACGAGGAGTTTTTCTCCGGCTATGACGACGATCCCGTCGCCTTTCTGGAGCGCACCTTCGAAGAAGTGGACGGCTATGACGAGATGATCGTGCTGCGGGACATCCGCTTCGAATCCCATTGCGAGCATCACCTGGCGCCGATCATCGGCCGCGCCCATATCGCCTATCTGCCGAACCGGCGTGTTGTCGGCATCAGCAAGCTGGCCCGGGTGCTGGACACCTATGCCAAGCGGCTGCAGATCCAGGAGAAGCTGACGGCGCAGATCGCCAACACCATCGACCAGGTGCTGCAGCCCAAGGGCGTGGCGGTGATGATCGACGCCTCGCACCAATGCATGACCACCCGCGGCGTCCATAAGCCGGGCGTCAGCATGGTGACAAGCAGGATGCTCGGCGATTTCCGCAGCGACCCCTCGACAAGGCGGGAATTTCTCGCCATCGTCGCCAATCCCGCCGTGGGTCAATTGCCGAACGTCTAAGGCCGCTTGCCGGAGTCGCGTAGCATCATCGATTTGCCAGTCCTGTCGTTCGCGGCCCCGTGGCCGGCGGCGCGCTGATGGCCGCGCCCCCGGCAACGCTGGAGATGCTGCGCCGGCTGGTGTCGTTCGACACCACCTCGACGAAATCCAATCTGGCGATCATCGATTTCATCCGCGACTATCTCGCCGGTCATGGCGTCGCCTGCCGCCTGACGCCGTCGGCGGATGGGACGAAATCCAATCTCTTCGCCACCATCGGGCCCGATATCGCCGGCGGCATCGTGCTGTCGGGCCACACCGACGTGGTGCCGGTTGCCGGACAGCCCTGGGACAGCGATCCATTTGCGATCGTCGAGCGCGACGGCAAGCTTTTCGGCCGCGGCACCTCGGACATGAAAGGCTTCATCGCCGCCGCGCTGGCGCTGGCGCCGGAGATGGCGGCGGCGCGGCTGCGCCTGCCCTTGCATCTCGCCTTCTCCTATGACGAAGAACTGGGCTGCCTCGGCGTCGGCGACCTGATCGAGGACATCGCCCGTAATCTGCCGCGGCCCGCCATCTGCATCGTCGGCGAGCCGACGTCGATGCAGCTCGTGAACCGGCACAAGGGCGTCTATGGTTGGCGCACCACGATCACGGGCAGGGACGGTCACTCGAGCGCTCCATACCGCGGCGTGAACGCCATCAATGCTGCAGCCGAGATCATCGGCTGGCTGCAGCGCCAGGCCGAGTCCTGGCGGCGCGACGGCCCGTTCGACGACAGCTTCGATCCGCCCTACGCCACAAGCAACATCGGCCAGATCGGCGGCGGCACGGCGGTCAACATCATTGCCCGCGAATGCTTCATCGAATGGGAGGTCCGGCCCATTCCCGGCGTCGACGCGAATGAAACCTTCCAGCGTCTGCAAGATTTCGTTGATAGCGATCTGTTGCCCCGCCTGCGCCGGGTTGCATCGGAGAGCCGGATCGACTCGGAACAAACCAGCGCTGCGCCGCCGCTGCGCCCGGAAGCCGACTCCCCCGCCGAGGCGCTGATACGCCATCTCACCGGCGCCAATCAGGCTGTCGGCGTCGCCTATGGCACCGAGGGCGGTCTGTTCCAGGCGGCCGAGATTTCCACCGTGATTTGCGGCCCCGGCTCGATCCAGCAGGCGCACCAGCCCAACGAGTTCATCGCCCTCGAGCAGCTGCAGGCCTGCGATTCCTTCCTGCGCCGCCTGCTGGACTGGGCGCGCGCCTGAAACCGGCTATGCGTCCGGCCGGCGCAGCGCCACCAGATCCGCTTCGGCGAATTCGTAGCTGCTGTTGCAGAACTCGCAGGTGACGCTGAGGCGTCCCTCCACTTTCAAGTCATCCACTTCGGCCGGCGGCAGAGAGCGGATCACCCGCTCCACCCGCTCCCGCGAACAGCGGCAGCCGGCCCGCACCCGCGAAGGCGTGAACACCCGCACCCCGTCCTCATGGAACAAGCGATAGAGCAAATCGTTCGGACCGAGATTGGGGTCGAGCATCTCCGGATTCCGGCTGCTGGCCATCAGCGCTAGGGCGCGGCGCCAGCCTTCCTCCACCTCATCCGCCGCGCTCGCCCCGGGCGGCAGCCGTTGCAGCATAAGAGCGCTGGCGCGCCAGACCTCGCCGGCACGGCGCGGCGCGCCCACAGCCACGCGGATGGCGGCGTCGAACTGCTCCGACTGCTGGAAATAGTGATGCATGCAATCCACCAGGGTCGCGCCGATCAGTTCGACGATGCCCTGATAGCGCTCGGTGTGAGAACCTTGATCCACGGTGAAGGCGAGATAGCCGGCACCCAAAAGCCGCGGCACGCTCAGGGAACCGTCGCCCAGGCGCGCCAGCCGCTCGGCGTCGAACTGGGCATAGCCCCGGAGATCGCCGCCGCTGGTGACATCGGCCACCATCAGCCGGATCGGTCCGTCGCCCTTGGTCTGCAGGGTGAAGACACCCTCGTACTTCAACGTCGCCGCCAGGGTCGCCGCCAGGGCCAGCATCTCCGCCAGCATGGTCGCGACCGGCCGCGGATAATCGTGACGGCTCAGGATCTCCTGCACCAGCGGGCCCAGCCGCACAAAGCGCCCACGGATCGCCTGCCCCTCGATCTTGAAGGGTTGGATCATATCGTCGAAATCCGGCGCGAGTTGCAGGTCCGTCATGAGGCTTCGTTCAACCGAGAGAAATTCAGATCACGCCCAGGCACCAGGCGAGGATGCCTTTTTGCGCATGCAGGCGGTTCTCCGCCTCGTCCCAGACCGCCGATTGCGGCCCATCGATCACGTCGGCCGTGACCTCTTCGCCGCGATGAGCCGGTAGGCAATGCATGAAAATCGCATTCGGCTTCGCCATCGCCATGACCCGCTGGTCGACGCGATAGCTGGCCAACAGATTGTGATGCAACGAGCCGATCGGCTCATCGCCCATGGAGACCCAGACATCGGTGACCACGCAGTCGGCGCCGCGCACCGCGGCCGCAACATCGGTCGTGACCTTGATGCGGCCCTGACACTGGTGCGCCCAGGCCAGCACCTCGGCCGGCGGCCGCAGCATATCCGGACAGGCCAGGTTGAGTTCGAAACCAAACTTCACCGCTGCCTGAATCCATGACGCCGCCATGTTGTTGCCGTCGCCGCACCAGGCGACGCGCTTGCCGGCCGCCGGGCCGCAGCGCTCCTCCAGCGTCATGACGTCGGCCATGAGCTGGCAGGGATGGGTACGGTTGGTGAGGCCGTTGATCACCGGCACTGTCGCCGCCGCCGCCATCTCCAGCAGCTTTTCCTCTTTCGTGGTGCGCAGCATGATGGCGTCGACATAGCGCGACAGCACGCGCGCGGTATCCGCGACGGTCTCGCCGCGGCCGAGCTGCGAGCCCTGCTGCTCCAGCACAATCACGTCGCCGCCCATCTCCTTCATGCCGACTTCGAAAGAGACCCGCGTGCGGGTCGAGGGCTTCTCGAAGATCATCGCCAGCTTTTTGCCGGCCAGCGGTTTGTCCGCGCCGTTGCCGCCCGGCGCCGCGCCGCTCTTATAGGCGCCGCCGGCCTCCAGCATCACCCGCAATTGCGCCGTGTCGATCTTATCGAGATCCAGGAAATGCCGGACGGATGGACGTGCCGTCATCTGGCCGCCGCTCCCGCCGCCAGCGCCGCGTCGGTTGCGGGCCAGGCGGCGCAGACCTTGTCGAGAATGCCGATCGCCTCATCGATATGCTTCGGCTCGATGATCAACGGCGGCACGATGCGCAGCACATTGTCGCCGGCTGTGACTGTGAGCAGGCCGGCGCTGCGCAGCGCCGCTGTCATTTCCGTGTTCGGCACCGCGCACTTTACGCCGAGCAGCAGGCCCATGCCGCGCACATCCGTGAGCAGGCGGGGATAGCGCCGCACCAGATCCTGCAACCGCCCGCGCAGCAGCGCCGCCATGCGGTTCACGTTATCGAGGAACCCGTCGCCCAGGAGCACGTCGAGCACGGCGTTGCCCACCGCCATCGCCAGGGGATTGCCGCCGAAGGTACTGCCGTGGCTGCCGGCGGTCAGGGCCGATCCAACTTTCTCGGTGGCCAGGCAAGCGCCCATCGGAAAGCCGCCGCCGATACCCTTGGCCGTGGCCACGATATCCGGCTTCACGCCGGCCCATTCATGGGCGAACAGCTTGCCGGTTCGGCCCATGCCGCATTGCACTTCGTCGAAGAACAGCAGCAGGCCGTACTCGTCAGCGACCTTGCGCAGCGCCTGCAGATACTCGGCCGTATGAGCACGCATGCCGCCTTCACCCTGCACCGGCTCCACCAGGATGGCACCGGTCGCCGGCGTGATCGCCGCGCGCAGTTCGTTCATGTTGCCGAAGGCCACTTGATCGAAGCCGTCGACCACGGGATCGAACCCCTTGAGGTGCTTTGCCTGGCCGCCGGCCGCGATCGTTGCGAGGGTGCGGCCATGGAACGCGCCCTCCACCGTGATGACCCGGTAGCGATCGGGGGAGCCGGTCTCGTCGTTGTACTTCCGCACCAGCTTCAGGCCGCACTCGATCGCCTCGGCGCCGGAATTGGTGAAGAACACGCTGTCGGCAAAGGAGGCGGCCGCCAGCCGCTGCGCCAGCCGCTCCTGGCCGGGGATCCGCCACAGGTTCGACACATGCCACAGCTTCGCGGCCTGTTCGGTCAGCGCCTGCACCAGATGGGGATGGGCATGGCCCAGCCCGGTCACGGCGATGCCGCTGGCGAAATCCAGATAGCGTCGGCCGTCCGTGGCGAAGAGATAGGGTCCCTCACCGCGCTCGAACGCCAAATCCGCCCTGGCATAGGTGGGCATCACCGCTGAAATCACCGCGCCCGTCCTTTCTTGAAACTGCACCACCGCCGGGCCTGGGATCAGGCCAGGCCGCAAGATGCTTCAGCCAACCGTTGGAAAGACACAGAATATCTGAAGTCAGCCCCGGCCTGTCAACGCGGCCGGCTGCCGCTATTCCACAGCGGTGATGCGATAGCCGCGCTGCGCCAGCAGGTTGAGCACCCCGCCTTCGCCGGGCAGATGCAGGGCGCCGACGGCAACGAACAGGCTGCCCTGCTTCAGCAGCGGCTCCAGCCGGTCGGCCATGTTGCGGTTGCGGTCGCCGATTAGCCGCTGCTGAATTCGCGCGCCGAGTGCGGGATCCAATGTCGCGAAGCCTTCGTCGGCAATGGCGCTGACGCCCGCCAGATCGCCACTGAGATAAGCGTTCTTCAGGCGGTCGAACTCGCCCTCGATCCGGCTGACGCTTTCCAGGGTCTGGGTCAGCATTTGGATCTGTTCCTGGTCCGAATAGCCGGTGAAAGCCTCGAGCTGTTCTTCGATCCGTTCCAGCGGGATCAGCTTCTTGCCGGCCGCCTCCGCCCTGTCCATCAGCCGCATGTCCAGCGGCTGCTCTCCGCCCATCTGGCGCTGCAGCTCGGAAGGCGGAAAACTGAACATGGCCGCCACGGCCCAGGGCTCCAACAAGCGCAATTGCGCAACGGCGATCTGATATTGCTCGGCCGCATCGGACAGCAGTTGCCGCTGCCGCTCGTCGAGCCGGCGATCCATCCAGCCGGAGTCAGAGGTCATCATCGCCCGCGCCAGCTTCGCCTGGGTCGCCGCATCCATGGTCAGCTCGACCGCCAGCGCCTGCGAACCGTCGAAGGCCTGCTGAATCTCCGAGGAAAGCGCGGTCACCTCGGGATCTGTGACATGCATGGTGCCGAGAACGAAGCTCGGCTCCGTCCCATCCCGCTCGACGCGCCAGAATCGCGCATCGCTGTAGGGCTGTTCGGCCGATCCGTCGCCGCAAGCTGTCAGCACGACGATGCCGAACAGGCCGGTCCACAGCAATTTCAGGGCTGACCGCATGGCTGCTACCTTGAGGTGGAGTGAAGGGCCACTAAGCTTACCCAACGAGGTAAAGGAAAGGTGAAGGCATCAGCGCCGGCGCTACTTCGCCACCGCCACGCGGCGCATGATCACCCATTGTTGAGCGATCGACAGCAGATTGTTCCATGCCCAGTAGATCACCAGCCCGGCAGCGAATTGCCCGAGCATGAAGGTGAACACGATGGGCAGCATCATGAACATCCGCGCCTGCACGGGATCGGGCGGCGGCGGATTGATCTTCTGCTGCAGGAACATGGTGACGCCCATGATGATCGGCCAGACGCCGATGCTCAGGATACTGAGGAAGCCCAAGTCCGGTACCGTGTAAGGCAACAGGCCGAACAGATTGACCCAAGTTGTCGGATCGGGCGCCGACAGATCCCTGATCCAGCCGTAGAACGGTGCATGGCGCATCTCGATGGTGATGAACAGCACCTTATAGAGCGCAAAGAAGACGGGGATCTGAACGATGATGGGCAGACAGCCGGCCGCCGGATTCACTTTCTCGCGCTTGTACAGCGCCATCATCTCCTGATTGAGCCGCGCCTTGTCGTCCGGGAATCGTTCGCGCAGCACCTGCATCTGCGGCGTCAGCAACTTCATCTTGCTCATGGCCCGGTAGGATTTGTTGGCGAGCGGGAAGAAGAGCAACTTCACCATGACGGTCAGAATCAGGATGGCGATGCCGAAATTGCCGACGGCGGCGAACAGCCAGTCGAGCACCCAGAAGATCGGCTTGGTCAGGAAGCGGAAATAGCCCCAGTCGACGGCGAAATCGAACCGGGGGACGGCATTCTCCGCCATGCTCTGCTCGGCCGAAAAGAATGCCCAGATGCTGCCGAAGAACCCGCGCGGCGGGGCATCTCCCTGGGCGTATTTCTCGAGCAGCTTCACTTCCTTGGCGCCGGCAAAAATCTTGCTGGTCGCTTCGGCACTTCCTCCAGGCGCGGCGGTAACTTCGGGCGCGAAGTATCTCGCCTCATAGACGTCGATGTTGTTTTGCAAACTATGCAGATACTCGGCTTTGATCTGCTGATTGCCGGTCGCGACGACAGCTGCGAGCCAGTACTTATCGGTGATTCCCACCCAGCCGCCCGGTGATTCGAACGATTGCAGCTTCTCTTCCTGAAGTTCGGAATAGTCGGCTTCTTTCACCTCATTCTGGATGATACCGATGAACCCTTCATGGAGTATGTAGAAGCCCTCGAGCTTCGGCGTGCCCGAACGCAGCACGTTTGCCGATGGTGTGAGTGTGACCGGCATCGTCCCGGTGTTTTCAACGCGCTGCCTCACCGTGAACATGTAGTCGGCGTCGAGCGAGAACATGCGCGTGAACTTCAGTCCGGCGCCGTTGTCCCAGGTGAGCGTTACGGGCGTTTCCGGCGTCAGCACGTCTCGGTCGGCCTGCCACAGGCTCTCATGATCTGGAACCTTTACGCCGTTGCCCCTCCATCCAGTCTCGGCGAAATAACCAATAGGAACGCCCTCGGGCGACAGTGCGCTAGGCGGAGATAGCAAGACCACCTTGGGACTCTTGGGATCGACCTTCTCGTGATAATCGGTCAGCACCACATCGTCGATGCGCCCGCCCTTCAGCGCAATGGAGCCGGAGATGCGCGGCGATTCGATGCGCACGCGCGGCGACTGCTTTAGCGCGGCGGCGCGGTCCATGGTGGCGGGTTGCACGGCGGCCGTGCCGGCGGGGGCCGGCGCCGTTCCGTCCTGCGCCGGCTGTTGCGGCTGCTGGGTCTGCGCGGGCGCTTCCTCCGGCGGCGGGGTCTGGGGCGCGAAGAAGGCGAAGTAGGTGACCCAGATCACGGCCATCAGCACCATCGCGACAATGAGATTACGCTGTTCCATACTCGAACCGACCGACGGCGCCTTTCGCTTATCTGCTGGACCGGGACGCGGTCCGTGATTTCACATGAGCATGGGCCGGCGGCACCGGGTCATAGCCCGAGCCGCCCCAGGGATGGCAGCGCAACAGGCGCCGCAGGGTGAGCCAGCCGCCGTAAAGGACGCCATGCAGCTCGATGGCCTCGCGGCCATATTCCGAGCAGCTTGGGCCATAGCGGCAGACACCCGGCCAGAAGGGGGAGATGAAATACTGATAGAATCGGATCAGGCCGATGGCGGCGATGCGTAGGGGATGATGCATGCTAGCCCGTCCCAGGCCCCGGTGCCGTCGCGGCGTCCGCATCCTCCACATAGCAGCGCAACCGTCGCAAGGCGGCCTCCAGATCCTGCAGCAGGGCCGGAAACGGACGCCGCAGCGTCTCCATCCGGGCGATTAGAACATAGTCGGTCTCCGGCCGCCCATGGCGCGGCAGCAACTCCGCCGCCGCAGCTTTCAGGCGCCGCCGCGCCCGGTTGCGGGCTACGGCATTGCCGACTTTGGCGCTGGCGGTGAACCCGACCCGCGCCTCGCGCCTGCCATCGGCGGCCGCTTCGGACGGCTGTTGCCGCTCCAACGCCTGAAGGATCAACCCGGGAGCCACCCATTTGCGGCGGCCATCGGCGACACGCAGAAACTCCGGCCGACGGGTGAGACGGCCGACGGACGCCATAAGCCGGTGCCTAGGCCGAAAGGCGCTTGCGGCCCTTCGAACGGCGCCGTCCCACGACGATACGGCCATTCTTGGTGGCCATGCGTGCACGGAAACCATGGCGGCGCTTACGCACGAGCACACTTGGCTGATAGGTGCGCTTCACAATTGAACTCCATTTGTCGGCTATTGCTGGCGAATTCGCGGTCGGGTGTATAAGGGCTGCAGCCCCCGGAGTCAACGCGCGCCTGCCCGGCCGGATAATGGCGTTCTGTCGCTAACATATTGATTAAAGACTGATATTCCATAACACTCTCACGCTCGAGTCACCGTCAGGTGAATGGCCGCGAGCGAACTGCAATGTTACAACCTCACAAGCGCGTCATTCACGCCGCCGCCTCCGTCAATTCCGCCCAACCGGGGCCCTTATGTCCGACCGCAACAACCGCTTGGCTGCCCGATCCTTTTCGCGCTGGCGTCTGCTTCCCGCCCTGCTCCTGCTGGCCGGACTGGCGGCGGCCTGGGCCTTTGGGTTGCCGGACTATCTGAGCTGCGCCGGATTGCGCGACAATCGCGCCTGGCTGTTGAAGGGGGTAGCGGAGAACTATCCGCTGACCCTGGCGTTGTTCTTCCTGGTCTATGTGCTGGCCGTAGCTCTGTCACTGCCTGGCGGCGCCGTGCTGTCGGTCGCCGCCGGATTTCTGTTCGGCACGCTCCCCGCGACGATTCTGGTGGTCTTCGCGGGCACCTTGGGCGCGGTGATCCTCTTCATTGCGGCGCGTACGGCGTTCGCCGAGGTGCTGAAGGCGCGGGTTGGGCCCTGGCTCGACAAAGTGCAAAGAGAATTTTTAGCTGAAGGATTCAGCTATCTGCTGTTCCTGCGGCTGGTGCCGCTGTTTCCCTTTTTCGTCGTCAATCTGGTGCCAGCCTTCCTGGGAATTTCGCTGCGCAGCTATGCGTTGGCCACGCTGATCGGCATCATTCCCGGCACATTCATCTTCGCCAGCGTCGGCGCCGGGCTGGGCAGCATCTTCGACTCCGGCGGCACGTGCAGCCTGGAGAATATTCTGACTGTTCAGGTGTTAATTTCACTGATTGGTTTGGCTCTGCTGGCGCTGTTGCCGGTCGGCTACCGGAAATGGCGGCAATGGCGCGGGCGCCAGGGCGAGTAAGTTGGAAATGAGCCAGCCATGACCCAACGCCTGGAGGCGGATATCTGCGTCATCGGCGCCGGCTCGGCAGGTCTATCGGTTGCGGCGGGCGCCAGCCAGCTCGGTGCCCGCACCGTGCTGATCGAATCCAATAAAATGGGCGGCGATTGCCTGAACTATGGCTGCGTGCCGTCGAAGGCGCTGCTGGCCGCGGCCCATGCCGCTCAATCGGCACGACAGGCAGGCCGCTTCGGCCTGCGCCTGCCGGAGCTGACGGTCGATTTCGCCGCCGTCCAGGACCATGTGCAAGGCGTAATCGGCGCCATCGCGCCCCATGATTCCCAGGAACGTTTCGAGGGGTTCGGCGTCACCGTTGTCCGCGCCGCCGCATCCTTCACGGGACCGCAGGAGGTCGCCGCCGGCGACTACAGCATCCGCGCCCGCCGTTTTGTCATCGCCACCGGCTCGACGCCCTTCGTTCCGCCGCTGCCCGGTTTGGACAAGCTGCCCTATCTCACCAATGAGACGGTGTTCGATCTGCGGGACCGGCCGCGCCACCTTCTGGTCATCGGCGGCGGGCCCATTGGCTGCGAGCTGGCGCAGGCGTTCCGCCGCCTCGGCTCCGAGGTCACGGTCATCGAGATGGCGCGACTGTTGCCGAAGGACGACCCCGATGCCGTGGCCGTTGTCCACGGCCGCCTGCAGGCCGAAGGCGTGCGGCTGCTGGAGGAAACCACGGTCCTGCGCGCCGAGGCCGCCGCCGATGGCGTCGCGCTCACGCTCGAATCCAAGAGCGGCCCACTGAGCATTTCCGGCAGCCATTTGCTGATCGCCGCCGGCCGCCGGCCGAATGTCACCGGACTGAACCTGGAGAGCGCGGGGATATCCGCGGGGCCGCAGGGCATCGCCGTCGATGCCGGCCTGCGCACTGCCAACCGCCGGGTGTTCGCCATTGGCGACGCCATCGGTGGCCTGCAGTTCACCCATGCCGCCGGCTATCACGCCGGCATCGTCATCAGGCGCGCCCTGTTCCGTTTGCCGGCGAAGATGAACCCCGGCGCCATTCCCTGGGTCACCTACACCGATCCGGAGCTGGCCCAGGCCGGCGAAACCGAAGCCAGCGCGCGGCAAAAGGGCCCGGATGTCGCCGTCACCGTCAGCCCGTTCAACCGCAACGACCGCGCACAGACCGAGCGCGACACCGACGGCTTCGTCAAGATCGTTAGCCGCCGCAACGGCCGCATCCTCGGCGCCACCATCGTCGGGCCGCATGCGGGCGAGTTGATCCAGGTCTGGACCCTCGCCATTGCCTGCCGCCTGAAGCTCAGCGCCATGGCCGGCCTGGTTGCGCCCTATCCGACCCGCGGCGAGGCAGGCAAGCGCGCTGCCGGCGATTTCTATGCGCCGCGCCTGTTCAGCGCCCGCACCCGCGGCGTGATCCAGTTCCTGCGCCTGTTCGGATAGACGCGATGTCCTCGGAAGAAAATACGCCGCCGCCCCATCCGCGCATGCCCGGCCTGCTGCACAGCCTGTCGGCCAGGCTGCTGGTGCTGACCGTGTTCTTCATCATGCTCAGCGAAGTACTGATCTTCGCACCGTCGGCGGGACGCTTCCGCCTGACCTATCTGGAAGAGCGCATCCAGGCCGGCCATCTGGCCATCCTGTCGCTGATGGCCACGCCCGACAACATGGTCAGCGAGGAGCTGGCGAAGGAACTGCTGTTCCAGGCCGACGCCTATGTCATCGGCCTTAAGCGGCCGGACGGATCAAAGCTGATGCTGGATGCCGGTACGCCGCCGGCGATCGACGCCAGCTACGATCTCCGGGAGCGCGGCTTCTTCATGCTGATCGGCGATGCGTTCGAATCCCTGATGCAGACGGAGAACCGCGTGCTGCGCGTGGTCGCGCCATCGGCCAAGCATCCGCAAGTCATCGTCGAGGTCGTCATCGACGAAGCCCCGATGCGCGCCGCCCTGGTTGACTATTCCGGCCGCATCCTCGTGCTGTCGGTGGTCATTTCGCTGGTCACCGCAGCGATGGTTTATTTCTCGCTGCAGTGGCTGATGGTGTGGCCGCTGCGGCGCATCACCGAGAGCATGATGTTCTTCCGCGACCATCCTGAAGACATCTCCAGATCCGTCGAGATCAGCGGTCGGCGCGACGAGATCGGCGTTGCCCAGCGCGAGCTCGCGGACATG
>Ga0184626_10000188_pt1 | contig 16292 bp, 19 predicted proteins | sample PLM3_60_b1_FD_133142 | JGI IMG/M metagenome (GOLD analysis project Ga0184626, IMG submission 133142) | Groundwater sediment microbial communities from an aquifer in East River, Colorado, USA - PLM3_60_b1 | ecosystem: Environmental > Terrestrial > Soil > Riparian zone | place: USA: East River... | reverse complement strand
GGCCCGGAGAAGCTCGTGCCCACGGCGGCGGCCGCCGCGGCGGCGCCCGTGGACTTCAGGAACTGACGGCGCGAGGCCATCAGTTGGAATTGGGCTGATTTGGTCGGGCTCATCTTTCTACCTTCTCCCTGTCTGATCGTTGCACCGGCTTGTCGCAGACGGTCCCCGGTCTTCATAGCCTAGCGAGACGGCGGGGCGTCTGCCAGACGATTTGCGGTCATTTGGTCGGGGCGGGTTTTACGGCGTCAAGGGTCAGGGCCCTTGTTGTCATCAACTGTCAAGTATCCGCTCGCCCAGGTCAAGCAGCCGGAACGCCTTCCGGCCATGGTTCATCACTCGGCATTCCCCGTCCAATCTGCGGGGATGCGCCTGTGAAATAGTTCGGTTCCATGGCTGTCGCAGTGCTTCCGATCAAGGACCTGTTGGCGCGTTTGGCCGCAATGGCCCAGCGGTCGCTGATCTTGTGGGGCCATTCGCCACAGGCGACCGCCTCCCTGATCAATCTGTCGGAAAACGCCACCTATCGGGTGGACGAGCCTGCCACCGGCGGCAAGACCATCCTGCGCATTCATCGGGTCGGTTACCACAGCATGGAGGCGATAAACTCCGAGCTGCAATGGATGACAGCGCTGCGGCGCGATGCCGGAATCGAGGCGCCGGAACCGATTCCTGCGAAGGACGGCCGCCTCATCCAGCTGCTGCGCAGCCCGGACCTGGCCGATCCGCGCCATGCCGTGATGTTCAAATTCATGAGCGGCAGCGAGCCGGCGGAAGACGGCCTCAAGGAACCGTTCGTGCGGCTGGGCGAGGTGTCCGCGCGCATGCATCTCCATGCCAGGACCTGGCCACTACCGCCCGGTTTCACCCGCCACATTTGGGACTATGAGACCTCGCTCGGCTCCAGGCCCCATTGGGGCCGATGGCAGGACGGGATGGGGCTGACACCGCACCGGCTGGCTGCGCTGGAGCGCCTGTCCCTCGCGATCAAACGGCGGCTGGAGCGATTCGGCATGGGCGGCGAAAGGTTTGGGTTGGTTCACGCCGATATCCGGCTGGCCAACCTGCTGGTCGAGGGTGAGCGGACCAAGGTCATCGATTTCGATGACTGCGGATTCAGCTGGTACCTCTATGACCTGGGCACGGCCCTGTCGTTCCTCGAGCATCGTCCGGACGTACCGGACCTGGTTGCCGCCTGGTTGACGGGATACCGGAAGGTTGCGGCCCTATCCGCCGAGGACGAGGCGGAGATTCCCACCTTTATAATGCTGCGCCGGCTGCTGCTGGTGGCCTGGATCGGATCCCATGGGGAGACCGAATTGGCGCAGAGCCAGGGCGTGGCCTTCACGGAAGGTACCTGCCATCTCGCCGACAGCTATTTGAGCAAGTTCGTCTGAGCGCCACAGCGCGCCGGACGAAAAGAGAACCAGGGAGGTCGAGCATGCTTACATCCATCGCGGGCCGGTCGGTCATCGTCACCGGCGCCAGCAAAGGCATCGGCAAGGGCATCGCCCGCGTGTTTGCCAAGGCGGGCGGCAAGGTGCTGGTGGTGGCGCGGGATCAGGGAGCGGCGCAGAAGACCGCCGATGAGATCAAGGCGGCCGGCGGCACCGCGGCGGCCTTCTCCGCCGATGTCCGCAAATGGGAAGACATGGAGCGTATGGCCGCCGCGGCCGAGAGGGCCCATGGCGGCGTCGACATCCTCTGCGCCAATGCCGGCATCTTCCCGGCCGCCAAGCTGACGGAGATGACGGCGGAAAAATGGGACGAGGTTCTCGCCACTAATCTGAAAGGCACATTCCTGGCTGTGAAGGCCTGCCTGCCCGGGATGAAGAAGAAAGGCAAGGGCCGCATCATCATCACTTCCTCCATCACCGGACCGGTCACCGGCTATCCCGGCTGGACTCACTACGGCGCCAGCAAGGCGGGCCAATTGGGTTTTCTCCGCACTGCTTGCATGGAACTGGCGCCCAGCAACATCACCATCAATGCGGTGATGCCCGGCAACATCCGGACCGAGGGGCTGGAGGGATTGGGGCCGGAGTATGAGAAGAAGATGACGGATTCCATTCCGTTGCGGCGATTGGGCACCGTCGAGGACATCGCCTATGGCGCGTTGTATTTCGCCAGCGACGAAGCCGCCTATGTCACCGGCCAGACGCTGATCATCGATGGTGGACAGATCCTGCCGGAATCCCTGGCCGCGCTGGAAGAGATGGGCAATTGAGGCGAGGAGAGCAGCCTCTGACGAAGGAGCCATTCCATGTATGACTTCGGGTATTTCACCTACGATTCCAAGGAAGAGTTCCTGGAGAAATCCAAGACCTATTGGAATCCCGGCAAGACCCAGTCCTGGCAGGATTTCGGCGTCGATCTCGTGATCGGCCGCCGCGAGGGCTACTTCATCTACGACCTCACGGGCAAGCGGCTGATCAATCTGCATCTCAATGGCGGCACGTTTAACTTTGGTCATCGCAATCCCGAACTGGTCGAAGCGCTGAAGCGCGGCACGGAGATGTTCGACATTGGCAACCATCATTTCCCGGCGCTGGCGCGGACGGCGCTGGCGGAGGCGCTGGTCAAGACCTGCGCCGACAATATGCGCTATGTCACCTATGGCAGCGGTGGCGGCGAGGCGATCGACATCGCCATCAAGGCGGCGCGCTTCGCCAAGCAGCGGCGCAAGATCGTCTCGGTCATCAAGGCCTATCACGGCCATACGGGCCTTGCCGTCTGTGCCGGCGACGGGCGCTTCTCCCAACTGTTCCTCAGCGACCGGCCGGAAGAGTTTCCGCAGGTGCCGTTCAACGATCTGAACGCCATGGAGGATGCGCTCAGAAAGCGCGATGTCGCCGCCGTACTCATGGAGACGATTCCCGCCACCTACGGATTCCCGATGCCGAAGGAGGGCTATCTCCAGGGCGTAAAGAAACTTTGCGAGCGCTATGACGCGCTCTACATCGCCGATGAGGTGCAGACCGGCCTGATGCGCACCGGCGAGATGTGGGGAATCTATAAGTATGGCGTGAAGCCGGACATGCTGGTGACGGCGAAAGGCATTAGCGGCGGCCTCTATACGCTGGGTTGCGTCGTTGCTTCCGAGGAATGCGGCGCCTGGATGAAGAAGGACGGCTTCGGCCATATGTCCACCGGCGGCGGCGGCGAACTGGGCTGCATTGTCGGGCTGAAGGTGCTGGAGATCTGCGCCCGGCCGGAGACGCGCTCCCTCGTCCACTACATCTCCGATTTCATGGGCCAGGGGCTGCGGGAGATCCAATCGCTCTACAACGATTTCTTCGTCGGCATCCGCCAGAACGGCGTGGTGATGGGCCTGGAGTTCGATCACCCCAAGGGCGCCATGCATGTGATGAAGGCGCTCTACAAGAACGGCATCTGGGCGATCTTCTCCACCCTCGATCCGAGGGTGCTGCAGTTCAAGCCGGGCGTGCTCAAGACCCACGACCTCTGCGCGGAGGTCCTGGAGCGGGTGGAAGTCTCCATCGCCGAGGCGCGGCAGGATGTGAAGGGCCTGGGCGTCAGGCGCGCGGCCTAGGAGCAAAGAGAGGCGAGCCATGTCGGCGGCATTGCAGCAGTACAGAAGCCAGATGAGCGAGCAGATCCGGCAGCGCTCGGTGGAGGAACGCGCCAAGACTATGCTGGAGCGCGCCCGCTGGGCCGCCGCCGCCTTTGCCGGTTTCGACCGCGAGCGGACGCTAAAGATCGCCCGCGCCGTCGCCGATGCCGGTTTCGCCAAGGCCGGCCATTATGGCGAATGGGCGGTGAAGGAAACGGGCTTCGGTGTCGCTGAGCATAAGCGAATCAAGAACGAGCTCTGTAGCCGGGGCATCTATGAACACTACAAGAATGACCTGCTGGTGGGGAAGCGGATCGACCGCGAAGCCAAGATTGTAGAGATCGCCCGCCCGGCCGGCGTCGTGTTCGCGCTGACGCCCTCGACCAATCCGGTATCGACGGTCTACTTCAAGATCATGTGCGCGCTGCTGACGCGCAACGCCATCCTGATCAGCCCCCATCCCCTGGCCGAGGCGTGCTCCGCCGATGCGGCCCGGACGCTGCATGATGCGGCCGTGAAAGCCGGCGGCCCCGACGGCGTGATTCAGGTGATCGAGGAACCGACCATCGAACTGATCCAGACAGTGATGATGCAGCCACAAGTCGATGTGATCCTGGCAACCGGCGGCACACCGGTGGTGCGCGCCGCCTATCGCTCCGGCAATCCCGCTATCGGCGTCGGGCCGGGGAACGCGCCGGTGTTTGTCGACGCCACAGCCGATCTCGCCAAAGCCGCCAAGCGCATCGTCGCCAGCAAGGCGTTCGACAATTCCATCCTCTGCACCAACGAGTCCGTCCTGGTGGCCGAGGAGTCCATCGCCGACAAGCTGTTGCGCCATCTGCAGAACGAGGGCGCTTATCTCTGCAGTGAGGAGGAACGGGATAAGCTGCGCGCCTATCTGTTCCCCGAGGGGCGGTTCAACATCGCGTCGATCGGCAAGGATGCCGCCTGGATCGCCGGCGAGGCCGGCTTCCGTGTTCCGGCCAAGACCAAGATTCTTCTGGCGCCGTTCGACATGGCGATGCCGGAAGAGCCGTTCTGCCGCGAGAAGCTCTGCCCGGTTCTCGGATTCCATCGCGTGCCCCATGCAAAGCGGGGCATCGCCGTCAGCCGTACTATCATCCGCCTGGGCGGCGCCGGCCATTCGGCGGCGATCCACAGCAAGCATGCAAAGACCATCATGGCTTTTTCCGCCGCGGTGAATGCGCTGCGCGTCGCCGTCAATAGCGGCTGCAGTACCGGCGCTGCCGGCTTCGATACCAACCTGGCACCGACGATGACGATCGGCACCGGCTTCTTCGGACGCAGCTCCATCGGCGAGAACATCGAACCAAAACACCTGATCAACTGGACGCGCATCGCCTATCCCAAGGAAGCCGGGGAAGCGCTGGACAGTTTTGACGGGCTGGAGCCCTGGGACGATGTGACCTGGCCGGCAGCCGGCGGCGCGCATATTTCCACGCCGGACCGCGCCAATGACGACGATGCGCTGGCGGGAATGCGCGACGAGATCCGGCAGCTGGTGCTCGAAGAGCTCCGGCAGATGTTCATGAGTTGACGGCGGAAGATCCAGGCATGGCCGAGCTTCGCTCCTTCATCTTCATCGATCAGCTGCAGCCGCGCACCATGTGCTTTCTCGGCACCTTCATCCGCGGCTGCCTGCCGCGCACCAACATGGCGGCGCAGATCATCGAGGTGGCGCCCGGCCTGGACATCGAATCCCTGACCGATGTGGCGCTGAAGCATGCGGAGGTGCAGGGCGGCATCCTCGTGGTCGAGCGCCAGTTCGGCTATCTGGAGATTCACTCGCGCTCGACGGCGGCGGTGAAGGCGGCGAGTTCGGCTGTGCTGAAAGCGCTGGGCACCACGGAAGACAAGGCGCTGAAGCCGCAGATCCTCGCGGCCAAGATCATTACCCGCATCGATCATCTGCACGCGTTTCTGATCAACCGCAACAAGTTGGGCTCCATGATCCTGCCGGGCGAGTCGCTGTTCGTGCTCGAGATGCAGCCGGCCTCCTACGCCATCCTCGCCACCAACGAGGCGGAGAAGACCGCCGACATCAAGGTGGTCGATTTCCGCATGATGGGCGCCACCGGCCGCGTCTATCTCAGTGGCCGCGAGTCCGATATCCGCAGCGCCGCCGGCGCTGCGCAGCAGGCGCTGGAGAATCTGCAATGAGCAATCGCGCCGCCATCGATCGCGAAACCTTGCGCACCCTGATCCGCCAAGTGCTGCGGGATGCCGTGCCCGCCGACCTGCAGAAGAAGCTGTCGGCGGCGTTGGCAAAGAAGGGCGGTGCGGCGCCGGCTATAACGAAGGCAAAACCCGCACCGGCCCCTGCGGAGGATCGCGGCGAGGAAGTCTGCATCGCCTCCGACGCCGATCTCCACGGCTTCGTGCAGCGGCTCCTGGCGATGGCAGAGGATAGCGCAACACGAGACGCACTGATGTCGGGACAGAAGAAGTTCCGGCTAACAAAGAGGGCCGTCCGCCTGCCCGCTGCGGCAAGTCATCCCCACCGCGCGGAAAGCCATCGGCCGGTGTCCGGCCAGAGTGGTGCGAGCCGGTCAGACGGCAATCGCATCGACAAGGGATTGGTCGCCGAACGGCATATCGTCGCGGCGGCGAAGAGCGGCAAGAAACTCACCGTCGGCAAGGGCGTCGCGGTGACGCCCTTGGCCCGCGACAAGGCCCGGCAATTGGGCGTCGTGATCGAAAGGGAATAGCCATGCTGCGTGCAACTGTGATTGGCAATGTCTGGTCCACCAAGCGCCTGAAGGAAGTGCCCAACGGCGCCATGCTGGAAATCGAGCTGGAGGATGGCAAGCGCACCAGGCTCGTCGCCTTCGACGTGCTGGGCTGCGGCGTGGGCGAGCGGGTGCTGGTCTCCACCGGCTCGGTCGCCGCCGCTTGGTTCGCAGGCAAGCCGCCGCCGCTGGATGCGCTGATCATCGGCTCCATCGACGAACCCACGGGCAAATCCGCCAGCAAGCCTGCAGCATCGAAGAAGTAAGCGAATTTCGTATTCATCAAAGTCTCAAACGAGGAGAGAAGCATGTCCAATGCAATCGGGTTGATCGAAACCAAGGGCTATGTCGCGGCGCTGGCCGCGGCTGACGCCATGGTCAAGGCTGCGAACGTCACCATCGTCGGCCGCGAGCAGGTCGGCGACGGCCTGGTCGCGGTCATCATCAATGGCGATGTCGGTGCGGTGAAGGCGGCGACCGAGGCCGGCTCCGAAGCTGCGACGGCGATCGGCGAGCTGGTGTCGGTACATGTCATTCCGCGGCCCCATCCGGACCTCAACAAGCATTTCACCGCCGGGCAGAAATAGCGGGCGGGCTTCGCCCTCATGGCGTGCGGTAACACCGTGAGGGCGGCGGCGAAGACTCATGACTGAATTGCGCGTCTATCTGCCGATCGAGAATCTACGCCCGCAATTCGCGGCCTATATGGGCACGCCGACGCGGGCGCGGGGCTATCCGCCGCTGGAAGGCAGCAACTCCCTGATCATCGAGGTGGCGCCCGGCCTCGCCATCGAGCGCATCATCGATCTGGCGCTGAAATCGGTGCCGTCTGTGGAACCAGGCATTCTGTTTGTCGAGCGCCAGTTCGGCGTGCTGGAGCTGCACAGCAATGATCCGGCCGAAGTGAAACGCGCCGGCGAAGCGGTGCTGAAAGGCATCGGCCGCAAGGCGGCCGATCAGCTTAAGCCGCGGGTGCTCTATACCGACGTGATCGAGGAGATCACCGACCAGCATGCCGTCATCATCAACCGCAACCGCCAGGCCTCCATGATCCTGCCGGGGGAAACGCTGCTGGTCTGCGAGATGGTGCCGGCGCTGTTCGCCGCCGTCGCCGCCAACGAGGCGGAGAAGGTGGCGCCGGAGAACACGCTGGTGGATGTGCAGATGATCGGCGCCGCCGGCCGCATCTATATAAGTGGCAAGAATTCTGGGATACATCGGGCAAAGGACCGGATCGCCGCGACTCTCGAAGCCATCGAGGGCCGCACGCAGTAACGTCTAAGTCGCCTCTATCGAGCGCCGCTTCAGGCATTCCCGGCGATAGCGCGCCGGCGACATGCCCGCCCATTGATGGAAGGCGCGGCTGAAGGCGCTGAGCTCGGAATAGCCGAGCAGGAAGGCGATTTCGGTCAGCGCGATATGCGGTTCAGCCACATAGCGCATGGCCAGCTCGCGCCTGGTGCCGCGCACCAGATCGCTGAAGCTGACATTGAGATCCCGCAACCGGCGGTGCAGGGTCCAGCTGCTCATGCCCAGCTCCTGCGCCACCTTCGTCATCACAGCATCGGTATGGCCGAGATGGGCCTCGATCCTCTGCTGCACCAGGCCGATCAGATCGCCGGAGCCGGCACGGCGCCGGCGGCCGCTCATCATCGGTTCCAGCAGGTTGAACAGATAGGGATCGGGATCGGGCATCAGCACATCCATGTCGCCGCGGCGGAACAGGATGGCGTTGGTCGGCTGGGAGAAGAACACGGGCGCATCGAACAGATTTTCGTGCTCCCGCGGGTCCCAGGGCCGTGGATGTTCGAAATGAATCTCCAGCGGCGACCATTGCCGGCCGAGGCAGTGATAGAAGATGTTGCAGAACATGCCCAAGGACAGCTCAGCATCCTGGCGCCTGAGGCCGATGCGGCCGTCATTGATCTGATACTCCAGGGTCATCATTTCGCGGTCCTGGCGCATGGCCAGGGTGGACATTTGCTGGTGCGCGGGAAAGTAGCTGACGAGGTTGCGCAATCCAGCAGAAAGCGTGGGCGAGTTTATCGCCATGTAGCCGATCGGCCCGAGCTGCCGCGGCTTGAACTCGATGCCAAAGCGCAGACCGAAATTGTCGTAGCTTGTTTCAATGGCCGCATGCTCGAACATGCGGCAATACTGGCCGAGGCTGATCTCGTTGATCGGATTGTCTAGGACGCCCTTATCGATCTTGGCGGCATGGAACACGCGCTCCACGTCGCCGCCGAGGCCGCCGACGACATCGGCGATTCCCGACGCCGCGGCCGCGAGCACCTGGGGACCTGTGGGTGAGGTCTGCGGCTGTTCGCTGGTTTCCTGCATGAGGCGCTGGCCTCTCTCCCTTACCCCGCGGGGCCGGTGCAGTATCGTCCGACCTCTAATTCAGTTGCAAGAGAGGGTGTCGCCAAGCGCCCGCCGCTAGATGCAGCGTGCAGCCATCCCATCTACACAATTACTTGAGAAAGACATGGCCAAAGCGGCCTGTCCATCAGGCGTGCGGGTGATGCTCCGATGCCGCCCCGCGGCGCTGGCGCACGCTTTCAGACTTGAGCTGGCCGCATGCGGCCATGATGTCCTGGCCCCGGGGCGCGCGCACCGGCGAGGCATAGCCGGCATCGAACACGATATCGGAAAAGCGCTTGATCGCCTCCGGCGTCGAGCATTCGAAGGGCGCATCGGGCCAGGGATTGAACGGAATCAGATTCACCTTGGCCGGGATATCGTGCAGCAGTCGCACCAGTTCCCGTGCTTCGGCCGGGGAATCATTCACGCCCTTCAGCATGACATATTCAAAGGTGATGCGCCGGGCGTTGCTGAGGCCGGGATAGGTGCGGCAGGCTTCCAGCAATTCCTCGAGCGGATACTTCTTGTTGATCGGCACGATGCGGTCGCGCAACTCGTTGTTCACCGCATGCAAGGAGATCGCCAGATTGACGTTCAGCTCCGCGCCGCAGCGATGGATCATCGGCGCGACACCGGCGGTCGATAGCGTGATCTTGCGCTTGGAGATCGAGATGCCTTCGCCATCCATGACGATCTTCAGCGCCTTCGCCACATTCTCGTAGTTGTAGAGCGGCTCGCCCATTCCCATCATGACGATGTTGGATAGTAGGCGCCCGTCCTTCGGCGACGGCCATTCGCCGAGCTGATCGCGGGCGATCATCACCTGGCCGACGATCTCCGGCGTGGAGAGATTGCGCACCAGCTTTTGCGTGCCCGTGTGGCAGAACTTGCAAGTCAGCGTGCAGCCGACTTGCGAGGAGACGCAAAGCGTGCCGCGATCCTCCTCCGGGATATGGACGCTCTCGACTTCCTGGCCGTCGGGAAAGCGCAACAGCCATTTGCGCGTGCCGTCGATCGACTTCTGATCGACGGCAATGGAGGGCCGCGCGATCACGAACTTATCCGCCAGGATCGCGCGAAACTCCTTCGCCAGCGTGGTCATCACCGAAAAATCGGTCGCGCCCCGGTGATAGAGCCAATGCCAGATCTGCCGCGCGCGGAATGCCGGCGCACCGATCTCCGCCAGCACAGCCGCAAGCTCCTGCCGGTCCAGTCCGACAATGTTCCGCCGTCCGTCCGCCATCTCGGCGGGCGGGGCGAAGATCTGCGCGTGCTGTCCCGTGGTCATGTCCATCGAATAGGCGTTGCCGATGTTCTTTCCAGCCCGCCCGTCGATCGGGTGCAGGCGATAATCTGTAGGCGTCGTGCGAACTGCCGGCCCGCTACTCAGTCGAGGTCAGAGACCGCAGGCTTCGTTGATCGCGCTGAGAGCCTTCGTGAAGCCCTGAAGCGAATAGGTGTCGACGGTCTCCGTGTCGCGGGAGGAGATACCATGGATGACCATGCCCGACCCGTTCTTCATCGCTTCGACCATGCGCTGATCGCTGTCCGACGTCGGCGTCCAGGCCGTACCCTTGTCGGTGAAGAGCTTGAAGGTCTCCTCGCCGATTTCCACCACCACTTCGCTTTCCGGTTTGTAGGTATAGCCGGCGATGATGGTGACCACGTTGAGCTGTTGCGACTTCGGGCGGTGGGTGACCAGCGTGTAGACCTTGCCGCGCGTACTGTACTTCCCTTCCATCTGCGTCGGCTCGCTCAAGACGTAGCAGCTGGTGTTGCCGCCCTCCTCGAACGTCAGCGCCTGCCAGGCGCCATAGCGGCCAATGGCCTTCGGATCCGCGGCGAGAGCCGAGGAAAAATATCCGGCCACCAGGATGGCAGCGGCAGTCGCAGTTGCAAGCTTTCGGATCATGGGGCGCGAGTGTAGCCAATGAGGAATTGGTCGCCAAGCTGGCAAACGGTTAACGGCAGCGTTTACCATAACAAACAGATGCGTCACTGACGTTATGCCTGCCATCCGCCGGTCCGGCAACGGTCTCAACCGCGTTTTGGCGACTGGCGCTTTCTCCAGACGGGATCGCCATGGACATGGGCGGGCAGCGCCGACACCGGACCTCCGGCGCGAACCGGCCGTTCGGCAAAGCGGCCGAGGGAGATCATCCGGTCATACATCACCAGAGCGCCGGCCATGGCGACATTGATGCAGAACCGGGTGGGGATGCGGACCAGATGGTCGCAGCGCGCCACCAGCTCCGGCGACAGGCTGGCGCGTTCCGCCCCCAGCACATAGGCGGCCTGGGTGGGATGGCGGAAACTGGGAAGGTCGGCGGCGCCGTCCAGCAACTCGATCCCCACGAGCCGGCAGCCGCGGGGCAGTTCGAATGAGCCGAGCTCCTTATACTCATGCAGCGGGACGCTGGCGGCTGCGTCGGACGTGTCGGCCAGCAGTACCTCGCGCTTATCGAACAGCGCGCCGATCGTGAATACGAAGCTGGCATTGAAGGCGTGCGCCGTGCGCAGCAGGCTGCCCAGGTTCATGGGCTTGCTGACTCCTTCGATGCCGATGCCGAAATAGCCGCGCATGCTCCGGGTTCCGGTCCTGCTCCAAGCCGGCAGGGTTGCACGGCTTTGCCCGTCGAGGCAAGTTGGCCGCCGGCTCAAGCCCCGGATCCATCATGTCGAGCAGCCACACCGAGATTCATTCTCACGGAAGCGCGAGCGCCAATCCCTTGGTGGTCGAGGTCACACGCGGCAGCATGGTGGAGAGTCGGCACCGGGCGGCGGTCGCCGTTGTCGATGCCGACGGCAAGGTTGTGCAGGCCTGGGGCGATATCGAGCAACCGATCTATGGCCGTTCCGCCATCAAACCGCTGCAGGCGTTGCCGCTGATCGAGAGCGGCGCTGCCGACAAACATGATGTGTCGGTGGCGGAGATTGCCTTGGCCTGCGCCTCTCACAATGGCGAGCCCCGCCATGTGGAACTGGTGCTGGCCTGGCTGAAGCGGATCGGCTGCGCGGTCGAGGATCTGGAATGCGGCGGCCATATGCCCTATCACGATCCCAGTGTCGAAACCCTAGTTCGTTCCGGCACCAGACCCAGCGCTCTCTATAATAATTGCTCGGGGAAACATGCCGGCTTTCTTTGCACGGCGCGCCATCTGGGCGAAGCGACCCGCGGCTATATCAATCTGGAGCATCCGGTGCAGCAGCGGATCGTCGGTGTGCTCGAGCAGATCTGCGGCACCGATCTCAGCAAGGCGGGCCGCGGCATCGATGGCTGTGGCATTCCCGTCATTGCCATTCCGCTCGGCAATATGGCGATGGGCATGGCGCGCCTGGTGGACACCGGCGGATTGCCACAGGCGCGCGTCGCGGCGGCGAAGCGCATCGTCGCCGCCATGGCGGAGGAGCCTTTCCTGGTCGCGGGCACCGATCGCTTCTGCACGCAGATCATGAATGTTGTCGGCCAGAAAGTTGTGCTGAAGACCGGCGCCGAAGGCGTCTATGTCGCCGCGCTGCGGGACCTTGGTCTGGGCGTCGCGCTGAAAGTCGACGACGGCGCCGGCCGCGCGGCGGAAACCGCCATGGGCCAGGTGCTGCGCCATCTGGGAGTCATTGCCGCCGATGAAGCCCGCAAGCTCGCCGATATCCTGACGCCGCCTGTCCGCAATCGCGTCGGCCGCGAAACCGGCCGGGTGAAGCCGGCGGCGGACAGTCCCTTCTAGACCAAATCGGGGCCGCGGGATGCACGCCATCCTCTGTGACAGATTCGGTGATGTCGCCAATCTGCATCTTGCCGATATGGCGGCGCCCACCTTGAACGGCGAGCGCGACGTGGTGATCGACGTTGCGGCAACGGGCGTGAACTTCGCGGACACGCTGATGATCGGCGGCACTTATCAGGAGAAGCCGTCCTTGCCTTTCATACCCGGGTTGGAACTCGCGGGCATCGTGCGGAGCTGCGGCCGCGCGGTGCGCCGGGTGAAACCGGGCGACCGGGTGCTGGCGATCGTCGGCCATGGCGCATTCGCCGAGCGGGTGGTGGCGCAGGAGGAAGACATATTCCCCATTCCGGCTGAGATGGACTTCGTCACTGCGGCCGGATTCGCCATCGCCTATGGCACATCCCATGGGGCGCTGCGCTGGCGCGCGGATCTGCAGCCGGGCGAAATGCTGCTGGTGCATGGCGCGGCGGGCGGCGTCGGCCTCACGGCCGTTGAGATCGGCAAGGCCATGGGCGCAACGGTGATCGCCACCGCCGGCGAGGATGAAAAACTGAAAATCGCCGCCGAGCATGGCGCCGATCACCTGATCAACTACAAGACCGAGAGCATCCGCGACCGGGTCAAGGAAATCTGCCGCGGCGGCGGCGCGGATGTGGTCTACGATCCAGTCGGCGGCGCTGCGTTCGATGCATCCTTGCGCGCGGTGAATTGGGGCGCACGGCTGATTCTCGTCGGCTTTGCCAGCGGCTACGTGCCGCAGGTTCCCGGCAACATCCTGCTGGTGAAAAATATCTCCGCTCACGGATTCTATTGGGGCTCCTATCGCAACCGGCATCCGGAACTGCTGGAGGCCGAATTCCGCGAGCTGTTCCAATGGTGGCGCGAGGGTAAGCTGCGGCCCCATATCTCGCACCGCCTGAAGCTTGCGGAAGCGGCCGCGGCCCTGCGCCTGCTGCTGCAGCGGCGCTCCACCGGCAAGGTGGTGCTGACCGTGACGCCATGACCGACCCGGTCCGCGAACAGTACGAGCTCTATCCCTATCCGCCGCGCGACCCGCGCGACGAGGCCAAGCGGCTGATCCAAGGCTCGCCGAGTCACATCCTCGAGATCAATCACTATGTCTTCGGCGGTCGGCGCGATTTCTCGCAGCCGTTCCGCGCGCTGATCGCCGGCGGCGGCACCGGCGACGGCGCCATCATGGTGGCGCAACAGTTGCAGGACCGGCGATGCCCGGCGGAGATCGTCTATCTCGATCTTTCGGAACCGTCGCGCGAGATCGCGGAGGCGCGCGCCACGGCCCGCGGTTTGCAGAACATGCGTTTTCTCACGGGCTCGCTGCTGGAGCTCCCCGCGATGGGGCTCGGTGAGTTCGACTACATCGATTGCTGCGGCGTGCTGCACCATCTGATCGACCCGGCGGCAGGGCTGGCGGCTTTGCGCGGACTGTTGAATGAGTCGGGCGGTATCGGCCACATGGTCTATGGCACCTACGGCCGCACCGGTGTTTATCATCTGCAGAAGGCATTGCGCCTTCTCGGCCGCGAGGATGCTCCACCGGCAAAGCTCGATCTGGCGCGACGATTGCTGAAGCAACTGCCGCCGACCAACTGGCTGCAGCGCAATCCGTTCGTCGGCGATCATCTGAAAGCGGGCGATGCGGGCATTTACGATCTGCTGCTGCATGCCACCGATCGCGCCTATACCGTCGGCGAACTTGTCGACTTCATCGAAAGTGCGGGGCTGTCGATTTCCGCTCTGATCGAGCCTTGGCGCTACGAGCTGGCGAATTTGATCAGCGATGGCGCCTTGCTGAAACGGCTCGATGCTTTGGATCGATGGCAAAGGGCAGAGATCGCCGAGCTGATCGCCGGAAACATGAAGACACACACTGCCTATGTCGTGCCCAGATCCCGCCTAGCCGCGGCGGTGGCGCAACTTGATGACGGTTCCATGATACCTGTCCTGAAGGACTCATCAGGCCCCGAGCTTGCCAAGGGCTTGAAACCCGGCGGATCGCTGACCGCCCGGGCCGACGGCATCGAGGTGCGATTGCCGCTGCCCCGGCTTGCGCCGCCGATCCTGGCGGCGATCGATGGCCAGCGGAGCATCCACGGAATTTTCGCGCGGATTGCGACTGAGCTCGGGCTATCGCGGGACGCATTCGATCGCGAGTTTGCGGTGCTGTTCCGGGCTTTCAACAGTGTGAACAAAATGTTTCTGCAGCATCGGGCCGCTCCCATGGCGTAAACCGGATTCACCAAAACCTGTCGCGATCGATCCCGACTTTCGCTAACCTGCCGAATCAGGCATGGTGGTCAAGCCGCTCCGGCGGCATCTATTTCGTAGCAGCAATTGCCGTGGTGTCATGAGTAATAGCGCTTCCGATCCCACTCTCCTCTTTCGCCTGTGGCTGAAGGACCCGTTCAAGATCGGCGCCATTACGCCGAGCAGCCGCGACCTCGCCCGCGCGATGGCCAAGCTGGTACCGGAGTCGTCGCACTATCCCATCGTCGAACTGGGCGGCGGCACGGGCGTAGTGACACAGGCTCTGTTGGATCGCGGCATTGCGTTGGAGAAACTGGTTGTGGTTGAGCGCGACCCAACGCTGCATGAATTGCTGCGGAAGCGCTTTCCCGGCGTGAATGTCGTGCGGGGCGACGCCGCCCATCTGGGTGCGCTTCTTCATCCCCATGGGATCAGCAAAGCGAGCGCAATTGTCTCGGGGCTGCCTCTGCTGACATTCCGGAAATCGGTGCAGCAGGAGATTATCGACTCGGCCTTCGCGATGCTGGAGCGCGGCGCTCCCTTCATCCAATTCACCTATGGTCCGTTTTCGCCGCTGCCGCGCAAGGAGTTCGGCTTGGTCGGCCGGGTGCGCAAGCGTGTGCTGAACAATCTGCCGCCGGCCAGTATCTGGGTTTATCAGCGGGCGACAGAGTCGCGCGCCGCGGCCTAAGCGCGATTAATCGGGTTCGCCGGCGGGCGGCGCGTGATGATATCCGCATCACGGGCCGGGACGGCGTTGCGGACCGCCGGCCCCGGCACCATGACGCGATCGATTAGCAGCATTGCTTAACCTCGTTCCTGCTCAGGCCCGCCAGAACGGCTTGGTCGCCTCGCGCTCCACATCGGCATAGGAGAGGCCGATATCCTTCAGCAGCCTGTCGTCCATCGCCCGCAGCGAGTTGCGGTCGGCGGTCCGCTGGTGCCAGGCCAGGGAAACATCCAAAGCCGCCAATAGACCGCTGTCGATGGCCTTCAGCAGGCCCTGCACAACATGGCCCTTGCCGGAGGGCCGCTTGGAGTTGCTGGCATAGGTGACAGTTTTCATGATCACATTCCTCACGTTTCTCACAAGGCCGCGAAATCTTGTATCGGTACATTTAAGCTAGATATCGCCGCCTGATGACGAAGAATGTGAGGCTTTTTCCGCTTGCGAACAAACGATGAATTCTCATAGAATAGGTGAGAAATACTCACGTGAGTGTCATGGCTGACCGCCTGCCGCCCCTGACCGCTATCCGCTATTTCGAAGCCGCCGCCAGGCACTTGTCCTTCACCAAGGCGGCGGAGGAACTGCATGTCACCCACAGCGCCATCAGCCATCAGATCAAGTCATTGGAGGAATGGCTGGGCATCCCGCTGTTCCGCCGGATGAACCGGGCCATCGTCCTGACCGAGGCGGGCCAGGCCTATATGCGGCCGGTCAAAGAGGCGTTCGAGCGGCTGGGCGAAGCGTCGCGCATCCTGAAGGCGCGGGAGCAGACGGGGACGCTGACCGTGTCGGTCATGCCATCCTTTGCGGCGAAATGGCTGGTGCCGCGGATCGGCAGCTTTCGCGCCGACCATCCGGACATCGATATCCGCATCTCCGCCAGCGAGAAG
>Ga0184626_10000185_pt1 | contig 16309 bp, 16 predicted proteins | sample PLM3_60_b1_FD_133142 | JGI IMG/M metagenome (GOLD analysis project Ga0184626, IMG submission 133142) | Groundwater sediment microbial communities from an aquifer in East River, Colorado, USA - PLM3_60_b1 | ecosystem: Environmental > Terrestrial > Soil > Riparian zone | place: USA: East River... | reverse complement strand
GCCGTTCCAATCCCAGCGACAAAGTGGGTGATCTTTCCGTCCGTCTGCTCCCAGATCTCAGGACCCGTGGAGGCGTAATGAGCCTCCCTGTTGGCGAGATTATCGTACTGCATGGGCATATAGGCGCCCGGAATCTCCTCGGCAAGACGTCGCGCAACCGAATAATAGGACTGGGGGGATTCCGGCGGCACCGCCGTGGGGGTCACGACAACCTCCGCGCCAAAAGCACGCAGGCGGCGAATTTTCTCGATGCTCATTTTGTCCGGGATCGTAAAGATACACTTGTAACCCTTGACCGCAGCAACAATCGCCAGCGCCACTCCCATGTTCCCAGAAGTGGGCTCAACGATCGTGCCTCCCGGCTTGAGCAATCCCCTTCTCTCCGCATCCTCGATCACCGCAAGCCCGATCCGGTCCTTAACGCTGCGTCCCGGATTGGACGCCTCCAGTTTCGCACAGACCGTTGCAGAAATTCCTGCGGTAACACGGTTGAGGCGGACGAGCGGAGTGTTACCGACGGCTTCGAGCACGTTAGCGGAGATCTTCGGCATTTGATTCGCTCCCGAATATTGACAATTGAATTGGGAAATTCTCTACGCCCGTGATAGCTGCGGCGCCAACCCTGCCTCATCTCTTCTGACATGATCTCACGAGAATCCACGAGTATCAAATTCGTAGGATCGAAACAGGAACGGAGTCAGGATTGCTTTCTATCGAAGATCGGTTTTTCATCCGACCGTATTGCCAACCGCTGGGCGTTTGCTAGCCTAAAATTAGAAAGGATGTTTGTTGAAGACTAGAGTCGCCGGTGCCGCGAGTATCGTCGCGATTGTGTTTTCTTTCTCTACCGCGACGGCGCAGGAGCGCGCCGGCCGAAGTGGATCGCGTAGTCGTGTAACGGTTCCGGCCTCGCAGGTCGTGAACGGCGACTACTTCGCCTTTGGCGGGACTGTGGAGATCGCTGGAACTATAAACGGTGATCTCTATGCGTCCGGCGGCCAGGTCGTTATCGACGGCACTGTGAACGGAGATGTTCTCGTGGCCGGCGGCAGAGTCAGTCTATCGGGAACCGTTTCTCAGGATGTGCGGGCCGCCGGCGGCCAGGTAACGATCACCGGCGGCGTCGGGAGAAATTTGACTGTTGCCGGAGGCCAGGTGGAGCTGGCCTCCTCGGCTGTCGTGCGTGGCGGGCTTGTCGCCGCGGGAGGCAATGTCGATTTGTCCGCCCCGGTAACCGGGGTCGTGAAGGTAGCGGCGGGAACTCTGATGGTAGCGAATCGGGTCGGAGGCAATGTAGACGCCGCCGTGGGGACACTTCGTATCGCCTCCAGGGCCGATATTCAGGGCGACGTGAACTACTGGAGTCGCCGGGAAGCCTCGGTAAGCGAAGGAGCGCGTATCGGTGGGAAAATCGTCAGAAACGTTCCGACGAAAAGGCCGCGGCTTTTCCCGGCGGTGTTCTTCGCATGGCTTGGTTTCGTGTCAATCAATTTTCTCTCTACGTTGATCCTGGGCCTTCTCTCGGTGCGTTTTCTTCCAAGATTTCACCAATCCGTGGTTACTACGCTTAAAGAGAGGCCATGGTCATCGTTGGGAATCGGATTTTTCGCCGCAGTCGTGCTGCCGGTCGTGTGCAGCCTTCTGTTAGCGACCGTCGTAGCCATCCCCATTGCACTCATTCTCCTGACCGCGTTTTTCATCATGCTCTATTGGGCGCGAATCTACGCGATCGGCCGAATCGGTGAAGCCGTCCTCGGTCGTTTGCGGCCAAACTCAGGCCGGGCCTCCGCTTTCGTCCTGGGACTGTTCATCTACTACCTTCTTGCCGTCATTCCTTTCATCGGATGGCTCGTGGTCCCTCTGGTTATGCTCTTCGGTTTAGGAGCTGAATTAATTGCCAGGAAGCAGTTTTACGTAACTGCCAAAACCCAGGGTCTAATCTAGCGGATTATTCACGCTCACCGCACCTCGAGTTGATTTTAGCCGGGCAGTTTCGCGCGGTGAGAACCAACTGCTCGGTATGGTCAGGGTTTCGAATGATCGCTGCTCGATTTCGAAGATAACCAAATCCGCCGTTCTCATTGCTTGACGTTAATAATTGAGATGGATGGGTCAAAGCAGATCTTGTTTCTGATCAAATTACGCGAGAGTAGAATCCAGCCTCAGGCCAGACCCCATGCCCTCCTCAAGCGCCCCCGACGCTACGTCGTATGAAGTCAAACAACTCGATTCCGATTGAGGAATTGTAAACACTTTGCGAAATTCGTTGAAAGCGATGAAAGTCAAATGTAAAGACTTGACCCCCAAGCCCGAATACGCAGCCGCAAAGGCCGCCCTGACCAACTACAGCAAGGGGCTCTCTAAAGAGGTCGGTCCCAAGGGTATTCGCGTGAACACAGTTGCGCCCGGATACACTGAAACCGAGGCCGCGCTGGGAATGGTCAACGAAATCGCGCAACGAACGGGTATCAGCAAGGATGCCGCAAGGCAACGCATCATGGACTCGCTCGGCGGCATCCCACTAGGCAGGCCGAACCGACCTGAGGAAGTTGCCGAACTGGTCGCATTCCTAGCATCGGACCGAGCTTCTTCCATCACCGGAAGCGAGTACGTCATCGATGGCGGGACAATCCCGACGGTGTGAATGCAATCCGCATTTTCGAAAGGACGCTCGTTCTCGTACTTTGACCTTTGGAATATGCGAACACGCGATGCATTCCGACCGCGGTGCATGTAAAAAAATCCGACTTGTCTCAATCATGTTCGGGCGGCCAATGATGGTGAACCTTGTTGTGAGTGGGTGTAGGTGATAGCTGTTTAAATACCACTGGTAATCTCCCCGCTATGGTCCACCCGCGGTAAGGAGGTAAAAATGAGCTCAACCGGACAGCAGGCAGGAGCCGATAGCAACTCCACGCGGCTTAAGCAGGGTGCTAGTACACCTGGACCCGCAAAGAGTCCTCAACAGTGGAAAATGCCCCCGGGCCGAATGTGGCTATGGTTCGTACTCGCCTTACTTGCAAACTTCTTTATGATGAGATTCCTTATGCCGAGCCCGGAAGCGCCGGTGACCGTGCCCTATACCGTGTTCAAGGAGGAGGTCAGCAAGGGCAACGTCGAGGCGATCTACAGCCAGGGCGAAACCATCACAGGCCGATTCAAGGCGGCGGTCACGTACCCGCCGGCGAGCGGGAGCAATGCGGCACCCGGCGGCGACTCCCAAACAGCAGACGAAAAAAGTGCAGCGCCTACCCGCGACGGCCGTGCGGCTCGCCGCGAACCACCGAAAACCGCCACTAACTTCACGACTACGCTGCCTTCGTTCGTAGACCCCGGTTTGGAATCCTTTTTGATCGATAACCGAGTCGAGATCAGTGCCAAACCCATTGAAGAAGGGGACAGCCCGCTGGCGACGATTCTCTATGGCTTTGGCCCGGCGCTGCTCTTCATCGGTTTTTACGTCTGGATGTTCCGGCGGGCGGCGCAGCAGGGTGGTGGGATGGGTGGAATCATGGGCATCGGCAGGAGCAAGGCGCGCCGCTACGACCAGGAGAAGGATACGAAGGTCACCTTCGACGATGTCGCCGGCATCGACGAAGCCGAGAACGAGCTCGTCGAAATTGTAGAATTCCTCAGGGATCCCAAAAAGTACACCCGCCTCGGCGGGTCTGCTCCGAAAGGTGTGCTGTTAGTGGGCGCTCCGGGCACAGGGAAGACCCTGCTCGCAAAAGCGGTCGCGGGAGAGGCAGGGGTGCCGTTCTTCTCCATGAGCGCTGCGGAGTTCGTGGAGATGATCGTGGGCGTTGGCGCGGCAAGGGTGCGGGACCTCTTCAAGCAAGCGCGCGAGAACGCGCCTGCAATTGTCTTCATCGACGAGCTGGACGCAATCGGTCGCGCGCGCGGGCAGATCGCGATCGGCGGCTCGAGTGAACAGGAACAGACATTGAACCAAATTTTGACGGAGATGGACGGCTTCTCGAGCCGGGAGGGCATCATCGTGTTGGCCGCGACCAACCAGCCGGATGTTCTCGACAAAGCGCTCCTGCGGCCCGGACGCTTCGACCGCCGTGTCGTGGTTAATCTCCCGGATAAAACCGGGCGCGAGGCAATCCTCAAGGTTCACACCCGCAGCGTGCCCCTCGGGAAGGACGCAAGCTTAGCGGAGGTTGCCGCCGCGACGCCGGGGTTCTCTGGAGCCGACCTGAAGAACCTGGTCAATGAGGCGGCGCTGCTGGCCGCGCGACGCGAGCAGAACGAGGTTAGGCACAAGGACTTCCTCGACGCGCTGGAGAAGATCGTACTCGGCCCCGAGCGTCCGCTGCTTTTAAGCCGCGCCGACAAGGAACGAATCGCCTATCACGAAGGCGGACACGCCATCCTTGGCCTGGTGGTGCCCGGTGCCGATCCGGTGAACCGGGTCACGATCGTGCCGCGCGGGCAGGCTCTCGGCGTGACGTATCAGCGCCCCGACAGCGAACGCTACAATTATCCGGAAGCGTATCTACGCGCGAGGATTGTCGGTATGCTCGGTGGCCGCGCGGCCGAAGAAATCGTCTACGGCACAAAAACGACCGGGGCCGAAAGCGACATCGAGCAAGCCACCGGCCTGGCGCGGCAGATGGTCACGCGCTGGGGGATGAGCGAGCGGCTCGGCTTGGTGCAGCTCGCGCCCCGGGAGAACCCATACCTGAGCGGCACGAACGGTTTCGGAAGCGCGAGGCAGTTCAGCGAGCAGACCGCCGAAGCCATCGACGGCGAAGTGCGCAAGATCATCGGCGAGAGCCATGAGGAAGCCAAGCGTCTCCTGACCGCATACCGGAAGCAACTCGACGCGCTGGCGGAAGCGTTGTTGGCGCGGGAGACGCTCAACGAGCAGGAGATCCTCGAGGTAACGGGACTGCCGCATGCGCCGGCCCTGGAGACCGGGATGTTGCCCGTCATTAACGGCGACGGCGCGCCGCGTGAGAATCTTAAACAATGAGCAGGGGAGCGGGATTGATGCCGCGAGAAGCAGTATAAATAGTCGACCATAAATGTTATCTCGGCGTGTCGACAGAGACCGACTCTACATTTTCCACGTTTCCGGAATTCCGGAAACGTGGAAGTCCGCCGGTGCTATGAGCCAGCCGGTTCTTGAACCCTAAATTGATTGATCGGAATATGGCCGGAGCTAGTTTTATACCAGATTTGTTTAAAGTGCCGCGCGAAACTGTCTATAAGCGATTCGGAATTCAGCAAGAGTGACTTAAATAACGAAGTCGCATGACGTTCGAAAAAAACAGCGCAACGACTTTGTCGACGTTGCTGAAATGATCGTGCGATCCACCGCGAGCGCATTCTCGTCCAAAACAAGTCAATACGAATACCTGACACCAATGCTTTGCCCCGGGCGGAGCGACGTGCTCCTCTTGAGCTTGTACATGAGATCCGTGCCGATGTTGCCGGAACCCAAGATTGCCACGCAGATTTGTTCCATGAATTTTCCCCTATACGAACCGGACCGAGACCGTGCCCAGACCGTCGAAAGACGCTTGTAGCAGATCTCCCGCGCCGACGTCCACGGCACCGCAAAGAGCTCCAGGCATGATGATGTCGCCCGCGCTGAGACTCACGCCGAACTGACCCACGGCGTTGGCCAGCCAAGCTACGGCGACCGCGGGGTGACCTAACACCGCGCCACCGGCGCCGGTCTGGACGATGTCGCCGTTCTTTTCCAAAATCATGCCCACGAGTTTTAGATCCCGCTCATCGACCCGTTTGGGTGAACTGCCGAGCACAACCCGCGCCGAGGAAGCGTTGTCGGCGATGGTGTCGCAAAGCTTTATTTTCCATCCTTCGATGCGGCTGTCGATGATTTCCAACGCCGGCACGACAAAGCGTGTCGCCGCCAAGACCTGAATAGGCGTGACTCCGGGTCCTTGGATCTCGCGGTCGAGAATGAAGGCGATCTCCGGTTCGATCTTCGGCTGAATCAACTCGGCGACGCGGAAAATCACCCCGTCTTGCAGCACCATGCCGTCGAGGATATGACCGTAATCTGGCTGATCGACGTTGAGCATTTTCTGCATCGCCTTGCTGGTCAGGCCGATTTTCTTGCCGACCACTTTGGCGCCGTCAGCCTTTTTCATCTCGATCAACGCAAGTTGGATCCGGTACGACTCCGCCGGCTCGATTTTTGGATATTTTTCCGTGAATGGCCGGAGCACGGTTTTTTCACGTTCGGCCCGATAAAGCTCTTGCGCTTCCTTCCTGATTTGTTCTTGGCTTAATCCTTCCATAATCACCAGTCCATCTCATCGCGTGTTGGCCATTTTTTGTTTTTCGTAGCCCAGTTCCTTAGAAATAGCTGCCGCTACTTCCACGACTAGCCGTCCGAACAATGGAATTTTCTGACTCGTTAACCGGGCTGACAGGGCGGCTACGCTTATGGCTCCAACCATTCTCCCTTGTCACCGCACTCGGTGTAATGGGCGCGAATTCTTCCGGCCATCACGTTTCGAGAGCGCAAAACAGTGTCAGTCATAATCAGTTTCCTCCTCGCACGTCGACAATCGTGAATTCATTTAGACGATCTGCGGATTAGGCCGTCGCCAGATCCCGGTAGCCCACGGCCAGTCTACAAATTTGCGATATTTCGGCTTGCAGTCCAAGGTCGGTCGGTGCGGATTAATCGTGGATAGAGGAAAGCAATGGCAAGCTATGATCAAAAGCGCCACCTTCATTTGCCCATCCCTAGTCCCCGCGGGTTATAATTTTATTTCGTCCGGCCAAATTTGCCTCAGCATCGAGCGGGTAAGTTTCCGCGCATCTTTTTTCGATTTGATGCCGTGTTGATATAAAAGGTAGGGCCAGATCCGGTACGGATGATCCATGCGAGATCTGAGTCTGCCTCTTGCGCCGTCCGTCAGAGGTTTGGGTTGGCTGAACGATGAGAGCAAGATTTGATCGCGGGCCGCTCTTTCCAGCCGAATCGCGGATACCGCGTTGCCCTCGATGGTCTGCTCTGAAACGACGATGCCGTGACCTTTGAGAAATACCGCGTAGTGGTCGCCCATTGTTTCTAACATCTGCGAAGCAAGCTTTTCGGAATTGATGCCGGCGCTGTTGGGAAACACCGGCACTCCGTCGGCAAACATCCTGGCGTCGCGATTGAAAGGCACCAGGCCGGACTCCTGCAGGCCCACCAAGATGCTAAAACGAGGGTGGCAGTGGAGAACACTGCCGACATCGGGACGGGATTTGTAAATGACACTGTGAATCACGGTCTCTAATGGAATCGGCTCTGTCCCAGCGACGCGCTTTGCGAAAAAATCGACGACGCACAAATCCGACGGATCGGCGAGCACACCTGCGTAGCGCGGATTGATAATAAAAGTTTCCGTTCCGGGAATCTTTGCGCTCAAGTGGCCGGAGCCGTCGAGCACGCCTTCTGAGCTCAGAACCCTGATCGCTTCCAATAGGCGCCGCTTTAGATCTTGGATCGTTTTGTTGTTTTTCTTCGCCATAATCCCTCTCTACGCTTTGAAGTCTCAGATCCCGCCGGACCGACAATTAGAACCCTTTGAACCTTTTACGTCGAGAAATCTGGGTAACCGAACGGCGCAATATTTTTTCTGTACTCGGCGTTCAAGGCCGCCTTGTCGCCCTTCCACACTAATCGAGTGAATCCATTAAGAAGAAATGGGTGCGCGCCGAGGCGATAGAGCGTGGCGTAATCGACATCGATCAAAGCTTTTCTTTCTTCCTCCGTCAGGTCGCGGCCTTCGAGAAACTTCTCGGTGTCCGCTTTAAACACGCTTGCGACTTTCCCGTCCAAAATCACCTCGCGCATCACTTTGTCCACTTGATATTTGCTCATGGCAGCACTCCTGGCTGGCTGTCCCAGGCCATGTACGGAACCGAGCCCTTTGATTTGGGAAAGCGAACTCCCCATAGGCTGGGCGCTGTCCCGTCGGCCAATCCCATCAGCAATACGAAATTCAAAAAGCCAGGAGTCACATTTCCCGAAGCCATCATCCTTTCCCAGGTCGCTTCTTCAATCACCTTTTCCACGTCGCCACGGCCGACCAGATTCATCATCCTTCGATCGAACTCCGGGTCTGAAGAAGAGCGTCCCTCCTTTGGTCCGCCGATCTCGATGGCTAGGTGGCCGCTGGACAACACGCCCACGCGCTTGTTTGAGGACAGCGCATCGATCATTCGTCGTATGGCCTTGCCGACTTCGAAGAAGCGCTGCGCCGGCGGAACGGGCGGGGCCATCACGTTGGTAAAAATTGGGACGATGGGCAGATCCATTTCCGGGCGGATGAAGTTGAGCGGCACGGTAAACGCGTGGTCGATGCGAAACTCGTCGGAGAACGAAAAGTCGACGCCCATTCTCGGCGCCAACTGAAGCATGTTCTTCGCCACGTCCACTTCCACATCGGCGCGATAGGGTGCGATGCCGAAGGTGCGCATTTCATGAGGAAAGGGCCCTTCCGCTCTTGGCGCCTTGCCGATTAGAAACGCCGGCATGTTATCCATGAAAAACTGATTGAGGTGGTCGCTGGCGATCACAATCAAAACATCGGGTCTAGAGCCGGCCATTCGCTGCCTCATCAGGTCATAGTCCCGCGCCGCCTCGACGATCGCCGGCTCCGGGTTCGGCTCGGCTATCTGTCCCGGGAAATTCGGACTGTGGCTAATGCCCATGATCTCTACGAGCTCTGCCATTGCGCCTCCGGACTACTTGCTTTCTTTGACGCTCTGGTCTTGGCGCGAGCGCACCGGCTTGCCGGCGCGCACGTCGGCGGTAAATCGCTCGACCGCCTCAAACAACGACACCGCGACCGGACCGTATGCTGCGCGCGGCCGTTCGATCTCTTCCAAGGTAAACCCCACGACTCCGTGAGTGACTCCGATCTGGCCGTCGCAGCGGTCGCCGGCACCGAAGCCGGCGATCGTCGGAATCTTCGCCTTCTCAGTAATTCTCTCGGCAAGCTCCGCCCAAACGCCGGTGAGCAGCAACGAGAATGCGCCGGCGGCTTCGAGCGCCTCAGCGTCGCGCATGACCTGCGTTTCGTCGGCCGATCCGGAACGATAGTCGCTTCCGATCGTCGTCATGGGCGTGCGTCCCATGTGCGCCATCACCGGGATACCAGCTTTGACCACGACTTCAACGGTCGGCGCATAGGCCGCGCCCACCTCGAGCTTAACCGCCTGAGCGCCGGCCTCTTGAATCAGCCTGCCGGCATTGCGCAGAGCGTCTTCGCGGCTGACTTGATAGGACATGAACGGCATGTCCGCGACCACAAGAGCTTGTTTGGCACCACGGCTGACGCAGCGCGCCATCAGCACCATTTCGTCCATCGTCACCGAGTTGTTATCCTCGTGCCCTAGCAAATAACGTCCGCCGCTGTCGCCGATGAGAATAATGTCGACGCCGGCCTTGTCGATGATGCGCGCCATCTGAAAATCGTAGGCTGTCATCGTGACGATTTTCTTTTTTTCTTGCTTCATGCGTTGAATGTCCACGACCGTGACTTTCTTCATGAATCGCTCCTTGAAGTTTAGAATTTGCGCTTCTTCATCAAGAGAGCGCGGGTGGAAACAAAACCATCGCCTTATCCGAATTGAAAATATAAGACTCGACGAAGAGCTCGAGAGAAGCTTTGCGACCTTCCATCGCGCCCGCCAGGCAGAGCCAATTCAACATCTCATGTTGGCCCGAGGAACGCATCTGATCAGGATCCAAGTCGCGCCACCGGCGTAACTGCCCGGCTTTTAATTCCGCGAAACGCTGTCGATCCACTTCCACGTCGGGATACAAGAAATGATGCTTGGCCGTGAGCGTGCCGTGCGACCAGCTCGATGAACCGATCAGCGCCACGCGCCATGGGCTTTCCTCGATGATGCGCGCGATTTGTTTTCCCAGGTCGTAGCAGCGCCACGGCGCCGGCGCAGGCGGCGGCCGGCCCTCGATGGTTTCTCCTTTTATGCGCAGATTGCTGCCGTAACAGTTCACATGGAAAGGGATAATCGCGTAAGGAAATCCTTTGCGATCATAGTCGAGATAAAGAATCGTGCGTGCGAAGGCGTGGCTGAGCACTTGAGCGTGATGCAGTCGATAGGACCAAGTGACGTCGAAGCCATTTTCGAGGAGCCTCTGAGCGAGTAAATTGGCCGCTTCTCGATGCCCCTTGATTTTTACGACTGTGTCCACCGGCTCGTTCCACACGTTGGTGTCAGCGCCGAGGCCGTCGCTCGCTTTAAAGGGCGAGCAGTCGACTTCATCGAAAGCGTAAATGCAGAACGGCGGTATCACGTCCTCGCGAAAGTTTTCATACTGGTCGTCGCCCCATATTAAAACGCAATCCGGCTTGAAGGCGTCCAGCGCGGCGCGCGCGGCGCGCACGCCCTCGAGGAGCGCGGCGCGATGCTTGCGCGCGGCGGTCAGTCCTTCATCGCTGGCCCATTCCGCGCGCATCCCCGCCGGCCAGTTCTGCGGATCCTTCATCGCCGCGGGGGTGCGCTCGCTTTTGAGCAGGCGGCGTAGCACGTTGGCCATGTTCTCATCGGTAAATTGAAGGTGCGGCGCGTGGGTCATGCCGATACCGAGAATCTCTCCCATAGCGTTAACTCCTTCTGCCTTCAGACTTTCAAGCGCCACGCCTCATCGCTGTTCCAGACGGTTGAAGAAATTTTCATTTTCGATTTCGCGCAGAAGAGAAGCGTCGATGAAATCGGCGGCGCTTTGACCCTTCAGCTCCGGCACCAAGGTTTTGCTTAAATATTCGATATCCGCTTCCAGAGCGTCGTCGAGCGGATAGGGCTTTAAGGGATTTCTTATTCCCAAATAGTTCTTATACATGGAATCCAACAGCCTGGGATCTTCGACTTTAAGATACTTGCGAAAAATCCGAAACGCTAAGTCTCGATCTCTCCGGCCCAACCAACTTGCTTCAATAAACGCCCGGAAGAACGCTTTCACTGCAGCTCGGCGTTCCCTGACAACCGACCGCGTGGACGTGAAATCACTCACCGAAGTGCGCACCCCAAAATCAGCGGGGTCGGCAATCACGTTGATCTTCTGCCCCAATAGGTCCATTTGCACGATATTATCCCAGCTGGCCAACGTGGCGTCGTAGTTACCTTGCAGCATCCCGGTAATTCTTCTGTTCGACTCCGAAATGCCCGTGGGTAGGATGGCCACATCCTTTCCCGGCACCAAGCCAAGTTTAGGTAGGAATCGATGCAGCAGGGCATCAGGACCGCTGCCGGGACGAACGCTGGCGATGGTTTTTCCTTTCAGATGTTGTGCCGACGCGATCGAGGGATGAGCCACTAACCGATAGCTAGCCAATCCATAAGTACCGATCACGACGACGGGAGCGCCGCGCGCCGCTGCAATGACCGCGGCTGCGGCAGGATCCGAGCTGACCTGAACGTCTCCGGAAACGAGCGCGCTGATCGACGGGCTGCCCGCCCGAATGTAGATGAGCCGGATATCGACTCCGTATTTTTCAAACAGTCCCATTTCCTTTGCAATCCAGAGGGGCGCGCGGGTCGCAGTGGCTGAGGTGTAGGCAACATTGAGGGCTTCAGGCTTCTTCTCTTGCGCACTTGCGCAATCCACCAAAAACAACGACACAAGCGCGATGAAAAGCCCCGGCATTCTTGCTGTGATTTGGCTCTGCGGGTTCATGCTCGTTCGATCATCGTTTGATCTGCGCGATCAAATTATCGATAAAGCCATTGTCATCGAGCTCTTTTACCCAGTGAAGATCCCAAAGCGTCAGTGGATTGATATCGGCGGCGCCGAACTCTGCGGTGGCAATCTCGAAAGTATTGGCGATCGCTTGCGGCGTTGGATAGGGTTTTAGCTGCAGTAACTTCACAATCGAGTCGAACTGCCTTTCCAACTCACGCTGATTTGTAATCTTCATCCGCTTCATGGGTTCCTGGGCGACAACTTCCAAAGCCTCGTCTCTTGTCAGGATCATCAAACAGACGGCGTGAATTACCGCTTTGGTATAATCTCTAAGTAGATCTGAATTCTCTCTGGCAAATTCAGACAAACAAGCTTGGGCGTAATGAGCAACCACCGGGAGATCCGGCACCGGCAAAACCTTCAAGCCGGCGGCAAGCGCGTTAGGCAGGTACAGATCGGACATGAAAGTAGCGATGCATTCGCCGCTCACGACTTTTTTCCACTGTCCCCAGCGACCGACTTCATCATCGCCGACCATCTGGATTTTCATGTCGTTCTCCAACCCCATCATCCTGAGCCACAGCACGAGCGCGTGAGGTCTGCCGGAGGCGCGAACTGCCAACTTTTTCCCTCTGAAAGCTTCCGCGTTTTGCACGTCGGCGGGGACGACCAACTCCAAACCACGCCTCAGGCTCGGCGCGCAGAACATGGCGATCTTCCTTCCACGCGCAGCCGCGGGGTACAGGTACTCCAGATGCTCGATGATCACGTCACAAGAATGATTGAACAGTGCCGCTTCGTAGTCTTTTGTCCCTTTGATCAGGACGACCTCGACGTCGTAGTGGCACCGAGCCATCTCCTTGATGCAGAAGATGACCGGTGTGCGGTCATCATCTCGGTAGGCGAGTCTTACGGTCGGCATAAGTGAAACTCGAGCAAATCATCGATTAATTTTTGACGGGGGGAAAACTCCGGCTGCCGCGTTTGCCATCATTGCGTTTTTTGCACATGCAGGCGAGCGAAAAATCCCTCGCTTTCCAATTCATTCAAAAGCGACCGATCCATAAAGTCAGCGGCTTTCTTGCCTCTCAGCTCCGCAATGCTTGAGCTCAAGTCTTCAATGTCTGCCTGGATGGCGTCTTCGATCGGATAAGGTTTAACCGGTATAGAAGTTAACAAATAGTTTCGATGCATCGATTCCAATAGCTTGGGCTCGTCGATCCTCATATATTTACGATAAGCGCGGAAGGCGACCTCCTTATTATTTCTTCCCAGCCAGATCGCTTCGCAAAAAGCTCGAAGAAACGCTTTTGCCCGGTTGCGGTGATTGGTCAAAAACTGGCGGGTCGAGGAGATGTCGCTAGCGGGAGTCGGGACGCCCAATTCGAGCGGATCAGCCAAAACATTCACCTTCATGCCTCTCAATTCCAGCTGCGCGACGTTGTCCACGGTTCCGATCGTCGCGTGAATCTTGCCTTGAAACATCAATAGCAGCCTCTCGTCCGACCTGCTCAGACCGGTGGGCATGATCGTGACATCTTTACCGGGCACCAGGCCGACCTTAAGGAGAATCCGTTGGAGCACGAAGTCCGTTGTCGTGCCGGGTCGAAGCGCACCTATCACCTTCCCCTTGAGTTCTTTGACGGACGAGATTGAAGGATGAGCCATGAGCTTGTAGGCGATGGAACCGAGGGTTGCCACCATGACCACGGACGCGCCCTGCGCAGACGCCGCGGCAACCACCGATCCGCCGGTGGCGATGAAGTGAACGTCGCCGCTGATCAAGGCGCTTATGGACGGGTAACCCGCAGGCACAAAAATCGGTCTGCCGTCCAGACCATACTTCTCGAAAAGTCCCGCCTCTTTGGCGATCCACAATGGCGCCCGGCTGCCGGAGACCGAGGCATAAGAAACTACCAGAGGGTCGAGTTTTTTGTCTTGCGCCGAAACCGGTGGCGCAAAAATCAACAGCAGGGCGGTCGTTAAGAATATTTTTTTCATCAGTTTCACGAGCACGCCGTGCTGCGGAAGCTCATCCGAGGACTTCTTCGCCGGCGATCTCGGCCGCTTCGTAATAAGCGTCGTAGTTGATCCATTGCTTGGCCTGGCCTTTTTTCAGTCTCATCCAGATGTCGGTTTGAGCTTCCTTGGTCGTGGCCCTGCTCATGATTACGCGCTCGCCGACTTTTCCATGTTCCTCATCGACCGCGTGAGCGTGAAAGAAATCCAGGGCCTTCTCGGGAACATGATACTTGTCGCGCAACACCTCGGCCCAAATCGCGAAAACCAGAGCGTTGATCCTTTCGCCGAGGCGCAGGTTGGATGGCAAGCCGCCGATCGTCAGGCGCAACCCTCGATAGCGCTCTTCATCGATAATCAATTGCATCAGCGCCGATGGCTCAGAGTTGATAATCTCCTCTCGCTTCAAACCGAGTCCCTCGCCCATTCTGACAAAGAGCTCCGGGTGCGCCGGGTATTTGCCGCCGCAGATGTCTTCGCCCGCCTCTTCGATCAGCACCCCCAGTTGCTCTCGTATCTCGGCTAGCGTTCCCGCGTTGGCGACGATGTTCGCGTCGTTTCTCAGCGTTTGCATGACCGCATGATACTCCTGCTTGATCCAACCGTGCAGCTGCTTCACCGTCCACTCGCCGCGAAATAATTTTACGCAGAAGGGGTGATTGATCTTCGTGTGGTGCACCAGGACGGCTTCTTTGGCGAGCTCGAGAAATTTTTCCGGCGGCAGGAATTCAGATGGTGGATCGGGGAACCGCGGCCGCTTCCAAGGAGTCGTGATGGATCGGTATAAACGGCGCGCTCTCTCAATGTCTTCGGCAAGTGTTCCCATAAATGGAATTCTCCCCAATACGATTGTTAAGACGGCTCTAACACAGTGTGAAGCAACGCGTCAAGAAAGTGTGGTTGACACCGAGGAATGCAAGTGGATAGCTAGTAAAGGTTTTGTTTATGGAACAAGAACTACGTTGACGTTATTTTCGGCGGCTGCTCACGCTACTATCTTCCTGAGCGCCTTCCTGCGCTTTGATGCGGCGATTCCGGTGGCCCTGCTGTTCATCGCGGCGATGTTGTGTTTCTTTCTTGGCCTGCTGTGCTTCCTGCGCAAGATCTATCTCGCAACGATGAACCTGCGAATCGGACCGCGTTGAATTGCAGAACCGCCAAATGTCCAAATCCGCCTTGATCTCCCGAAAATCCAATTTCTTGTGGGATGTGTTGAGGCGCTGTGCGCCGATACCCATCACAGCGCGTAAATTGCTGACGATGGGTATCGCTTTGCTCCACTGTGCGTAATCGTCGCGGCAATTTTTCAGTCGAACGAATAATTGACTTTTTGCTTGCACTCGGTCAGGTTGAGATCACCGTCAGGCCGACTCGCAAAGAACACGGTCAGGTAGCGATTGTCCTTGCTTGAATTAGCGGATCGTCTGCCTGGCGTCGATTAAAAGTGTCAAAAGCAAAGACCGACCCCCACCGCGAGCCCATTCTAAATGGCGTCGTGTTTCGACAGACGAACCCAATGGGCACTTAGGAGGAATCCGCCATGATTCTGGTCACTGGAGCCACCGGAACGGTGGGTAGCGAAGTCGTCAAACGATTGTCCGCCCACGGCATTAAGGCGCGCGCTCTCACGCGCGATCTGCGGAAAGCCGAGGCCAATTCACTGCCGCACATCGAGTTCGTCCAGGGCGATTTTGACGATGCCGAGTCGATGCGGCCGGCGTGCTCCGGCGTGGACCGGGCTTTCCTGCTGACCAACTCGACAGAACGCGCGGAGGAGCAACAGATCGCCTTCGTACGCGTGGCGCAACAGAGTGGCCTCCGACATATCGTAAAGCTGTCACAGCTTCATGCCGATCCGAGCTCCCCGCAGCGATTTCTTCGCTACCACGGCGTGGTCGAAGCGGCGATCCAAGCCGCCGGCCTCACGTTCACATTTCTGCGGCCGAATCTCTACATGCAGGGCCTGCTGAACTTCCAGGAGAGCATTCGGCAGAAGAGCGCTTTTTTCGCCCAGCCGCCGACGCGCGCATCAGCGCGGTGGATGTTCGCGATCTGGCCGACGTGGCGGTCGCGGCGCTGACCAAGACGGAGCACGACAACAAGATCTATTCGCTCACTGGACCTGATGCTTTGACATTCGCCGAGATGGCGCAAAAGCTATCGAGAGCCGTCGGCCGCACCATCACGTTTGTCGATGTGCCACCCGAGTCCATGCGGGCGGCGTTTGCCGGCCTGGGATTCCCACCCTGGCAGGCGGACGGTCTGATTGAGGAGTTCGCGATGTATCGACGTGGCGAGGCTACCACGGTCGAACCAGGCGTAGGTGAAGCTTTGGGCCGGCCTGCTCGTTCGTTCGACGAGTTTGCGCGCGATTACGCGCCGGTGTTCACATGAACATGAGCGACTTGTCTTGAGGTGTTAGACGCATAATCGAAGGATGCGCTAGCCGCGTTCGTCGCATCGACGTGGTAGTGAACTGTGCGGGCATCATGCCACAGTTAGCCTCCAGCCGCACGTTTTCATCCGCTCAGACGGACATTTCGAGATTTCGTGAATTCCCGAAACGTGGCAATGTCCCGGAGGAGGTTTTGAGCACGACCG
>Ga0184626_10000184_pt1 | contig 16314 bp, 12 predicted proteins | sample PLM3_60_b1_FD_133142 | JGI IMG/M metagenome (GOLD analysis project Ga0184626, IMG submission 133142) | Groundwater sediment microbial communities from an aquifer in East River, Colorado, USA - PLM3_60_b1 | ecosystem: Environmental > Terrestrial > Soil > Riparian zone | place: USA: East River... | reverse complement strand
GCAACGCCTTCACGACATCGCAAGCGCATTCTTGATTTTCAAGCAGCTTCATTCTGTACAACAACCCACCACGTCAAAGCGCCCACTTCCCAGCCAGGGGGGTTATGGGTAATGATGAACCCCCTCGCGGGAGAGGGTTAGGGTGAGGGGGCGCAGCCAAGCTTGGTTACCCTCACCTCAATCCTCTCCCGTCAAGGGAGAGGATGTCGGATTGCGGCTAAAGGTCTGTTGGCTAGTAACACTTTTTCTTGTGTCCACTCTGGCAGGAGCTTCCTCTCTTAGCTCCGCGGAGACCGCAGAGCAAATCATCGCCGGGGCCAAAAAAGAAGGAGACGAGATCGTCTTTGTCGCCGGAGCGCAGACCTTCGGCGGAAAAAAAGGGCTGACGGAGCTTGAAGCGGCCTTCAACAAGAAATTCCGCCTGACGGCCCGGCTCCATTTTGCAGCAGGACCGCAAATGTCCTCCATGGCGGCGCGGCTCATTACTGAGGCGAAGGCAGGCAGAAAGTCTTCCACAGATTTTTTTCTCGGCTCTCAATCTCATTTTGCTCTGCTTCACCAGGAAAAGATTCTAGAGAACGTCAACTGGTCTGGAATATTTCCCTGGGTGACGAAGGAGATGGAGATTTCCCCCGGCGAGGGGGTGCTGGTCTACACCTCTCTCAACGGAATCATCTATAACTCCAACTTAATTGCCAAGAACAAAGCGCCCAAAAGGTATGAAGATCTGGTGGATCCCGGGTTGGCAACGACTTGGGCGGGGAAGTTAGCCATACCCAACTCCATTGCGTGGCTCGGTGAGCTGTCGTTGATTTGGGGTGAGGAAAAGGTCAAGGATTTTACCCGTAAGCTTGTTGCCCTGAGCGGAGGCCGGCTGCGCTACGGCGAAGAGGAGCGAGTCGTGAGCGGCGAGTTTCCGATCATGGCAAACATTGGATCGGCTGTCGAGGCGATGTGGAACTGGCAGGCCAAGCGAGCTCCTTTGATCGCTGTTCCGGGCTCAACGCCTATTCTTACCGATTATTTTCAGTTGGGCCTGCCTAAGAACTCGGCCCATCCGAACCTAGGGAAGTTGTTCGTCGCATTTATAGCTTCCAAAGAAGCCCAGGCTGTACTGCAGAAATACGAGTCTCGCAGTTCCCACCTGGTGGAAGGGACAATGATGGCAAAATACCTCCAGGAGAATCGGATTAAGATTCTTGATGCCAAGCAACAGAACGACTTTTATCTGCAAGGAGAAGCCACCGGATTAAAGCTTAAAGAGGAATTGGCTAAGATCATGAAACAGTAACGTCCAGGCTGCTGAAAAAGACTCATATGCTTCGTTGCGCTCAATCGCCTCGCTCAACGTACTGATTAAGTACGCCTCCGCTCGTCGATTTTTCGCGCGCCTCGCCTCTGAGATCTTTTTGAGCAGCCTGCAAAAAGAGTTTCTCAGCAGCCTGATAGTGAATCGCCAGGTAATCAGCGAAATGTGGACTGAAGGAGAGTGTATGGATGATATGAGTAGAACCAAGTCACCGCTAAAGACCGCCTATGACCGGTTTATGGAGAGCGAAGGTATCCCGATTGTGGAGGGCTGGTACGTTGCCGACGTGCGAGAGACCGAGCGCCGTCCCTGGAAGCGGCTGGGAGGAAAGGGCGCCTTCATTCAGCTCTATGGCCAGGAGGATATCACGGCTCTCTATGTGGTGGAGATTCCCCCGGGCGACGCCCTGAAGAGCGAGCGTCACATGTACGAGGAAATCTACTACATTCTCGCTGGCTCGGGCTCTGCTGAAGTGACGTCGCCTGACGGGAAAGCGCAACGCTTTGGGTGGCGGAAGGGAGATCTGTTTGGCATTCCAATGAATGCTCCCCATCGGCTCATCAATGAGGGCCGCGAGCCGGCGCTGGCTCTGGCAGAGACAAACGCTCCTATTATCATGGACCAGTTCCACAAACCTAAGTTCATCTTCGAGTGTAATTTCCAGTTCACCGACCGTTACAATGGAGAGCCCGAATACTTCAAGGCGACGGAGGACATCGTGCATGTTGGCCGCGGCGGCGACGAGGAAGGAGGTGCCACGACTTGGCGGGCGACGGTTATCCCGGACTCTGACCACGTCGCCCTGCCTGCTGGACGATGGAAGGGCGGTGGCTTCAAGTTTATGAGTCATAACTTGGTTAGCAATACGCTGGAGGGCCATTTCGCCGAATGGCCGGCGGGACAATACAATAAGGCGCATGCGCATGGCGGTGGCGCGGTTCTTTATATCGTCAGTGGGAGTGGTTACACGTTGATGTGGCCACGGGAAGCAGGCATTCGCCCGTACGAACAGGGAAACGAAGACAAGATCATCAGGGCCCCGTGGTAAGAGGGAGCTGTCGTGAGTCCCGGTACCGGTTGGTTCCACCAACACTTTGGCACCGGAAGCACAGACCAGAAGCCGGTGCGTCAGTTGGCTTTGCGCCCGAGCGGGGGTCAGAACCCGGTTGGCTTCCGGCGGACTGTGTCTCGGGAGGGTCCTACGGTTAGTATTCGCAAGGGTGGCTCCCTCGTTGACTTTGATTTAGAAGACCCGCGAGTTCGGCGGGACTTCAAAGCGGAGCTGGCAACCAAGGGGCTCCCTTATCGCATGCCAGGGGAGCAGGCACCGTAGGAAAGCCTGAAGGAAACGAAGAGCCGGAAGAAAGAAGTAATGTAACCGCAAAGAATGCAAAGGACACAAAAAAATGTAGGGGCGGGTTTCAAACCCGCCCCTACTTCGTATGACTTGTGAAAGGATGAGGTGAAATGAAACGGGTGAATGTGGTTTTTGCGCTCATGATCTTTCTAGCGCTGATGGAAAATTGTCCGTTGCGCGCGGCGGAGACAGCCGAGCAACTCATCGCCGGCGCGAAGAAAGAGGGAGATGAGATCGTCTTTGTCGCGGGAGCGCAAACTTTCGGCGGACGAAAAGGCCTCGCCGAGCTGGAGACGGGCTTCAACAAAAAATATGGGCTGAAGGCGCAGGTCAGTTTTGCCGCCGGTCCAGACATGAATGCTCGAGCGGCGCGACTTATCACCGAGGTGAAAGCCGGCAGGAAGTCTTCAACGGATCTATACCTCGGTTCTCAATCCCACTTCGCGCTGCTCCACAAAGAGAATGCTATAGAGACAGTGAACTATTCGGGAATATTTCCTTGGGTGACTAAAGAGATGGAGATCTTTCCCGGCGAGGGGGTGCTCGTCTATACGTCACCCAACGGGATAATCTACAATTCCAATTTGATTCCCAAGGACAAGGCACCGAAGAGCTACGCCGATTTGGTCGATCCCCGCTTGAGCCCGAACTGGGCGGGAAAGATGGCGATCCCACCCTACGTCGCATGGCTTGCAGAGCTGTCACTGGTCTGGGGCCCAGAGAAGGTGAAAGACTTTGCTCGCAAAGTGGTTGCCCTGAGCGGAGGAAGGTTGCGTTACAGCGAAGAGGAGCGCGTCGTCAGCGGGGAATTTCCCATCATGGCGAATATCGGCGACGCGCTAGGAGCTATGTGGACCTGGCAGGCTAAGGGCGCTCCGTTGGTAGCCGTGCCTGGTCTGACTCCAATCAACACGGACTACTTCCAGTTAGGCGTTCCTAAAAACGCGGCACACCCGAACCTGGCGAAGCTGTTCGTCGCTTTCATGGCGTCTAAGGAAGCGCAGGCCGTGCTACAGAAGTACGAATCCCGAAGCTCTCACCTCGTGGAAGGAACGATGATGGCAAAATACCTGCGCGAAAATCGCGTCGCGGTCCAGGAGCCAAAAGAATCGATATCTTATTACCTCAAGGGCGAGAGCGCAGAGGGCCTGAAATTCAAGGAGGAGTTAGCGAATATATTGAAGCAATAAGCCCGATGTCGATTTTTCTTGGCTGCGTAATGCTAGAACAAGCTTGAGCAACCTCCTCGCCCTCCTTTGGAGGGAGAGGATAGAGGTGAGGGTGGTGCGCTCGGATTCTGCCCTCACCCTCGCCTCTCCCGCGTATGCGGGAGAGGGGATTGATGACAGCCTCTACGTGGTCACTTTGTAGAAGACCGGAGGAAGGCCGCATGTTGTCAAAGGAAGAAAACGAATTGCTGACCCGAGTGGGACCTGGAACGCCGGCGGGGGAGATGCTCAGACGTTATTGGTGGCCGGTGGGCTTTACCGAGCAGGTCAAGATGAAAGGCAGTCCGGCTCGGGTTCGACTTCTCGGTGAGGACCTGGTTCTTTTTCGTGACGGCAGCGGCATGCTAGGCATCTTAGGCCTGCACTGCTCGCATCGCGGAACTTCCTTGGAATTCGGCAGAGTCGAGGACGTTGGCATCCGCTGTTGTTATCATGGTTGGCTCTACGATGTCGGTGGAAAATGTCTGGATCAGCCGGCGGAGCCTGAAGACGGTACTTTCAAAAATCGCGTCCAACATCCTGCTTACAAAGCCCAGGAAGTCGGCGGATTCATCTTCGCCTACCTTGGTCCTAAGCCTGAGCCGTTATTGCCGAACTATGACTTGTTTCTCAGGGAAGACGGTGAGCGCCATGTCGGGGCGGGCCATGATTTTTGTAACTGGCTCCAGCGGGCGGAAAACTCAGTGGATCAGACGCATCTCGTCGCGCTTCATGCCCCCGAGTACCCGCACATGGCCTTGAAGCGGCCGGTGATAGGCTGGGAGAGGACCCGCTACGGCGCAAAGATCTCCATGCATGTGCCGGGCGTAACAAAGCCGAAGCTTTCGCACTGGGTATTTCCATCGCACACGCGGCACACCACGGCGCGCCGCGGCCGCATACCCGACCACGCGATTCGCTTCCGTGTTCCCATGGACGATACAAATACGATGACTTTCTGGCTGAGATTCTATCCGCATAATGACGAAGAGCGTGCGAAGCCTTTCGTCATGAAAACCCTCGGGTTTGAAAACGATCAGCCGGGCGTCTATACGCGCGTCGAAGACGGCTGGTGGGGTATCGCGTCCCATGATCAGGATCGCGTAGCCCAGGAGAGTCAGGGACCCATCTATGACCGGACCAAAGAACATCTTGGCGCTTCGGACCAGGGCGTCATCATGCTGCGCAACATGATCAAAGAATCCATCGACGCTGTCCGCCATGGAAACGATCCCATCTGGATTATCCGAGACGCGGACCAAAACGAAAATATAATCTTCGACGCCAGCATGCAGGAGATCGGAGCATTGGGATGAATGTAGTCGATTGAATGACCGCAGGAGGTGTTCCATGCTTACGATTCTTGGAGCTTTGCTCTGTATCTTTGTCTTGCACACCTCGGTCCATGGAGCCGATAAGATCAGGATTGGGTTTCCAGACCTCGCCGCGACATTCGTCTCTCTCGCCGTCGGAGAGAAGAGAGGCTTTTTTCAAGAGCAAGGAATTCAAGCGGAGTTCATCAGGATTAACCCCGCGATTGCGTTGCAGGCATTGGTTGGCGGCGAAATCGATTACTATACAGCGCTTGGCCCTGGGGTTGCCGCCGCGATTCGGGGAGTGCCGGTCAAACTCGTGGCCGCTTACGTGCCGGTTGCTCCCACCGCGCTAATCGCCCGACCAGAAATAAAGTCGGTGCCGGAATTAAAGGGTAAAACGATTGGCGTCAACGCCTACGGCGGCGCTCTTGAGGCGATGGCTAGGTTGATATTCAAGCATTTCGGTCTTGATCCGGACAAGGAGGTCAAGTTTCTTGCTACTGGGCCTATCGACTCCCGATTTGGCGCCATGACGCAAGGATTGACTGTAGCCACTTTGGGCTCGCCGCCGATCGACTTTCTTGGCAAGAAGTTAGGGTTCGTTGTTCTCGCGCGAGCCCACGAACTGTTCAGTTTCCCCGTTAGTGGTCTGATCGCAAGTGCGAGGAAGATTAAAGAGAGGCCGGATGAAGTTAAGCGAGTCATCAAGGCGGGCATCAAGGCCAACCGCTATATCCGTGAAAATCGTGACGGCACGCTTCCGGTCATGGTGGAGTGGCTGAAGATCGATAAAGAGATGGCCACGGCAACGTATGATAGCTCCTTAAAGTCCTTTAGCGATGACTTAAGCCTACCCGAAAACGGGCTCCGGCTTCTGATCGAGGAGGCGAAGAGAGCTGCCAAGGTGGAGCGCGAGGTTGCAATGAATGAAGTGGCGGATCTTTCAATTCTTAGAGAAGCGCAGAGAGAGTTAGGGGTTGCGCAGAGATAACTGCGTGTCCTAGAGCGAGGAAAGCGTTGTCATTTCATAGTCAGAGTGTGTTCATCGACCGTTCGTGCTGAGCTGGGTCGAAGCACGAATAAACCCTTTTCACACAGTCGGTAGAACAGGAGAGTAAAATGAAAAGCCCAATTATCAGCGATAACGTCGAAGCTCTAAACCGAGACATGGCCGAGAAGAATCTCGGAGGGCATTGGCAGTTGGGTCTCGAAGGTTATGCTCCGTACCCCGAGACCACGGTTCAGCCGTGCCTGTGGAAATGGAAGGATGTTTACGAAAGTTTGATGCGCGCCGGCGAAGTAGTCAGCATGGAAGAGGCTGAGCGTCGAACCGTTCGGCTGCTTAACCCAGCGCTCCGCGAGCGCCAGGCTACCACGCATACCCTTCAATTCTCATTTCAGTACGTCAAGCCGGGCGAGCACGCTCGGCCGCACCGGCACACGGCTGCCGCGTTCCGCTTTATCCTCAAAGGAAGCGGCGCCTATACCACGGTTAATGGGCAAAAGTGCGTGATGGAAGAAGGCGATCTGATCCTGACGCCTCAACTTAGCTGGCATGACCACACGAACGACTCGGGGAAACCGATTATCTGGCTCGACGGGCTCGACATACCCTTGGTCCAATCTCTGCAGCAGCTGCTTTTTGAGCCGCACCCTGAGTATGCGCAGCCGATCGAGAAAACCAGTGAAGAGGTAGCTCTTTTCTATGGTCATGCTCGGCCAGCCGGAGCGTCGGCAGCCGAGTTCTTTCACTACAAGTGGTCTGACACGTATCGAAGATTAAACGCGCTGGTTGAGGCGGCCGCTCCGGACCGCTTTGACGGCTACCTTTTGGAATATCGGAACCCAACGACAGAGGGTCCCACCATGCCGACGATCCAGTGCGCTCTGAGTCTTCTCCGCCCAGGACAAGAAACGGAAGCGCATCGCCACACCAGCACCGTTATCTACCACGCGTTTCGCGGCCGCGGCTCGAGTTTTGTTGGTGAGGAGCGGTTCGATTGGGAGGCGGGCGATTCTTTCGTCGTTCCGCTCTGGTATCCCCATCGTCACGTGAATCGCGCCGCATCCGAACAAGCCATTCTATTTTCCATGAGCGACGCGCCGGTGTTAAAGTCTCTTGGTCTTTATCGTGAAGAGCCGGTGGGGAGCTGAGCGCGGATGGAGAATGGAATAGTGGAATACTGGAATAATGGAATGTGGGGAGAACATCGGTCCAGCATTCCATTTTTCCAATATTCCATCACTGCTGGCCGCAAACTTTCTTGATGCAAGTTTCGAGAACGAACAGTCACTGTTAAAGAGAGGGAAAGGCTCAATGTTAACCAAAGAAGAAAACGAATCGCTGACCCGAGTGGGACCGGGAACCTCCGCGGGAGAAATGCTGCGGCGCTATTGGCACCCGATCGCGTTTATCAATGAGGTAAAGGGAAGGCCGTTACGCAGACGGATATTGGGCGAAGATCTTGTCCTCTTTCGCGACGAGCAAAATCGGCTGGGACTGCTGTCTTTGCGGTGCTCGCATCGCGGAACCTCCCTGGAATTTGGCCATCCGGAGGATGGTGGTTTACGTTGCTGTTACCATGGCTGGCTTTACGATGTTGAAGGGCGAATCTTGGAAATGCCCGGCGAGCCGGACGACAGTACCTTCGGACAACGAGTTCTTCACCCGGCCTATAGAGTTGAAGAGTTGGGCGGAGTTATTTTTGCCTATTTAGGGCCGAAGCCCGCACCGTTGTTGCCGAGATACGACGTGCTGGTGCGGGAAGACGGTGTGCGCGCCCGACGGGCAAGGACTGTGAATTGCAATTTTTTCCAGATGATTGAGAATTCAGTCGACCAAAATCACCTGAAGTGGCTGCACCGAACGGGAAAGACCCCGACGTGGGATGATGGCGAAATCAATCCGCAAGAATTCGAGTATGGAGTTCTAAATACCTACACGCGACGCGTTGACGGGAAAAAATATGCCCATGTCAATTTTTTCGTCATGCCGACGATGAATAAGACCGGCAACGTCGAAGAGGGTCACCCGACGGAGCACCGCGCGAGCAGCGCAGGCGAGGTGATGCGTTGGCGAGTGCCCATCGACGACACTCACACCATGCACTTCACGGTGGAATTCGGTGCTACCGTCAATGGCAGTCCGGTCGCGAAAATCATGAAGGATGAATCTGAACAAGGACTTATAGAATCTCAGCCTGGAGTCTACAAATGGGATGAATCGATCGGTTGGTTTGCTCGCGGAGACCAGGATCGCGTCGCTCAGGAAAGCCAGGGGCCGATCTATGACCGGACGAGGGAACATTTGGGCTACACGGATCGGGGCGTCATCCTATTGCGCCGTCTCTATAAGGAATCCATCGAAGCAGTTCAAAGCGGCCGTGACCCCCTGGGTGTGGTCCGAGATCCGGCGAAGAATGAGATGATTCGGCTTGTGCCACGCGAAGATGTGCTCGACTAACAGAACGGTGAAAAAACTCCGTTCACCCTTCGACCAAGCTCAGGGCGAACGGATAAGGGTTGGCAAACGTTTGAGAGATTTTTTCCGTTCGTGCTGAGCAAGTCGAAGCACGCGGACCGATTTTTTCACCGGCCTTCTCAGGAGGTGACGATGAAAGCCTGCAAAAATAGTTTGCTGCTGAAACTTTTGCTCCTGCTCGCCGCGGCTTGTCCTGTATTCGCCGCCGAAACAATCGATCAATTGATCGCTGGGGCCAAGAAAGAATCGGAATTCACATTCATTGCCGGCGCGCAGACTTTCGGTGGAACGAAAACTCTCTCAGCGCTGGAAGCTGCTTTCAATAAGAAATTTGGTCTTAACGCCCGAATCCGCTTCGCTGCCGGACCTGAAATGAATGCGATGGCCGCCCGGGTCATTACCGAATTGAAAAGCGGCAACAAAGCTTCCACCGATATCTACCACGGCTCCCAATCCCACTTCGCGTTACTTCATAAAGAGAAAGCCTTGGAGCGAGTCAACTGGTCCGGTACTTTTCCTTGGATCACGAAACCGATGGAAATTTTCCCCGAGGAAGGGCTGCTGGTTTTTACGTCGCTGCGCGGCATGATCTATAACTCGAATCTCATTCCTAAAGAGAGAGCGCCAAAAACTTATGAAGACTTAGTCGATCCCCGTCTAAGCCCGACTTGGGCGGGCAAGCTGGCCATTCCACCCTACGTCTCATGGCTGGTCGAGTTGTCGATGATCTGGAGCGAAGAACGGGTAAAGAATTTTACCCGCAAGTTGGTTGCCGTCAGCGGCGGACGGCTTCGCTACAGCGAAGAGGAGCGGGTGGTCAGCGGCGAGTTTCCCATCGCGGCCAATATGGGCGGCGCGGTGGAACAGATGTGGCAGTGGCAAGCCAAAGGCGCGCCGCTGATGGCGGTTATCGGCTCGACCCCAGTGATGCCGTCCTATTTTCAATTGGGCGTGCCGAAGAATTCGGCCCATCCCAATCTGGCGAAGCTTTTCGTTGGTTTTATGGCCTCGAAAGAAGCCCAAGACATTCTCGATAAATTAGACTTTCGCTCTTCCCACTTGGTGGAAGGGACCCGGATGGCAAAGTATCTGCGCCAAAACCCTATCAAGCTTCAAGAGCCCAAGGACTCCATCGCTTATTATCTTCAGGAAGAGGAGAGCGGCTTGCAGTTTAAAGAGGAACTGACGAGGATGTTGAAGCAGTGAAAAAGGGAGAATGGAATGATGGAATATTGGAATCATGGAACAAAGGGTTCGGAAGTACTAGCAATCCAGTACTCCAACACTCCACTACTCCAACAAACTCGACGCGCTACGACGTTTAGAAAAAGGAAATAGCCCCATGCTGTCGAGCGAAGAAAACGAACTGCTGACCAGAGTCGGCCCCGGCACTCCCGCCGGTGAGATGCTCCGGCGTTATTGGTGGCCGGTGGGCTTTAGCGAGGAAGTGAAGCCGAAGGGCACGCCGGTCAAAGCGCGGCTCCTCGGCGAAGACTTTGTCCTCTTCCGCGATGGTGGTGGAGAGCTGGGGCTCTTAGAACTCCACTGTTCCCATCGCGGCACGTCGCTTGAGTTCGGGCGGGTCGAGGATAACGGAATTCGCTGCTGTTACCACGGCTGGTTATACGATCGCCGGGGGAAATGTTTAGAACAGCCCGCCGAGCCGGAAGACAGCACCTTCAAGGATCGTATTCAGCATCCGGCCTACCATGCCCAAGAGGCGGGTGGTCTGGTGTTTGCGTACATCGGCCCGGAGCCGCCGCCGTTGCTGCCCGGCTATGACCTGCTGGTTCGAGATGACGGCTGTCGCGTGATCGGTGGCAGCGAAGAGTTTTGTAACTGGCTGCAGCGCGCCGAGAATTCCGCCGACGGCGCGCATTCCATCGCGCTCCATGCCGCCGGTTATCCGAACATGGCCATGAAGCGGCCGACGATCAAGTGGGAGCAGACCCAGTTCGGCATCAAGGAAACGACTTGGGTAGAAGGGGTTTCCAAGCCACGTATCTCGCACTTCGTTTTTCCCTCCCACGTGCGCCATTCGGCTGCTCGCGTGGGCGAGAATCCGCGGCAAGTGATTCGGTTTCGCGTGCCCACGGATGATTTCAAGACGACAACTTATTGGATCGATTTCTATCCCCATAGAGACGGGCAGCCGACTCAACCCGTACTGCTGAAATCGCAGGGATTCAAGAAAAGCGAGCCCGGCGTGTACAGACGGGTTCAGGACGGCTGGTGGAATCTTTACACGCATGAACAAGACCGCGTCGCGCAAGAGAATCAAGGGGTCATCGCCGACCGAACCAAGGAACATCTGGCGTCGTCCGACCAGGGAATCATCATGCTGCGCAAGATGATTCGCGATTCCATCGCCACCGTGCAAGCGGGGAAGGATCCCTTCGGAGTGATCAGAGATCCGGATGAAAACAAATCGATAAGCTTCGATTCCAGCAGGGATGCCGTCGAGGCGCTGGATTGAGGAGAGAGGAATGTTTAACCGAGGATTGAAGATGGAAGATAGAATATCGCGATCCTCAATCCTCGATTGTCCATCTTCGTTGTTAGAGGGAGGACTTCTAATGCTCAGCCTTATTGTTGTGTTGTGCTTGCACATGCTTGTGGTCGGTGTTTACCAGGCCATGGCGGCGGAAGCGACCCTCGAACAACTCGTGGCAGGCGCCAAAAAGGAAGGCGAAGTCACCCTGATCGCGAGCGCGTCGACCTTTGGCGGGAAGAAGGGATTCGCCGAGCTCGAGGCGGCGTTTAATAAAAGATATGGCTTAACGTCGAAAGTTAATTTAGCTCCGGGGCCAAGCTTTCCACAGGTGGCGGCCCGCGTTATGAGCGAGCTTAAAGCCGGCGCGAAGTCATCGACGGATCTGTATCTTGGCTCGGACGGCACGATGGCGTCGATGAATAAAGAGAAAGTGTTGCAAAAGGTCAACTGGTCGGGTGTCTTTCCCTGGGTGACTAAAGAAATGGAAATCTTTCCCCAGGAGACGTTGCTCGTCTACGCGTCGTTCCACGGCATCATCTACAATTCGAACTCGATCCCCAAGGACAAAGCACCGAAGAGCTACGAAGACTTGGTCGACCCAGTGTTAAGCCAAACTTGGGCGGGAAAAATCGCAATCCCGTCGTACATCCATTGGCTGGTGCGAGTGTCGGGGAGTTGGGGGAAAGAAAAGGTTTTAGCCTTCGCGCGCAAGCTCGCGCCGCTTTCCGGCGGGCGGCTACGCCAGGGCGAAGAGGAGCGCATCGTCAGCGGCGAGTTCCCTATCATGGCGAGCACCGGCGGTGTTTTGGAGGCGATGTGGAAGTGGCAAGCGAAAGGCGCGCCGCTGGTGGGGCTGCCCGGCTCTTCACCACCGACTTCTTCATACTATCAGCTGGGGGTGCCGCGAAATTCAGCCCATCCCAACTCGGCGAAACTGTTCGTCGCCTTCATGACTACCAAGGAAGCCCAGGCAGTGATGGAAAAGCATGACCAGCGTTCGTCCTATCTGGTCGATGGAACCCTGATGGCGAAATATGTGCGCAGCAACAAGCTTAAACTCCAAGACCCGAGGGAGCTGAACGAGCTGTTTCAGAGAGACGACACGGCGTTGGAGGAGGAGCTGACCAAAATACTCCTGAAATAAGACAAAGCGTGCAAGATGACTGGGGCTTCGCTTGATAATGGCGCCTGTTGATCCATTAAAGCCAAACGTTGACGACGCGGATTTCGTCCATACCGGCCCCGCCACTTTGGCCGGGAAGTACATGCGAAGATTTTGGCAGCCGGTTTATGTGTCGGAAAGACTCAAAGCGGGACAGGCGGCGCCCATTCGAATCATGAGCGAAGAGTTTACCCTTTATCGCGGCGCGAGCGGCGCGCCCTACGTCGTGGGCTTTCGCTGCGCCCATCGCGGCACGCAGCTTTCCATCGGTTGGGTTGAAGAGGACTGTATTCGCTGTTTCTATCACGGCTGGAAATATGACGGCACGGGGCAATGCGTTGAGCAACCGGCGGAGGATGAGAGCTTTGCATCAAAAGTAAAAATCCGGAGCTATCCGACGCAAGAGTATTTGGGGCTTATCTTCGCCTATCTGGGTGAAGGTATGGCGCCGCCTTTTCCGCGCTATCCGCAACTGGAGACGGAAGGTGTGGTGGATGTGGGCTCTTACGTCCGGCACTGCAATTATTTCAACACGCTTGAAAATGGCCTCGACCAGGCCCATGTCCCGTTCACTCATGCGAAGTCCAATTTCACCAAGTTTGGCCTCAACTGGGATATTCCCAAGATCACCGCGGAGGAAACCGCATACGGCGTTGCGATGTACGGCACCCGCTCCAACGGTGTGTCACGGGTAAACCATTATCTCATGCCCAACATTCTCTACATCAAGGGCTCGCCCGACGAATCGGCAGAGATGTGGCGCGAGGCCTTCGCCTGGCGGGTGCCCATCGACGACCTGAGTCACGCGAGCTTTAACGTTAGTCTGGTTCACATCACCGGCGAGGCAGCGGAGCGCTACCGGCAACGGCGGGCTACAGCGGCGAACCTTCCTTCTGCCAGGGAAATGGCCGATGCGGTTCTTGCCGGCAAGCTAAGCATCCACGAGATCGAGGACCGGCCCGACATCGTAAACATCTAAGACCATGTCGCCCAGGAAGGGCAGGGGGCGATCCCCGACCGAAACGCGGAACGCTTGGGACGGTCGGATGCCGCGATCATCCTCATGAGAAAGATTTGGGTGCGCGAGCTGCGCGCGCTCTCCGAAGGGCGGCCGGTGAAAACATGGAGCTTGCCGGACACAGTCTTTGCTAGCAGCGGAGTATAACCATGCGTCGCGCCAGAATCACTAACACCGCTATCGTAATTCTTTTGTTGTTTCTGGTTCTGCCGTTTCCGTTGGGGGCCGCGGAGACGCTGGATCAATTGATTGCTGCCGCGAAGAAAGAGAGCGAGCTTTATTTCGTTGCCGGGCCGGGAACCTTTGGCGGGAAAAAAGGGCTTGCGGAAATAGAAGCCGCCTTCAACAAAAAGTTCGGACTCAACAGCCGGGTTCTTTTTACGGCCGGTCCGGAAATGAATTCCATGGCCGCGCGGGTGATCTCTGAGTACAAAGCCGGCGGCAAAGCGTCCACTGATATTTATCTCGGCTCGTTGGGGCAATTCGCCCATTTGCAAAAAGAGAGTGTTTTGGAGGAAGCGAATTTGTCCGCCATCTTTCCCTGGGTAAGCAAAAATATGGAGGAGATTCTCGCCGGAAAAGCCGTTCTCGTTTACACATCGCCGCGGGGAATCATCTATAATTCAAGTTTGATCGCGCCGGACAAGGCGCCAAAAAAATATGAGGACCTGATCGATCCACGTCTGAGTCCGCCTTGGGCGGGGAAATTGGCGATTCCGCCGTACCCGAACTGGTTAGTCGAGTTGTCTTTGATGTGGGGCGAGGAAAGAGTCAAAGATTTTACTCGCAAGCTCGTCGCTCTGGGCGGCGGCTGGCTGCGCTACGGCGAAGAGGAACGTGTCGTCAGCGGCGAGTTCCCGATCATGGCCAATATCGGTGATTCGTTAGCCACCATGTGGAAGTGGCAAGCTAAAGGAGCGCCGCTGATTGCCGTTTTGGGCGCGAGCCCGGGCGACACTTCCTATTTTCATTTAGGCGTACCGAGAAATTCTGCGCATCCGAATTTAGCGAAACTGTTTGCTGCATTCATGGTTTCTAAGGAAGGTCAGTCAATTCTCGATCAACATGATTTCCGCTCGTCTCCATTGGTTGAAGGCTCGAGGATGGCGAAGTATGTTCAGGAAAATGGCACCGTGCTGCAGGACCCCAAAGAGATTTTCAACTTTTACCTGAAGGGCGGCGGGGCCAAGCTTAATGAGGAGCTGGCCAAATTACTCAAACGGTAGACGTCTCAGTATGGCGACGCAAAGGCAACCATGGAATCCACGCCAACAGCTAACAGCACCCTCTCGCTAAAACCCATTCCTTGGGGTATCGACGGTTCTAAGGTCGTTCTCTTGGGGGTGGCGGGAGTCGCGGCGCTGGCGATAGTCGGCCTGCTGTTCACCATCGTCTGGATGAGCTTACGGACCGGGGTGCCGGGGCAGCCTTCCCCTTATACGCTCAGCAACTACACGTCGTTGCTCACCGACCCATACAGTTATCGTGTCATGGTGACGACGTTGATCTTTTCCGCCGTTACGATTGCCGTTTCAGTTCCCTTGGGATTCGTGTTTGCGTGGCTGATCGAGCGCACCGACCTGCCCTACAAAGCCCTCGCCATGAGTCTGCTGAGCATCGGCGTCCTCTTCCCCACTTTTTTGAAGGCGATGGGCTGGGTATTTCTCTGTCACCCGCGCATTGGAGTGATCAACATTTTCTTGATGCAGCTTTTTGGGCTGAAGAACGCTCCGTTAAACATCGCAACGTTGGGCGGCATCGGCTTCGTTCAAGGCTTAACCTTGGCGCCGCTGGCTTACGTGATGATCTCCGCGGCCTTGCGCGGCATGAATCCCGCGCTGGTTGAAGCCGCCAGCGTCCACGGGGTGAATAAATGGCGCACTCTCGTGCGGGTCGAGTTACCTCTGGTGTGGCCGGCTTTGCTTTCCGCAATCATCTGGATGTTTACCGTTGCCATCGCCGCCTTCGACGTTCCCGGCGTGATCGGCATGGCGAACAACATTTTTACTTTTAGCACCGCCGTCTATTTTATGATCAACCCCAACGAAGGGCTGCCCCGTTACGGACTCAGCGGGGCCTACGGAACCATCATGGTCGGATTGTCTTTGATTTTGATGATTCCCTATTTCGTAGCGCTTAAACAAAGCCACCGGTATCAGATCATTTCCGGAAAATCGTATCAGTCGCGCCCCGTCGAACTCAGGCGCTGGTGGATGTTGGGTTGGGGGCTTCTGGGGACTTATTTTCTGCTGGCCTTTGTATTGCCATTGCTGGCTATTTTCTGGGTGTCACTCCTCCCTTATGTTCAGATTCCCTCGCGACAGGCTCTTGCTGTTGCCTCCTTCGAGCGTTACACCGCCATCGTCTTCGATAGCGCTTTGTTACAAGCCGCCCTGAATACCCTGCTCCTCATGGTGATCGTGCCTACCCTTATTGTGGTGATGAGTTCGGCAATCTCGTGGATCGTGACCCGCTCGCGCATGCGCGGGCGAATTGCTTTAGATGCCATTGCCTTTCTGCCCCACCCCGTGCCCAACCTGCTTTTTGCTCTAGCGATCGCCTACTTCGCGTTGCTCGTGTCCAACGTAGTTCCACTGTATGGAACCATCTTTGTGCTTATGGCGGTCTACGTTATTTGTTGGATTAGTTTCGGAACGAGGATCCTCAACAATAGTATGATTCAGGTGCACCGCGAGCTGGAAGAGGCGGCTCAGGTCGGTGGGGTTTCGACGTTTCGTATCCTCTATAAAGTGATTGTACCGTTGATTCGCCCGGGATTGGTCTACGCCTGGATATGGACTTCGCTTTCGTCGTATCGGGAGCTTACCATGGCGGTTTTTTTAGCGTCGCCGAAGAGCCAGGTTCTGTCCACCTATATTTGGGGACAGTGGCATGGCGGTGGGCTGGGGGATGCGGCGGCGATCGCCGTGATTATGATGACTGTCATGTCGCCGCTGGTGACGACCTTT
>Ga0184626_10000183_pt1 | contig 16334 bp, 12 predicted proteins | sample PLM3_60_b1_FD_133142 | JGI IMG/M metagenome (GOLD analysis project Ga0184626, IMG submission 133142) | Groundwater sediment microbial communities from an aquifer in East River, Colorado, USA - PLM3_60_b1 | ecosystem: Environmental > Terrestrial > Soil > Riparian zone | place: USA: East River... | reverse complement strand
TTTCCCATTTTCTGTGGGAGCAGCCGGTATTCTCTTTTCAGGGCGCTGCACCGCCGAAGTTCTGTTTGAACAGATCCGGAGACGCCGGCCTACAATTTTGATCAATGTACCCACAATGGTTAACCAGATGGTTAACTATCCGGATGCGCACGAGCAGGATCTATCGTGCTTGCGGTTTGCCACATCGGCGGGGGAAGCTTTGCCGGTTGAGCTTTACGACCGTTGGAAACGTACGTTTGGCGTGGAGTTATTGGACGGACTCGGCACAGCGGAAATGTGGCACATCTTTTTGTCCAATAAACCGGGATCGGTCAAACCTGGAACAGTGGGAACTGTTGTCCCCGGTTTTGATGTTAAGGCGGCCGATGATGAAGGGCGAGAGGTCCCGGAAGGGGAGATTGGTATGTGCTGGGTACGCGGCCGTTCGCGTGCTATCGCATACTGGCAGATGATGGAAAAGACATCCTCTGTCTTCCGGGGCGACTGGTATATCACCGGTGATCTGGTGCTCCGCGATGCGGAGGGCTTCTACACTCATTGCGGCCGGGATGATGACATGATGAAAGTATCCGGTAAATGGCTGTCGCCGCTGGAAGTCGAAAACTGCCTGCTCAAACATCCCGCTGTCCGTGAGTGCGCAGTCGTCCCGATTATCGATGCAGCCGGTCTTGCAAAACCATGTGCGTATGTCACGGTACAGGATCGTCACGACGGTCTTGAAGAGGAACTGAAGGCGTTCGTAAAACGCATGCTTGAGCCTTACAAGTATCCGCGCGAAGTGATCCTTGTCGAGTCCCTTCCCCGCACGCATCTCGGAAAGGTGGATCGTGCTGCGCTCAAACGCCGTTTGCAGGGATGACTTTTCGAACCTAAGTTTGGTATTGTAAGAAATCTCACCAACAGGAGAAAACCATGAAAATTTGGATCGGAATCTTGATTGCTATCTTTGCTGCGGCGGGAAGTGTTTTTGCCGCAGAAGTTATGATTGAGGTCAACCTTGTTACTGCAGACGGAGTCGGACAACAAATCGGACACATCAGAGCTGCGGATACACAGTACGGCCTGCTTTTGAAACCGAATCTTAGAAGTCTGCCTCCGGGAGCCCATGGGTTTCATCTGCACGAGAATCCCAGCTGTGAGCCTGCAAAAAAGGATGACAAGATGACTGCAGCTCAAGCAGCCGGTGCGCATTTCGATCCCGACAAATCCGGGAAGCATGAAGGCCCTTATGCGAATGGACATGTGGGGGATATTCCTGCTATTTATGTCGAAGCGGATGGAACGGCGACACTTCCGGTACTCGCTCCCCGGTTAAAGACAGCAACTCTAAAGGGTCACTCGATTATGATCCACGCGGGTGGCGACAATTACTCCGATCAGCCACCCCAGGGTGGCGGTGGCGCCCGGATCGCCTGCGGTGTGATTAAGTAATTCTCAAGAATTTTGGTGCGCCGCGGTCGTCCGTGGAATCTTGGAGCGGCGAGCGGCTTTGAGCCTCTCTCCTAACGCGAGGCCTGCTTTAGCAATTCGAGTATTTCGGGATAGTTGGCTGCACAGTCATAAACAGTTTTGCCATCCCCGGCCTTTGCTTTGAGATCTGGGTGCGCCGCCAGTAGAACTTTGACTGCTTCGACATGACCATGCAAGCACGCAATCATCAGCGCATTGTATCCGCTGGCTTCCTGAAGATTAATTGCTGCCTTTGCATCCAGTAACAACTGGAGAGCGTCTGCCTTCCCACTTCCGGCAGCATACATAAGCGCCGTCCAGCCATTTTTTGCTTGCAAATCGATATTCGCTTTTTCTGAGAGAAGGATTTTCAGGGCCGGGGTGCTTCCATTTGCTGCCGCTTGCATCAACGCAGTGCGCCCCTTTGGGTCCACGGCATTGATATCAGCTTTTGCCTGAATCAAAGCCATGGTTACTCCCAGTGATGGCTTCTCCGTGGCAATCGAAAGCATTAGCGGGGTCCAACCATCTTCTTCATCCTGGCCATTTATGTCGGCTCCCGAATCGATCAGTTGCAGCGCTTTCGCCACATCTCCATCTTTGATAGCTTTCAACAGCGCCTTTGTCTGTTTGTTTGCTGCCTCTATACACAATGCAAAACAAAGCACCACAAGGACCCCAAGAAAGATTCTTACACTGTTCATGGTACTTAATGTAAATCAGACGACGCTAAAAATCGACCTCGATTGCATCGGCTCGACTTTTCAATGTTGTGTACGGCAGGCAGGATGCCTGCGGCCCCTTGTAGGCTGGAAGCCTGCGTTCCACCATACTACAATGACGGTTCAAGGAAAGGAGGGGCCGTCGATGCTTTGGAGAAGATTTCTTGTCATTCCGGTTCTGTTTTTTGCTGCGATTCTTGCTGCAGGCGAGTTACCCACGATTGCGGGCCATTGGGAGGGGAAAATCACACTTCAGCCTGGCATCGAACTTGGCGTGCTGATCGATTTTCAAGAGGAGAGCGGAGTCTGGAAGGGGGATATCGACATTCCCGTTCAAGCTGCAAAGGATCTTCCACTTACAAATATCACACTGAGGACGCAAAAAGCCGGCGATATTGAAAGAAATGCCGTTCCGAAACATTGATGCGGTTGGCCCGGCCGGTTCCATCAACTCCAACATCACCGACATGGCAAAGTGGGTGCAATTCAATCTGAATGGGGGAAAGGTTGACGGGAAGGCCGTTATATCCAAAGCGGCTCTGGATGAAATTCAGGGTCCACAGATTGTGATTCGCGGAGGCATCTTCGCTGAACTGCTCTCTTTCCCCGAAATGCCGTACTTGATGTATGGAATGGGATGGTTTATTCAGCCTTACCGTGGACATCGAATGATTCATCACGGTGGAAATATTGACGGCTTCTCAGCGATGGTGAGTTTCATGCCGGACGCCAAAATGGGCCTGGTAATTTTGACCAACCTTGATGGAAACATCATGGTGGATTCGCTCATGCTGGAAGTCTATGACCGAATGCTTGGTTTGGAACCGATCGATTGGAACGCGCGATACAAGCTGAAGTGGGCGCAAATCAAAGAGGCGATGAAATTATCGAACAAGAAAGAAGAAGATGTGCTCCGGAAATCAGGCACAAAGACGTCGCATCCTTTGCAGGACTTTGCAGGTGATTTTGAGGAATCTGCCTATGGACGCCTGACTGTAGAGGTTTCCGGGACGGCCCTGAAAGCTTCCCTGCATGGACTTGCGAGTCCTCTCGAACACTTTCATTACGATATCTATCGCGCCACAGAAGATCCACTAAAAGGAACAAAACTTACTTTTCTGACGAACCTGCGCGGCGATATTGATCGCGTCTCGGTTCCACTGGAAGCCGGTGTTCCTGATATCGTATTTAAGCGAGTTCCACCTGCTTCGATGCGCGATCCAAAATTTCTGCAGCAGTTTGTAGGCGAGTATGAACTGATGGGATTGACTGTCACAGTGCAATTGCACGATGACTATTTGACTTTGACAGTTCCAGGGCAGCCCACTTATACGCTGGAGCCTTATCTTGGTTCCGAATTTAATCTGAAAGATCTTGAAGGCTATAGCGTGAAGTTCAATATGGTCAAGGACCGTGTAACAGAAGCCGTCTTCATTCAACCCAACGGTGTGTTTACCGCCACGCGAAAAAAATAATCCGCATCTGCAGCACAGGCTGGAAGCCTGCGTAGCCGGCAGAATACCGGCGGACATTTATGCCGGCTGAAAGCCGGCGCTCATCTCCAGGTTGCGACAGATGAGCGCCAGCCTCCGGCTGGCATTACTCACCGCCGGCGTCCCAGCCGGCGGTGTCTACAATAGCCACTATACTCGAATGTATCGCGCAAATGTACAAACTCGAGCGCAGCCTGGAAGCCTGCGGTCCGTAATGCAGGCGGGACGCCCGCGCTCCATATACCGTATTCTTGACAATTGTTTGCGGGCGTTCCTATCTATTGAATCTGAAAAGCCATGTTTGGCTTTTCGTGAGTCTAATCAATGAGTGGTGCTGATTCACCGATTCGAATAGGAGGATCTTGTTCATGGTTGGACGCAAATTGTTTGTCAGTCTCATTGTTTTCGGTGCATTGTTTCTTTTGTTCTCGCCTCGTGCGGATGCTGAAGCCAGATTTGGCGTCCGTGCAGGCGCCTACTTTGATGCGGAAAGTGCCTTCATTGGCGGAGAAGGTCTTTTCAACGTATTCAGCGATTCCTGGTATTTCAATCCGAACCTGGAGTATGTGTTTATCGACAACGGCGATCTGTGGACTTTGAATTTTGACTTCCACTACGACCTGCCCGTAACTCCGGTTTATCTCTGGGTGGGCGCGGGCCCAGCGATCATCCACAGGGACCGCGATCGTCCGATTGATGACGGCGAAACCGATTTTGGCGTAAATCTGTTCATGGGTGTCGGTTTCAAATTACGCGATGCCCGTATCATCCCGTACATACAACCGAAAGCGATTCTCTCGGACAATTCCGAATTTTCACTCGCGTTCGGCGTAAGATTCTGATCTCCACAATTGGAGCGCAGGCTTCCAGCCTGCATGGCGGGCTGGAAGCCCGCGCTCCAGCTAACGCGGCCGCCCCCGCCGAATTTGATTTGTATGCCTTACAATAGCCCTGTGAGGCGATCATGAGATTTATTCTGGGTTTCTTATTTGTGTTTCTTTCTTGCAGTTTCGCAACCGCCGCCGATTTGAATCCAACAGAAAAAGCTATCGTAAGCACAGTACGGGAGGAAGCGGACGATGCGATGGCACTTCTGGAACGGGTCGTGAATATCAATAGCGGTACCATGAATCACGAAGGCGTCCGGCAAGTGGGGGCCATCTTCCGGAAAGAGTTCGACGTGATCGGATTTGAGACGCGCTGGATTCCGATGGAAGAGGTCAACCGGTCCGGACATCTATTTGCCGAACGAAAAGGAAACCAGGGGAGGCGGCTGCTGCTGATTGGTCATCTGGATACAGTGTTCGAAAAAGAATTCCCGTTCCAACCGTTTACGCGTAAAGGAAAGAGGGCTACCGGCCAGGGCGTAAACGATATGAAAGGCGGAGATGTGGTCGCACTGTACGCGCTTCGCGCACTGCAAAAAGCCGGGGCGCTTGAAAACACGAATATTATTGTGGCTTTTATCGGTGATGAAGAAATGTCCGGTGATCCGGTTGAGATCAGCCGCCGCGATCTGATCGACGCGGCAAAAAGAAGTGATGTAGCGCTCGGTTTCGAATCGGCTGAAGGCCTCAATACGGGAACGATTGCGCGCCGTGGTGTTAGCAGCTGGATGCTAAAGGTCACAGGAAAGCAGGCCCATTCGTCCGGAATTTTTACAAAGGATTCCGGCTTCGGAGCGGTCTTTGAGGCCTCGCGAATCTTGCATGCATTCTACGATGAGCTGGAAGGGGAGCAATATCTCACATTCAATCCCGGCGTTATGGTTGGTGGAACTGAGGTCACCTACGATCCTGAGCAGAATCGTGGAACTGCGTTTGGAAAAACTAATGTGATTGTGCGAAGTGCAATTGTGGAAGGTGATCTAAGATTCATTTCAACCGAGCAGCGGGAAAAGGCTCGGGAAAGAATGCGAAAGATTGCCACGACTGGAAATTTGGGTGGCACATCTGCCGAGATTACATTTAGCGACGGCTATCCTTCGATGGCCCCTACGGAAGGAAACATGAAACTCTTGTCGCTGCTCGACCGGGTAAGCCGCGATCTCGGCTATCCTGCAGTAGTCCCTTTTGATCCTGGCGCACGCGGAGCCGCTGACATTTCATGGGTTTCTGAAATGGTGGACTGTTTGGACGGACTTGGAACAATGGGAAACGGCGGCCATACGCCGGAAGAAGACATGGATCTAGAATCGGTGCCCCTTCTCATTGAGCGAGCTGCAATTCTGATTTATCGATTAACCCGGTAGGGGCGATCCTTGTGGTCGCAGTAACGTGGTTATGCCGATCTGCAGGCAAGATGCCTGCCTGCGACCGTAATGCAGGCTGGAAGCCTGCGCTCCATGTCACCGCACGTCGCCCATCAGTTTCCGAATTCTTGGTGTCAGCACCGCAAGAATTGCGGCGGCAATTAGAAGTCCAAGAGCGATTCCACCATAGAGTCGCACGAGTGTTTGTGAATTTTCTGCATCAAAGAAACCGCCAAGAAAACCTGCAAGCTTGCTTCCGATGGATGCGGCAAGAAACCAGATCCCCATCATGATCCCAAGGACTTTTGCAGGCGCCAGCTTTGTTACCGTGCTCAATCCGACCGGACTCAAACACATCTCACCGAGTACTTCGAGAAAGTAGAGGCCGACAAGCCAGAGTGGACTGATCTTACCGGCAGCGGTCAGAGCAGCGGCTGGAATCATCAATAGATAACCCGCGCCAATAAACAGAAGGCCAAATGTAAACTTGGCAGGACTGGAAGGTTGTCGATCTCCAAGACGTATCCAGAGCAGAGAAAAGAGCGGCGCCAGACCGATTACAAAGAATGCGGTCAATGATTGAAGCCAGCTCGAAGGGAAATTCCATCCAAAAATTTCGGTACGCACCAGTTTAAGAGCAAACAGATTGAGACTGGCGCCTTTTTGTTCATACGCTGCCCAAAACAAAGTTGCGAATAGAAACAAAACCGCAATCACGAGAATTCGCTTCCACTCTTCACGCGTCAGTGGTTCTTTCGGGGTGGATGTAGTAGCGTCTTTTGGTTTTACCGCGCGGCCTCCCGCATGTTCCAGACGCTTGCGGTGCGCCAAATATACAATCAAGCCGATCGTCATTCCCACTCCAGCTGCGCCAAAACCCCAATGCCAGCTGGAGGCTGGATTATATCCACGAGCTTCTAGAAAACTCTTGAATCCAGGGCTCTGTGCGAGATACCCGCAGACAAGAGGAGCAAGCATCGCTCCGATATTGATCCCCATGTAGAAAAGAGAAAAACCACTGTCCCGGCGCGGATCATTTTTTTCGTACAGACTTCCAACCATCGTACTGATGTTTGGTTTCAAAAGACCGGTGCCTGCTGAAATCAATACAAGTCCCGTATAGAAGAACGGAAGCGAAGAAAAGATCATTGAGAAGTGTCCGCACGCAATGATGATGCCTCCCAGAAGCACGGCCAAACGAGGCCCGAGCCATCTATCGGCAATGAGCCCCCCAGGCAATGTGGTGAGATACACAGACATGGTATATGTGCCATAGATCGAAGTGGCATGTTTGGTGTCGAAACCGAGCCCGCCCAGTTGCGGAGCAGTCACCATATAAAGCACAAGGATGGCGCGCATTCCGTAGTAACTGAAGCGCTCCCACAACTCAGTGAAAAAAAGAGTCGTCAGCCCTTTGGGATGCCCTGCAATTCCTGAATCATCCTTCATTCAATCGCCGTGTTTTCTTTCACGCAACTAAGGGTACCATCACAGATAGAGATCGCAAAGATGCAAGAAGGGAATCGCAATTCGTGATTCGCCTGCAGGCAAGATGCCTGCGCTCCGAGGAGCTAGGTAATTTCTTCGAAGGTGCCGAGCTGGCGGTTTTTGCGGACATTATCCCACCGGAAATATTTTCCGTTCATGGCAATGTAAACGCCGGGAGGAAGGGCCTGCGCAAAAGAAAGCGCGCTGCCGAGATTGAACAGACCGTCGGAGCTTCCAAACGCATATGGAATCATGGCGCCTGTAAGCACGACGGTTTTGTCCTGGATCTGCGGACCAAGTACTGCTGCAGTTTCCACCATCGTATCGGTGCCATGTGTGATTACGATTTTGTCTTCAGGGCACTTCTTGCAATTCTCCAGAATGATTTGTCGATCGGAATCTGTCATGTCCAGGCTGTCAATCATCATGATCGTGCGTGTCTGGATTTCAAGACCACAACGCCCGAGCTTCAGCATCTCGGGAAGGTGCGTGTCCTGAAAGTACAGCCGTCCGTTGATTTCATCGTATTCTTTATCAAATGTGCCGCCAGTGATAAGAATCTTGATGCGCATAAGATGCCCTCATTGTATTACAATCTTTTGAGAATGATGAAGTTACGGATGATTTTCTGTTTCTGTTTGATTTTGTTTGTATGCAGCTTGTTTGCCGGTGAGTACTTCCACAACATTGTTCGCGAAGAGGTGCGAATTCCATTGCGAGATGGAATCAAGCTTGGCGCCACTCTGTACCGATCGGACCAAAAAGGACAATATCCTGCGCTGGTTTTCCGCACTCCTTATAGCAAAGAAGATTTCGACTCATATGCTGAGTTTCCGAGAAGAGCTTCGCGGGAAGGTTATCTTGTTTTCCTTGTGGATGTGCGCGGCCGTTACACAAGCGAAGGACAGTTTAATGCGTACGCAAATGAAAAGGCGGATGGCTTTGATGTGATTGAGTGGGTCGGAAAGCATCCTTACTGTAACGGCAAGGTTGGGACCTTCGGCAGATCCTATCCGGGATATGTCCAATGGCTGGCCCTGTCTCAGGATCCACCTGCATTAAAGGCCGCGTCGCCGGGAATGACACCGATCGGCAGTCATCATTTCTTTTATGTCGGGGGCGCCGCTTCCTATTCCTGGTTTGACTGGTTTATTCCGTACATTTTGCCAGACAAGAAAAAGAGAGCCGGTGATTTCAGCGATACGATGGATCAAGCGAGCTGGGACCGGACGAAAAGAGAGTGGTATCAATACAGACCACTCGTTGAAAACCCACTGCTGAAGAAGTATGCGCCTGAATACTACGAATGGTTGCGGCATCCGGATGTATCCACATGGTGGAGCTTTGCCGATACAGAAAACGATTTCTCCAAAATGAAAGCTCCCGTCTTTTTGATCAGCGGATGGTACGATGCGGTCTATGGCGTGATCGGGGCAACAAAGGGACTGCAAAAAATGAGAAGCGAGGCAGGCAGCGAAATCGCGAAGCGAAACACGCGCCTTGTTATCGGTCCATGGAACCACACCCTGCCGGAACTTCGTAAGACTGTATTTGGCGACATTGATTTTGGTCCTTCTGCAGGATTTGACGGTGACGAAGAATTGTTACGATGGTTTGATCAGAACTTGAAAGACATTCCGCTCAACGCTCCTCCTGTTCTGATTTTCGTGATGGGAAGGAATCAATGGCGGACGGAATCGGAATGGCCGTTAACAAGGGCTATCAGTACTCCCTACTATCTCCAGGAACGGAGTGAACTGGGCAAGGATCCGCCCGGCAGAGATGCTTCCGACAGCTTCGTATTTGATCCAGCCAATCCGTTGTGGGACATCCACTCTGATAATTCTGTGCCTTACGATCAACGCGATATAGAGAACAGAAAGGATGTTCTTGTCTACACTTCTTTGCCGCTCGAAACGGACCTTGAGGTCACGGGAGAAGTTGCAGCGGAGCTGTATGTCAAATCTACTGCCAGAGACACCGATTTTGCGATCACGCTTTGCGATGTATATCCGGATGGAAAATCGATCAATCTGACAGGTCTTGATGCCGGCTACCTGCGAATGCGTTACAGAAACGGCTTTGCAAAACAGGAGCTGATGCAGCCGGGCGAGATCTACAAGGTCAGAATTGGAGAGGTATACACCTCTAACATGTTTAAGAAAGGCCACCGCATCCGGCTTCAAATCACCAGCAGCAAGGCTCCGCATTACGATCCGAATCCGAACACCGGAACTGAAATCGCAACGGAAAAACGGTTGATGCCTGCAACGCAAACGATCCTGCATGGCGGGAAACATCCCTCCAGATTGATCTTGCCGGTGATAAACGGTTTGTAATTGGAGCGCAGGCGGTCCCGCCTGTATTGTGGTTCGCAGGCATCTTGCCTGTAAAGACATTGTGGAACTTAGCTCTTCTGATCATCGCTGCAATTTACTTTGCGATCAATCAGATAGGTAGGGCGTTGCTTCACTTCCCAGAAGATGCGTCCAATATATTCTCCCAGGATTCCGATCATCAAAAACTGAAGACCATTGAAGAGCAGCAACAGGATCACAATGGTTGTAAATCCGGGAATTTTTTCATGAAGGTCAGTCAGCAGAGAAAAAACAAGATAAATGGTTGCCGCTGCAAACGAGACGGAACAGAGGGAAACTCCAAGAAGCGTTGCCAGTCGCAGCGGTTTGATCGAAAAAGAGGTGATTCCAGTAACGGCTAAAGAAACCAATTTGGAAAAGGAATACTGCGGATTCCCGGCCGCGCGAGGCGGGCGTTCCACCGGAAAGCCAAGCTGCCGCAGACCCATCCAGGAGCGAAGACCGCGGACAAACCTCAGCTTTTCCGGCAGCGAGGATAACACGCGAACTGCTTTGCGGCTCAAGATTCCGAAATCGCCGCTATCCACGGTAACGGGACTATCGGCAAGAAAAGAATACAACGAATAGAAAAGCCTGTATCCCGCGCTTTTCAAGAAGGATTCACTGCGGCGGGATCGAATTCCGTAAACAATATCCCATCCTCCCAACTTTGCCTGTTTGTGCATCTCCATCAACACTTCCGGAGGATCCTGAAGATCGGCATCCATGATCCCCACAAAGTTCCCTGTTGCATGATCGATGCCGGCGGAAATTGCCGCTTGATGACCGAAGTTTCTAGTAAATACGATCAGCTTGATACGCGAGTCTTCAGCCGCCCATTTTTCTACAAAAGGAAGACTGCCGTCTGTTGTCCCATCACTCACAAGAATGATTTCCCACACTTCCGGCAACGATTCGAGATTTCTAATCCGTTCCTTCAATAATGGGAGTGAATCCTCTTCATTCAGAAACGGAATGACTATGCTCAATTCAGCAGGCATTTGTCGATTACTCGTGAAAAATCTGATAACAGCCAAGGATCAGAAACGGAGCAAGAGCAGCCAGAACCCAGAGCTTTGCCGATGTGCGGATCTTTTCTTCCTTTTCCCACCGGAACAGTTGTGTGGCAACAAAGGTAGCAATCGTGAGCGTGGCAACCAGAGCAAGAAGCGAAGGCCAGATCTGAAAGAGGGATTGATTCTCTTCAAAAATGCCGCGAAAGCCGGTAACCAGATGGGACGCCGGAAGAAAGCGAGAAGCGATCTGTCCCCACCGGGGCAGTATTTCAATCGGCAACGTTGCGCCGCTCAAAAACAACATCGGCATATACAACAGCTGGATCAGGATGTTTCCTTCCTGCATTGAATTTACAACGGAAGCGATGATCAACCCGATCGAACGGAACGTGATTACGCCCAGAGAAATCAGTCCAAAAAGAGACATCATGTGCTCCGGAAACGTCATTTTGTAACGAAAATGAGCGATCGTGAAGATCAAAATCGCGGAAGGCATGAATGCGACCCATCCGGTCACCATCGAGGAAACAAGCAGTGGTGTCGGTGTGATAGGCGCCACTTTGTAGCGTCTGAGAATGTTTTGCTCACGTTCGTTCACAGCACGCATGCCGGCGCCAAACAGTCCGTTTCCCAGGATTCCGAGCACAAGAACCATCCCGACAACATAGGAAATCGGTCGAACCTGGCCCATCATCTGCGCAAAAATGAAGAAGAACATGAGCGGAAACAGGTAGTTAAAAAAGATGACACTCCTGTTCCGGAATGCAAGTTTCAAATCGATGCGAATCAGAGAAAGATAGGCTTTCATTCGCGCAGCTTCCTTCCGGTCAGCTCGATAAAGACATCTTCCAGGGAAGGGCGTTTCAAATGGACATCAGCCAGATCGATGTTTTGCTGATCGATCCATTTTACGATTTCCACAAGAGTCCGCGCAGGGTGAGACGAAATCACTGCTAGAGATTTTCGATCCGCGCTGATCTGGGATTTTTCACTGTGATTCCATTGGGGCAACTCGACGTTTGGAATCGGCTTATCGCAGCGGATTTCTATCACCGACTGACCGAGAGTTTTCGCCTGGATTTCGCGCGGTGTGCCGATTGCGATGATCTTTCCACCATCCATGATCGCAACGCGGTCGCATAGTTTTTCTGCTTCTTCGATATAATGTGTTGTTAGGAGGATCGTCCGTTGCTGGTTTCGCAGCTTCTCGATCAATATATGAATTTCCAGCCGGGCTTGCGGATCGAGACCGCTCGTGGGTTCGTCTAAGAAGAGCACTTGCGGATCGTTGATTAGAGCCAGGGCCATCGCAAGTCGCTGTTTTTGTCCCCCCGAAAGTTGCGAGTAGAAAGCGTCCCGCTTTTCAGTTAATTGCAGTCTATCCAGCAGTTCATCGCTGCTCGTCGTCCTTGTATGAAAGCTGGCGAACAGTTCGAGAGCTTCCCTCACTTTGAGTTTGTCGGGTAGATTTGTAAACTGCAAACAGACGCCGACTCTGTCCTTGATCTGTTTGCTCTGAAGACCCGGATCGAGACCCAGTACGGATACACGACCGCCGGTCCGCGGACGCAGTCCTTCCAGGATTTCCACAGTGGTTGTCTTTCCGGCTCCATTCGGCCCGAGTAAACCGAACACTTCTCCCATGTGTACTTCGAAATCGATTCCCTTGACTGCTGGAAAAGTGCCGTAATTCTTGGTCAGTCCTTCTACCTGAACCGGAATGTCGGATGCCATGAAATGGGGATGATATCACAAAGAAGATGACCGTCGTCGTGTCATCGCATCGTTGCGTCGTCGCGTGAGATCGTTTCGATTCGTACCGGGACGCCGTTCAGCGCGGCAGTACCGCTGATCGGATCAACGAACTTGTCATCAGTCAGATCGTTGGCGCTGACACCTGGACGTTGTTCTGCAACAGATAACCGGATTCCAGCTAGATTGTGTCCCCATCCATGCGGCAAGCTGACAACTCCCCGCATCATCTCCTCGGAAAGCGAAGCTGAAACATCCACCTGGCCGGCCCGCGAGCGTATCCGCACGGACTGCCCGCTCACAATATTTCTGTCTGCAGCATCCAATGGATGTATCAGCAATGTGCATCGATCCTTTCCGCGCATCAGGCGGGGAGTGTTGTGCATCCAGGAATTGTTGCTGTGCAATTGACGTCTTCCAATGAGAAGCAAGTCAAAACCGTTTACAGATTGCTGATTGAAATCCTCCAGAAACTTCCTGATTCGTGGGACATCAGAAACTAGAATTTCGGGAGCCAGCTGAATGCGTTTTGGCTGATGTGCAAGTAAATTCGGCAGCCGCGATTTCAGTGGTCCAAGATCGATTCCGTGCGGATATTCCTCCAGTTTGCGCATGTTGAGTCCATTTCCAAATGGTTTGTATCCCGTGCCATATGGACCAGTTCGCAATCCGTGAGCCAGAATGCCTTTCGGACCGCCGATCTTTCTTAGGAACCACTTTTTAGCTTTTGCTTTGATTGTTTCCGGCAAACCTTTTGATCGCAGACGCGTCTGCAATTCCAGGAGAATTTCCCAATCGTGTTTTGCCCCCGTTTCCGGACGAAACAATCCAGGGGAATACTTGGCGGTATTGCGAATTGCGAGAAGATGGAATGCGATTTCGTAGTTGTCATGTTCCAGCGCGGTGGTAGGCGGCAGGATGATATCCGCGTGTCGCGTGGTTTCATTTAGATAAAAATCAATCGACACTATAAATTCCAATTCCGGCAACGCGCGATCCAGTTGTTTTCCGTTTGGAGTGGAGAGAACAGGATTGCCTGCTGAAGTAACCAGCCCCCTGATTTGACCCGGTCCTTTGTTCTGAATTTCTTCTGCCAGAACGGCGACAGGCAATTCTCCTGCGAATTCAGGCAGATTTCGAACCCTGCTGCTCCATCTTCCACGATGTCCTTTCAGCCCAAGTTTTGTTCCGAGATCCACAATGTCGAAGGCAGGGGTAGTAAACATTGCTCCACCTTCTCGATCCAGATTCCCTGTGACGACGTTCAGCACATTGACAAGCCACAGACCGGCCGCTCCAAATTGTTGTGTGCACACTCCGAGACGTCCATAGCAAACTGCCTTTGCTGCATTTGCAAATTCACGCGCGATACTTCGGATGCGCTTCGCTGCGATGCTGGTTGCTAAAGTAACTTTTTCCGGTGGAAAATCATTCGCCAGCTCCCTGACTGTTTCGAGACCATCCGTGAAATCAGCGAGACGGCGTGGTTGATACAGACCCTCCGCGAAAATTACATGCACCAGGGAAAGCAGAAAGAGAACGTCGGTACCCGGTCGAATAAATTCATGATGGTCCGCAATTGCCGCCGTTTCCGTACGACGCGGATCGATCACGGTCACTTTTCCACCGCGCTCGCGAATTTCACGGAGCCGGTTTGCTACATCAGGAGCAGACATCAAACTGCCATTAGACACAACAGGATTTGCCCCGATGATCAATAGATAGTCGGTGCGATCGATATCAGGAACGGGAAGCAACAACTGATGTCCGAACATGAAGAATGCCGCAAAGTGATGCGGTAGTTGATCTACAGATGTAGCAGAAAAACGGTTCCTGCTCCGCAGTGCCCGGCTAAACTCAGCGCCAAAGAGAATGGCGCCGTAGTTGTGGACACTTGGATTTCCCTGGTAAAACGCGACTGCGTTGTTGCCGTATTTTTGTTGAATACTCCTGATTCTTCCGGCAGTTTCATCGAGAGCTTCCTTCCATCCGATCTGCTCCCAGCCGGAAGGAGTGCGACGCAGTGGATAACGTAAGCGGTCCGGATCACTGTAAAGATCCTGCAAGGCAACGGCTTTTGGACAGATATGGCCGCGACTGAAGGCGTCCTCTTTATCTCCAGCGATGGAAACGATCGCGCCTTTTTCGATTTTGATCTCAATGCCGCACATCGCCTCGCAGAGATTGCAGGTGCGATGATGAGTTCCGGTATTCATAATCAGATTATGCTGCATTGGAGCGCAGGCGTCCCGCCTGCATTTCGGAGCGCAGGCTTCCAGCCTGCAAGCCGTCAGAATGCCGGCGGACATTTATGCCGGCTGAAAGCCGGCGCTCATCTCGAGAGCCGGCGGTACAAATCAACAGGCGTACTCTCCTCTTTCCGAATATGAGTCATTACCAGACCACACAGCGCTTTGCTGCGGGGCGGACCATGGCTGAATCATCTTTGCATGCAAATGCCTTTTGGAACTCAGCCAGATTTGAGAGCGGACCGTTGACGCGATACTTGCCGGTGGGATGCGGATCGGTCTGCATCATCACACGCTGCTGCTCAATGCGAATCGCATCACCACGGAATTGTCCCCAGGCAATAAAAAACTGCTGATCGGGAGTGAAACCGTCAATGTTCTCCGGGGCGGGTTTGCCTTCCAGAGATTTTTTCCATGCCATATATGCGATTTTTGCTCCACCCAGATCGCCAATGCTTTCGCCCAGAACAAGTTTTCCATTGTGATGCACGCCCTTTTCGATGTAGTAATTTTCAAATTGATCCGCAACGCAGGCTCCTCGCTCTTGAAACTGTTTCAAATCGGATTCGGTCCACCAGTTCTGGAGTTTTCCCTGAGCGTCATATTGGGCGCCCTGATCGTCAAATCCATGACTGATTTCATGTCCGATCACAACACCGATGGCGCCGTAGTTGACGGCATCCGTTACATTCGTACTGAAAGCAGGCGGCTGAAGTATACCGGCGGGAAACACGATCTCATTCAGGAGCGGATTGTAATACGCGTTAGAAGTGGGAGGCGTCATTCCCCAGCGTCCGCGGTCTACAGGCTTTCCGATCGTGGAACGGTCGTCTTCCACTGCGAACTTGAGTCCTGCGACTGTATTATCCCAGAACGAGTCCCTGCCAATCTTCACTTTGCTGTAATCTTTCCAGCGATCGGGATATCCAATTTTCGGATTGAAGGTCGATAATTTTTCCAGCGCCTTTTTCTTGGTTTCCGGTCCCATCCATGTCAGGCTCTCGATGTCATCTTTCATTGCAAGTAAAAGATTGCGGACCAATTCCTGCATTCTTGCTTTTGCTTCCGGAGGAAAGTATTTCTCGGTATATTTTTTGCCTAACGCTTCTCCCAAAAGGGAATCGGTGGACTCCACGCAGCGCTTCCATCGCGGTTTCATTTCCGCGGCGCCGTTCAAGTATTTGCTGTTAAAGTTCCAATCTTCTACTACAAATGGCTCGGAAAGAGCGCTGGCGGCAGCATTGAGAAGATGCCACTTGAGGTAGGACTTCCAATCTGCCAGGGATGTTTCCTTCATCTGCCGGTCCATTTCCTTCATGAATTCACGCTGCTGCACATTGATTTCCACTTTTTCTGAAAGCGCCGACTTTTCGAGGTACGCTTTCCAATCCATTGTGGGGCTCAGCTTCTGTAACTCCGCAAACGTTGTTTTGTGATCTGTGGCGTCCGGATCACGCAAGCTCACGTTATCCAGCGAAGCTTCGGCAAGTCTTGTCTCCATGCGGAATACTGTGTCTGCTGCACTTTTTGCCGAGGCGGCATCGGAGCCGGCAAGCT
>Ga0184626_10000182_pt1 | contig 16341 bp, 15 predicted proteins | sample PLM3_60_b1_FD_133142 | JGI IMG/M metagenome (GOLD analysis project Ga0184626, IMG submission 133142) | Groundwater sediment microbial communities from an aquifer in East River, Colorado, USA - PLM3_60_b1 | ecosystem: Environmental > Terrestrial > Soil > Riparian zone | place: USA: East River... | reverse complement strand
TTGAAGATCATCGCGCAGGCCGCATGGATCATGGCAAACGAATCTACGCGTTGACAATGCTGGGCCTATGGTCGAAAGGATAAATATGGCTGATAAAAGGACAGTAATCGTAACAGGTGGCAGCGGCTTCATCGGAACCAACATGGTCAGGCTGTTGGTAAACAGCGGGGAATACCGCGTGGTGAATCTGGACGCGCTTACTTACGCCGCAAATGCATCTTCGCTGGCAGATCTGGAAGAAAATCAGGATTATGTATTTGTAAATGGGAACATCACAGACAGTGAACTGGTTTCATCCCTGTTCAAAAAATATAAGCCTGTAGGTGTTTTCCACCTGGCCGCGGAATCACATGTAGATCGTTCGATCATCAGCCCTGAAGATTTTATTCAGACCAATGTGGTTGGTACATATCGTCTGCTTGAGGCTGCGCGCGCGTATTATGCAAATCTTTCGGATGAGAAGAAGAGCGAGTTTCGGTTTCTGCATGTTTCCACGGATGAAGTCTTTGGCTCACTTGGCGCAGACGGTTATTTCACCGAAGAGACTCCCTACTCGCCAAATTCCCCTTATGCCGCCTCGAAAGCCTCCAGTGATCATTTCGTGCGTGCCTATCATCACACGTATGGGTTGCCCACCATCATCACTAATTGTTCCAATAATTATGGACCGTATCAATTCCCTGAAAAGATGATCCCGTTGATGATCATGAATGCGCTTTCCGGCAAGCCTTTGCCCGTGTATGGAGATGGCTCGAACGTGCGAGATTGGATCTATGTGGAGGATCATTGCAAGGCTGTGAAGCTGGCTTTTGAAAAGGGAACGCTGGGCGAAGAATATGCCATTGGCGCAAACAATGAACAGAACAATATCAATCTTGTGAATCAAATTTGCAGTATTCTGGATGATGTTGCATCGCCTGTGGAGATCCCTCAATTGCGCGAACGCGGCTTGCAGAGTTATGCGGAACTGATCCAATTTGTTACAGACCGCCCGGGTCACGACCGTCGTTACGCGATCGATTCAGCGAAGATCACGCGTCAGTTGGGCTGGCAGGCAAAGATCGGGTTTGAAGCGGGGTTACGTCGCACCATTGATTGGTATTTGTCGAATCCGAAGTGGGTGGATCAGGCCAGTGGCGGTTCGTTCGGAGAATGGATGCAGAAGAATTACGCCTGGCGCGCCGCTGAGAGTGAATCCAAATGAAGGGCATCATTCTAGCTGGTGGAAAAGGCACGCGTCTTTTTCCGCTGACGATTGCCACCAGTAAACAAATGTTACCTGTCTACGACAAGCCGATGATCTATTATCCGCTGTCGATGCTGATGCTGGCGGGCATCCGCGATATACTCATCATCAGCACGCCGGATGCTTTGCCCGCCTTCAAGGAACTTTTGAAGGATGGCTCTCAATGGGGCTTGAAGTTTGAGTATGCCGGGCAAGCCGAGCCGCGCGGCTTGGCAGATGCATTCTTGGTGGGACGCGAGTTCATTAGGGAAAGCCCGGTTTGTTTGATCCTTGGTGACAATATTTTTTACGGACAGGGCATGGCTTCAACGTTGCAGGAGTGCGCGTCATTGACTGAAGGAGCGATCATTTTCGGATACAGGGTTAACGACCCTGAACGTTACGGGATCGTGGAATTTGATGAGCAGGGAAATGTGTTGAGTCTGGAGGAAAAGCCGGCGAACCCCAAATCGAATTACGCAGTTCCAGGAATTTATTTTTATGATAATCGCGTTGTTCAGCTTGCTGAATCTGTTAAGCCGTCTGCGCGCGGCGAATTGGAAATCACTGATTTGAATCGAATTTATTTGGAACAGGGAAAATTGAAGGCGAAAATTTTTGGCCGCGGCGTCGCCTGGCTGGATGCAGGTACTCATGAATCATTGATACAGGCGGCAATGTTTATCGAGGCCATTCAGCAGAGACAGGGGTTGATGATCTCGTGCCCTGAGGAGATTGCGTATCGTATGGGATATATAACAAAAGAGCAATTACGTGAATTGGGAAAAGTATTGTCTGGCAACAGTTACGGAGAGTATATCCTTGGGATAGCTTAATAACATGTACTTGTCCTTGACAGTGGGGGAGTTCCATGTGAGAATTCAGAAACTGAATTCTGAAGATTATGACTGAAATTAAAGAACACGAATATGCCCTCCTGAATGAAATCGCACAGAATTCCAAGGTAACACAGGCAAACTTGTCTGCCCGCCTTGGGATCGCTGTTGGCAGTGTGAACTGGTATATCAAGCGGCTTATCCATCGTGGCTGGGTCAAGGTTTCACGCCTCGACCGTACACGTCTCAAATATGATCTTACTCCTGAGGGCATGACGGTCTTCACGCAACGCGCCATGATGTACGCCAAAGATTCGCTCAAGACATACACATCCCTGCGGAGTAAGGCGAAGTCGCTTATTTTTGATCTCAAGCATCAGGGGATCGAGTCTGTCTATTTGGATGGAGACGATGAGCTCATGGATATTTTGCGGTTGACTTGTATGGAAAGCGAAATACTTGTGCTCGATGCTCCGAATGGCGTGATCCTGAAATCCACGGGGCAGGGTTACGAGATGATCCGGCACCCGGAAGGATAGCGCCAATGGAAAATATGCCTTCCAGTTCGCCCGTCTCTTTGGCTTCCTCTGAAGCGCACTTTTTGATCGAACCTCCACGTGGCTGGGCGGCGTTGGAGCTCAGGGAATTGTGGCTCTACCGTGAATTGCTGTTTTTCCTCGCCTGGCGCGACATCAAACTGCGCTACAAACAAACGGCTCTGGGGGCAGCCTGGGCAATCTTGCAGCCCTTGCTGACCATGGTCATTTTCAGCGTTATCTTTGGGCAATTGGCGAAACTTCCATCCGATGGGATTCCCTATCCTATTTTCACTTATACGGCTCTTCTACCCTGGCAATTGTTCGCCTTCGCGCTGGCTAATTCAAGCAACAGCCTGATCAACAGCCAAAATCTTATTAGCAAGGTGTATTTCCCGCGTTTGATTATTCCTCTCGCCTCTACATTGGCAGGTGTAATTGATTTTGCCTTTGCGTTCCTCGTCCTGCTGGGCTTGATGGTTTATTATCACATCGCTCCCACGGCGGCTATTTTGTATCTGCCTCTCTTTTTGATACTGGCTCTGCTCAGTGCTTTGGCGGTGGGCATCTGGCTTTCCGCGTTAAGCGTGGAGTATCGCGATGTGCGTTACATTGTGCCATTCCTGACACAGTTTTGGATGTATGCCACGCCGATCGCATATTCCAGTTCATTGATCCCGCAAAATTGGCGCCTGCTTTATGGATTGAACCCCATGACGGGTGTGGTCGAAGGCTTTCGCTGGGCTTTGCTAGGCATGGAAAAAAGCGGCGGATCCATGATATGGGTGTCAGCCATTGCAGTAATCGCGATGTTTATTAGTGGACTTTATTATTTTCGCCGCATGGAAAACAATTTTGCGGATGTGATCTAATGAGTGATATTGCCATTCGAGCAGAAAATCTTTCGAAACAATATGTTATTGGCGCTCGTGTCGCCAACCTGACTTTACGCGAGACGATTGTTTCCACATTGCGCGCCCCGCTCAAATGGTTCGATACCAGATCAAATTCGAATGGAAACAAGTTCTGGGCATTAGACGACGTTTCCTTCGAAATAAAGCATGGGGATGCAGTAGGCATCATCGGCAGAAACGGGGCGGGCAAAAGCACGCTTCTCAAGATCATTTCGCGTATCACGAAGCCTACGCGGGGACGAGTGGAACTTTACGGCCGGGTCGGTTCCCTGCTAGAAGTGGGAACGGGTTTTCACTCCGAGTTAAGCGGCCGCGAGAACATTTATCTTAATGGAGCGGTACTGGGTATGAAGCGCCGCGAGATCGATCGTAAATTTGACGAAATTGTTGATTTTGCAGAAATCGAAAAGTTTCTTGACACACCTGTAAAGCATTATTCCAGCGGCATGTATATGCGTCTGGCATTTGCTGTTGCCGCGCATTTGGAGCCTGAAATTTTGATCATTGACGAGGTTCTTGCCGTGGGGGATGCAGAGTTTCAGAAAAAGTGTCTGGGCAAAATGAATGAAATTACTGGGAAAGGTCGGACGGTCCTCTTCGTAAGCCATAATGAGGATGCAATTGCCCGTCTGTGTCAACGAGCAATCCTGCTTGAAGCAGGGAGATTGGTTCAAGATGGTTCCACTGAAGAAGTTTTTTCACAATATTTTTCATCCCTTGTTCGCCTAAACATAGAACTAATACTTGACCCAGCCAAAATGACACCTGAGGGAGAGCATGCCTGGAAAATCGACCTTTCAGGCTTTGAACTACCTGGGGATTCCCTGGATAATTTTTTTCATTCACGGGCCATTCTTTTAGAGGATGGAAAAAAACTGGGTCCCCCGCATACTCTTCACAATATAATCCGGCAGGACGGGAAGGGTGCATATTCCCATTGGGGCGCCCATCTATACTTTTCATCAAGTGACAATACTGATCCTCGATCAAACGGGCGCACTTATGTTGTCAAAAACAATCAACTTTTCAGAGAGTGAAGTCTATGAATATTCTCAAAAAGGTTCGCGCGCGAATTGCCCGTCAAATGACTTTTTCGAACGGCAACCAAAACGATGCCCAAATTTCAAATCTGATTAACATGGAAGATTATACCCTTGCATACCGTCACGTGGTTGAAAAGTTTGAGTTTAATTCCACATCCCAAGCAGGAAGGATGCAACTCCTCGACTGGGATTTGGAATATGTTGATAATCCTGCACTCGCAAACTTCATTGATCAGCTTTTAATCAGGCGAGTGAACGACTTTATCCCTGATAATGATCACCCACTCATTCTTGACTGTGGCGCAAATATTGGTTTTAGTGTTTTAAACTATAAGCGTCAGTTTCCGAAAGCCAGAGTTATCGCATTTGAACCTGATCCTCAATTTGCCCCTATCTTACGGCGTAATCTTGAGCGCAATCATGCAGGGGATGTGCAAGTGGTAGAGGCTGCGGTGTGGATTGAAAACAGTGAAATGCCGTGGTTTTCAGAAGGTATTGATGGAAGTAAACTTTTGGATAACCAGGAAATTGATGATGCTTCACTAAAAGTCAAGACGGCTGATTTGAAGGGATATCTGACTGAACCAGTCGATTTGCTAAAAATTGATATCGAGGGGGCGGAATACAAAGTTCTTGACCACATTAAAAACAACCTGGGTAATGTAAAAAACATTATTGTTGAATGCCATGTTGATCAAACCAACCTTGTCGAATTTAGCCGAACCATTAACATATTGACCCAGGCAGGTTTTCACGTAACTATAAATTCCATGGGGGTATGGCGCGACTTGATCCGTCAAAGACCCGTTGAAAAGTTTCATTGGGAACAATATTTTGTGATATCCGCCTGGAGAACGCGCCTGCTGAAGCCATCCCTCATGGATGACACAATCATACCGTTTGCAGGTATCCATCACCTTCTGAAGCTAGAGGATTTTAAAGAGAGTGAGGAAAAATTAGTAAGTATCATCCATACAATTATGCGCCAGCAGGAGGTTCTTTCGTATACCCTAAAGCTGCCCTTCTGGAAACAGGGAAACTTAGGTTGGGTTACGGCCGCTCTCCCGCGAGCCATTCCTGGAGGCGATAATGAACACAAGAGGAGCGAGGTAACATTATTGTTATTTGAAGACGAATTGCTACTTGGTCCATCCCACAGTGTCCACGACGAAATAAGAAAATTCGGAAAAGGAAGATATTCACATTGGAAGTCCAAATTGTACTTTTCCTCATCGGATGGAAGCGATCCGAATAAAAATGGGCGAACATATAAAATAATATATTAACATCTATTCCTTCTTTTAAGTTTCCTTATGATGATACAAACCGTCTAAATAAGAAAGCATAGGTGGCATGAATCCATGGAAAAAATTAATTGTCCGCTTTGCAATTCAAATAAAGAGAATATTTTGTTTTCCCGTCCAGATTACACTCATCAGATTACAGATGAGCCGTTTAACGTTGTTCAATGTCGTAAATGCGGAATAGTCTACGTTAATCCACGACCAACTGAGGATGAAATTCACCAGTATTATCCTGAAGAATTTTATGATATAAATATTAATGGCGAGGAGCTCTTAAAAACCAAACGGAGACAATTATCACTTAAGTATCAATACGTGTCCGACCTACAGCCTGGCGCATTATTAGATGTTGGCTGTCAAAAAGGTGAATTCATGTATTTTATGCAACAAAAAGGGTGGAATGTTCGGGGTTGCGATTTCTCATCCAAGCCCCCAAATGTTTTCGGGTTGGATATTTTCTACGGCGACATTGACTTGGCCGAATATCCGGAAAATTCGTTTGATCTAATTACACTTTGGGCTGTGTTAGAGCATGTCTACAACCCCCAAAAAATGCTGAAAAAACTAAATCGATTACTCAAACCTGGCGGCAGTATTGTCATGTTAGTTACCAATTTTTACAGCCTTCCAGCCAGCCTGATGAGGCATGACGATGTGCCGCGACACACTACGTTATTCTCAAAAAAAACCCTGGCCCAAATGCTGGAACAGACCGGCTATATCCCGGATTTCTTTAGATTCAATAGCGAACTTTTCGGAGGAACCCATCGTGGCGTATTTAATTACCTTATAAAACTACTCCGGGGTGAAAAAATCGAGAATATAGTAGCGTCAAACAGAGTGCCGGGGCGCTGGCATGAATTTTCCGATCAACTGATCGGAAGGTATACAAAATGGATGCGGATCGTAGATCGTTTTGATATAGCTGTATATCCTTTTATAGATAAACTAACAGATAAACTAGGGCTAGGATTCATCATGATAGCTAAGGCGACTAAAAAGGGATAATTTTATGGGTATTTCTCTCGATCATTCCAGCATAATAGCTTTACAGGAAGGGATAAACTCTTACAGAAAAAAGGAAGATATTTACATTCGAAATCCAATCTGTACTTTTCCTCATCGGACGGAAGCAATCCGATTAAAAATGGACAAGGATATAAAATAATATATTAACGTCTACCCTTGTTAAATGTATGCTTAGAAGAGGATTCAATGTGCGGAATCTGTGGAATTGTTTATTACGACCCTGCGCAACTGGTGACTGAACAACAGGTAAAACATATGAACCATGCCATTCGCCATCGTGGCCCGGATGATAGTGGTGTGTACATATGTAATCATGTGGGGTTGGGCTTTCGACGCCTTGCCATTATTGATCTTTCGCCTGCCGGTCACCAACCCATGACAAACGAAGATGGATCCGTGTGGATCATCTTTAATGGTGAGATTTACAACTATCAGGAACTTCGCGAAGAACTTCTCGCGAAAGGGCATGAATTTCGATCCCGCACCGATACGGAAACCATTCTTCACTTATGGGAAGAGGAAGGGGAACGTTGTGTGGAACGCCTGCGAGGCATGTTTGCTCTCGCAATTTGGGATTCAAAACAGCAATGTCTGTTTTTGGCGCGTGACCGGGAAGGTAAGAAACCACTCTTTTACACCCAGCGTGACGACCGTTTGCTATTCGGCTCAGAGATCAAGGCTATTTTGCAGGATCCCAATTTTCGTCCTTCCCCTGATCTGGAGGCGATTCACCTTTATCTTGCTTATCAATCAGTTCCTGCGCCTTACAGCGCATTCAAAGGCATAAAGAAACTCCCCGCGGCGCACACCCTGTTATATAAAAACGGGCAGATCAGTCTGCGCCGATATTGGAAATTATCCTACAAAGAAAAGCGCATCATTAAGACACCGCAGGATGAAATGATGCTCCAGGAAGAAATCATCGAGCGTTTGCGCGAGGCGGTTCGCATCCGTCTGATGAGCGAAGTTCCACTAGGTGCATTTCTCTCTGGCGGGATCGATTCCTCCATCATTGTGGCTTTGATGGCTGGGCTGATGAACCAGCCAGTGAAGACGTTTTCCATTGGCTTCACCTATGAGGAATATAACGAACTTCCGTACGCGCGCCAGGTGGCTGAACGTTATGAGACAGAGCACCACGAGTTCATCGTCACACCGGATGCACAGGCAATTTTCCCCGAACTGGTATGGCACTATAACGAGCCGTTTGCTGATTCCTCTGCAATTCCCACTTATTATGTTTCCAAGATGGCGCGTGAATATGTCACTGTCATCTTGAGCGGGGACGGCGGCGATGAAAACTTTGCCGGATATCCGCGTTATCAAAATAATGGTGATTACTCGCTTAATGGAAATTACCGGGCCTGGCTTCATCGTATGTTCCGTCTCAATGGAATGGCGTGGGGTTTTGCCAAACATGGCAGAGGATTGTACAAGGCTCTTACCCGTCTAAAAGACCTGGATCAACAAAAACTTTTATACTACTATCGTATAACCCATTTCCATGAACAATATCAGTCAAAGTTATATACGTATGATTTCTGGAAAAAGCTAAATGGCGTTTCAACGGTGGATTGGATGCTGGACATTTATCGCCAATCCGACGCGCGTGACTTTCTCGACGCCACGCTCGATCTTGATTTGAGGCTGTATCTGCCCGACACGTTAATGACAAAAACTGACATCGCTTCGATGGCGCATTCGCTCGAAGCGCGTGCTCCCATGCTCGACCATCAGTTTCTTGAATTTGCAGCGACCATACCCTCTGATTTGAAACTAAAGGATGGAATACAAAGTAAATATATTTTCAAGAAAGCCGTTGAACCCTACCTGCCGCATGAAGTGATCTACCGCCCTAAAATGGGATTTGGCGTACCCATTGACCACTGGTTCCGCCATGAACTTCGCGATATGGTGCGGGATACATTGTTGAGCCAGCGAGCCATTCAACGTGGATATTTCCGGCGCGAGTATATCGAACAAATCTTGGATCGCCACCAAAACAAAGGGGAATCCTGGCAATATCTGATCTGGAATTTACTTATGCTCGAATTATGGCATCTGATGTTCATTGATAAAACCATGCCAATACCCTCCGATCATGCAACAAGATAGAATGAAACCGCGCGGTATGATGGTGATTCATCAATTCCGTCCCATTATCAATGGCGCGGAATTGCAGGCTGAACGCCTGGCAGTTCGTTTGGCCCAGCGTGGACATGAAATGCATGTATTCACCGAGCTGCGCGTGCCCGGCTCCCTGCCTGAAGAAGATATGCAAGGCGTAAGAGTCCATCGCGTGGATTTCAAAATGGCTTATCGGATTCTCGCCGGCGTAGAGAGCACATTTCGCTATCTTGCCAAAGCGCAAAGAAATTATGATATCCTGCACGTTCACCAGGCATTCGGCCATGCGGTGGTATCCATTGTCGCTGCCAGGGTCTTCAAGAAGCGCTGTATTGTGAAGGTGGCATGCGCAGGCAGTTATGGTGACTTGAACGTATTTTCCAAATTTCCCGGCTTCAATGGGGCTTTGTCAATTATGAAACAGGCGGATTGCATTATCGCAATCAGCAGTGACGTCGAAAAGGAACTGCTGGAATGGGGGTTTTCACCTGGCCAAATCAGGCGTATTCCCAACGGTGTGGATATAGAATACTTTAAGCGGGAACAACCTTTTCCTGAGCGCGATCTGGTCCGATTTGTCCTGATTGGCAGACGAACTCCGCAAAAAGGAATTGATATTGCCCTCCAAGCGGCGCGGATCCTGATGAACGACGGATTGAATAAAAAATTCGAGATCAAATTCTACGGATCAGATCATTCAGAATATGATTTTCGGCACATGGCTGAAGAATTAGGTGTAACGCCGCTTGTGGAATTTTTGCCGCATCAGGATGCGATCCGGGATATATTACATCATGCACATTCGCTCATTTTGCCCAGCCGCGGCGAGGGGATGCCGAACGTACTCTTGGAAGCCATGTCTTTTAAACTTCCGGTGATTGCCAGTCGCGTAAGTGGCGTGGTGGATATTATCGAAGACAATCTGGATGGAATACTGATTCCCAGTGAAGATTCACATGCACTTGCCAGTGCGATGAAAAGGATCATTATGGAATCTGATCTCGCCGCCCGGCTAGGGCGGCAAGCCCGGAAAAAGGTGGCATCGGAATTCTCTCTTGAGAGTATTGCCGACAAATATTCTGCCCTCTATGAACAGTTATGGAGATAAATGAAGATACAGAAAATAACGAAGATCCGGCATAAGGACGGGTTTGCATATCTTGCCCGAACGCATCGCCCTGAATTAAGCTCTCACAAAAAAACTTCCACGGCTGTCCTGCTGGAGGACGGTACACCTTTACCTGGTCCAGCTACCGCCCTGTACGATGAGACCCGCAAATTTGGAAAGGGACGTTATTCCTTTTGGTTTGGAGATGTTTATTTTTCATCCTCGGATAACAGCAATCCCCGCACAAATGGCAGGTCCTATTCCGTCCAGTATGTGGAGGATGAATTAGATCATCCCAGCCTGAATTATTTTCGATTAAGAAGGGTTTTACAGCCAGTCTATAAATTACTATACCACCCCGCCGTGCCGGGTCCGGTGAAAAGTTTCTTGATGGAAATAGGGTATAGTTTGGATTCAATCAGAAGTTTAGGTGTATTGTTTCCCTTTTGGAGTTTGTTCTACTGGCTTTCCTTTGTTTATGTCTTATCCTTGCGCGTCAAGAAGCAGGATTGATTTCCGTAAGAAAATGTGAATCCAATCTTTTGCAATCCATTAATTCTCTCGATAGGAAAAATATATGTCAACAAATTCGGTACGCTTTGGTTTTGGTAAAAACTGGGAAGATTACATTAAGAAACATTTTAGCGAGGAAAGGGTCGAGATTGCCCGCAAACATCTGCTCTTGTTTTTGAAGTTGGATGATCTTAAAGGGAAATATTTCCTTGATATTGGTTGCGGCAGTGGGTTGCACTCCCTGGCTGCGTATCGTTCTGGCGCCGAAAGAATTTTTAGTTTTGATTACGATCCGGATTCGGTTGCAACGACAAGAAAACTTAAGGAGTTTGTCGGGAATCCATCATACTGGGAAGTACATCAGGGTTCGATCCTCGATAGGGAATTGCTGTCCACCATCGAACCTGCTGATATTGTCTATTCATGGGGGGTGCTTCATCACACAGGAAGTATGTGGCAAGCGATGGATAATACCGTTGGGCTTGGGAAGCCGGGCAGCCTGTACTATATTGCTTTGTATGATTATGAAACCCATGTTGACCCTACGCCGGAATTTTGGCTGGATGTAAAACAGCGTTACAACAAAAGCAACGACTGGGAAAAAAGGAAAATGGAACTTTGGTACATCTGGAGATTCACAATGCATAGAAATATCCTTGGCTTCCCTTTGTTGCTGCTACGGGTCTTTGGATACAAACGCTCGCGCGGCATGGCATTTTACAATGACTTGAAGGATTGGTTGGGCGGTTGGCCAATGGAATTTGCCAAGCGCGCCGATGTAAGGAATTGGGCAGATAAATTTGGCTTGGAAATGCTGACGATGAAGACTGGGGAAGCAAATACAGAGTACCTTTTCAAACAAAGAAATCGTGATTAATGTGCGGTATTACCGGTTTTTGGAATGTGGAAAAGTCACAGACGAATGATGAACTGACATCCATCGTCACCGGCATGAGAGATATCATGCGCCATCGAGGACCCGACGATAGCGGGGAATGGGTGGATCATGGATCTGGGATTGCCCTCGGTTTTCGGCGTTTGGCGATCCTGGATTTATCTCCCACGGGACACCAGCCCATGTTCTCTGCGAACGAGCGTTATGTAATGGTCTTCAATGGTGAGGTCTATAATTACGTGGAGTTGAGGAGTGAGTTGGATTCTGCTGGCTGTACTTTTCGTGGCACATCAGACACGGAAGTAATGCTGGCCTGGATCCTGGAATGGGGATTGGAGAAAGCAGTGGCACGCTTCAACGGAATGTTTGCGATTGCTCTATGGGATCGCCATGAGAAAAAACTCCATCTGATCCGAGACCGTATCGGGGTAAAGCCTCTTTATTATGGTTGGTGCGGGAATACATTGCTGTTCGGCTCTGAGTTGAAATCACTGACCGCGCATCCTTCATTCAAGCCGGAAGTTGATCGCGAATCGCTGACCTTATATCTCCGTTACGGATACGTTCCCGCGCCACACTCCATTTTTCAGGGCGTGAAAAAACTGACCCCTGGGATGATCTTGACTTTTGATGAAGGCTTGAGACAAACTGATGGAAATAGAATCAGGTACTGGTCCGCGCGTGAAGCGGTTGCGCGCGGTTTGCAGGATCCATTTCAAGGCAGTGACCAGGATGCGATATCCGCTTTGGACGAATTGCTGAAAGGATCCGTTCAGGAGCGTATGATCGCGGATGTGCCTCTTGGCGCGTTTCTTTCAGGCGGGATTGATTCCTCAACCATCGTCGCACTGATGCAGGTCCAAAGTACGCGCCCCGTTAAGACGTTCACCATTGGGTTTGAAGAGGCGGGTTACAACGAAGCGGAATATGCAAAAGAAGTTGCTTCGCACCTGAAAACTGATCATACTGAATTATATGTTTCGTCGCGCGACGCGCTGGATGTTATCCCGCGGATCCCATCCATGTTCGATGAGCCTCTGGGTGATTCATCCCAGATACCTACTTATCTGGTTTCGAAGCTTGCGCGTCAGTCTGTTACTGTTTCACTTTCAGGAGATGGCGGCGATGAACTGTTCGGCGGATATTCGCGCTACCTGCGTTCGTTAAAAGTTTGGGGTTTGGTTGGACCGGTGCCGAAGGCTGCGCGCAGTATCGCGGGGAATATTTTTGAGGGGGCCTCAAAACTTGATTGGCAAAGGATCACATCCAATGGCCGCCTCGCAACCAGGTTCCATTATTTATCTGAGATCACAAAAGTAAAGAGCGCAGATGAACTGTATTGGAGATTTAGTTCACATTGGGATCAACCAGAACAGGTGGTGATTAATGGATATGAACCATCTGCCTTTCATATGGCCTCCGGGAATTCACAGTTACTGCCCGATTTCGCACAGCGCATGATGTATCTGGATTTCATGACCTATTTGCCGGATGATATTCTTGTCAAACTGGATCGGGCCAGCATGGCGGCCAGCCTGGAGGGGCGGGTTCCCTTTTTAGACGATCATCGCGTGGTCGAATTTGCCTGGCGGCTTCCGCTGCACATGAAGATTCGTTCGGGCAAAGGCAAATGGATATTGCGGCAGGTGTTGCAGCAATATGTGCCGCAAAAAATGATCGAGCGACCGAAGATGGGATTCGGTGTGCCGATCGATTCATGGTTGCGCGGACCTTTGCGCGCATGGGCTGAAGACCTACTCGATGAAAAACGCCTTCGCAGGGAGGGTTATTTTGATCCGGCTCCCATTCGAAAGAAATGGTCGGAGCATTTGCAAAACCAGAAAGACTGGCAATACCCATTGTGGTACGTCTTGATGTTTCAGGATTGGCTGGCTCATATGACAGACAACCACATGAATTGATATGCAGAACGATTCAAGTCATCCCCGTCTCGCCATCTTTTTTCATGACCTTGGAGTAGGCGGCGCCGAACGCGTGATGCTTCAACTGGCGCGCGGATTCAGCGATCTGGGCCATCCCGTGGATCTGGTGATGGGGCGCGCCGAAGGACCTCTTCTTTCTGAAGTGCCCGGGCGCGCGCGAGTTATCAACCTTGACGTTGGCAACCCGTTGACCATGTTCTTGAAACTCATACAGTATCTTCGTACTGAAAAACCGAACGCATTGCTCTCTCCATTCGAAGTGACCAGCGTGATCGCAATTCTCGCAAAAAGAATTTCCAGAGTATCCGCCAGAGTCGTCATCCGTATCTCGGTTCATATCTCAAAGAACAAGCGCACAAGGTGGAAGAAGGTCGTTGAAAAACTGGTGGTCTCAAAAGTTTATCCATTGGCAGATGGCATCGTCACCGTATCACGCGGCGCCGCGCAGGATCTTTCGGTTTATGCTAGCATATCCCCAGCGAGGATTCGGGTGATCAACAACCCTGTCATCTCGGAGCAACTCCTGCAAGCCGCGCAGCAACCTGTGCAGCATCCTTTTTTTAATGCGGATGAAGTTCCGGTCATCCTGGGCGTTGGGCGTCTGACTGAGCAAAAGGATTTTTCCACGCTCATCCGCGCCTTTGACATTCTCCGCAAGAGGATCCCAGCGCGCCTCATCATTCTAGGCGATGGAGAGGAAAGACCGGCACTTGAAAGTTTGATCCGCTCCTCTGGCTTGCAGGATCTGGTTGATCTGTTCGGCTTTGAACTGAACCCCTTCGCGTTTATGAAAAAAGCTTCGGTCTTTGTCTTATCCTCAAAGTGGGAAGGTTTGCCAGGCGTGTTAATTCAGGCATTGGCTTGTGACTGTCCCGTGGTAAGCACGGATTGTTTGAGCGGCCCCTCCGAAATTCTAAAGAATGGACAATACGGGCATCTCGTCCCTGTCGGAGATGCCCAAGCAATTGCATCCGCCATCGAGTCAGTTTTAAGCGGAGACGTTCGGCATCCACCCAAAAGCTGGCTGGAACAATATCAGATCGATTCTGTTATCCCGCAATATAAGGATCTCCTTGGTATTTAGAGTTTGCTCCCTGCGCCGAGGACGGCGCAGGATCTATATAAACAAACTTTGAATGATCCTGTGACCATATAAATATGACCAGCAAACATTTTTCAATTCTTCTTATAGGTACACAAATGGCGATCGGTGGCGCGCAAAGAGGTTTGCTCGATCAGGCGCGTTGGTTCAAGTCGCAGGGTTGTAAAATGACTGTTGCTTTTTTTTACGACAAGGAGCATCTCCATGAAAAATGGAAGCAGACGGTTGATTTTCCGATTCATAACCTCCAGGCCTATGAACTTGGTGCGGGCTTTATACGTCAGACATTAAAGTTAATACAAGGCTTGTGGCAGTTATGGATCCTGCTAAGGCACGCACGCTTTGATGTTGTCGAAACCTTCACGCATGACAGTAATCTAATTGCTCTGCCGCTTGCGTGGCTGGCGCGCGTTCCAGTACGGATAGCAACTCATCGCGGAAAGATCGAAGCGTTCCCGCGCTGGCGGCAATCGCTGCACAGTTTGTTGATCAATATTGGCATCGCGCGTACTCTGGTTGCGGTCTCTGAGCAAACGCGTGCACAAGCCGTTGAAGAAGGCGTGCGCGCAGATAGAGTCACCGTGATCCCAAATGGAGTCACGCCTCTGGATACAGTACTGGTGAACAGACCGGAAGCGCGAAAAAATCTAGGGCTGGCCGAAGCAGACATATTCCTTCTTTCCATCGGCCGGCTTACTTATCAAAAAGGGCAAGAGTATTTCGTGCAAGCCATGTCCAAAGTGGTAAATATTTTTCCAAACGCAAAGGCTGGCATTTGCGGCGACGGCCCTTTGCGCCCTCAATTGGAGGCGCAGATCTTGAGACTCGGCTTGTCTGATTCTGTGAAACTCCTCGGATCATGGGATGATATTTCGCCTATTCTGGCATCTGCAGATATCTTTGTCCTTCCTTCGCGCTGGGAGGGGTTGTCAAGAGCGCTGATGGAAGCAATGGCAGCAGGCATTCCAGTCATCGCCACCCAGGTGGATGGAATTAAAAATCTGGTAACCGACGGTGTAAATGGTTTGCTGATTCCTGCGGAAGATTCTGAGAAGCTGGAGAATTCCATATTACAATTAATTGAGAATCCGGAGATGATGAAGAGATTGGCCGCAGCCGCACAGACGCATGTTTTACATGTTCACTCGACGGATGCAATGTGTAAAAAACATTATGATCTTATAATGAGTTTCCTTGACAGCAAGTGATTTTACAGCGAATGGGTAAAATGGGTCTCAACCCCAGTATTATGCTATTATGAACCCTGTATACGCTCAAAAAAACAAAAGTACAGCTTTTGGCGCGGCGCGAGGATATATCTGATTGTGTTCAAATCCTACCATAAAGAGCTTTTGCTGATTTCAAGTTGAGAATGTGATTTGAATCTTCCCTACCTTGTGCCTCGCCTTGTTAGGCGCTTTCTGCCTGAGAAACTGGTACGCGCATTGTTGTTGCGCAGTTGGATTATTCACCCGGGACTCGAAACCAGCAATCCAGCTGAAGCGGTGCACAGATATGTTGATGTACTTTCAAGGAGAGGACTATCGTTTCAGAATAAGCGTGTACTGGTCTTTGGATATGGTGGACGATTTGATACAGGCTTTGGCCTTCTTAATGAAGGTGCGTCTCACGTGATTCTGTGCGATAAATACGCTCTGCCTGATGAGATACACAATAGACGGTTGTTTTCAACGGAGGAAAAATACTTTCTCGCGGAAAAAAATAAGTTCCATCCGCGCACAGAGTGGATGACGTTGTTGCAGGCA
>Ga0184626_10000181_pt1 | contig 16540 bp, 16 predicted proteins | sample PLM3_60_b1_FD_133142 | JGI IMG/M metagenome (GOLD analysis project Ga0184626, IMG submission 133142) | Groundwater sediment microbial communities from an aquifer in East River, Colorado, USA - PLM3_60_b1 | ecosystem: Environmental > Terrestrial > Soil > Riparian zone | place: USA: East River... | reverse complement strand
CGACGCGCACGCTGTGCGGCGCGAGCGCATCGGTCATCGAAGGGCTGTACGAACGCTATCTCGCCCATCCGGAGAGTGTAAGCGGCGATTGGCGCGTGTACTTCGACGAATTGCGCGACGTCGTCTGCGCCGCCGCGCAATTCGTCGAAGTACACGCGCCACTCGCCGCTTACACTGTCCGGATGGGCGAGATAGCGTTCGTACAGCTCTTCGATGAACGGTGCGTTCGCGCCGAACAGCGTGCTGGTCGTTTCCAGTTCCTTCATGATGCCCATGCGATCACCCTTTACCGTAATGCATTGTCGAAATGGGGGCGGCGCGCCCCCAAAACAACACGGGCAGCCTTGAAGGCCGCCCGGTTGGCTCGCGTACCTAGCCCCGTTGGGCGAGCGGCACCACCGAACGACGCGCCGCACCGGTGTACAGCTGGCGCGGGCGGCCGATCTTGTATTCCGGATCCGCGACCATTTCATTGAGCTGCGCGATCCAGCCGACCGTGCGCGCCAGCGCGAAAACCGCCGTGAAGAGCTGCACGGGGATGCCGATCGCCTTCTGCACGATGCCGGAATAGAAATCGACGTTCGGATAGAGCTTGCGCTGGACGAAATAGTCGTCTTCGAGCGCGATCTTCTCGAGTGCCATGGATAGCTTGAACAGCGGATCGTCGTCGAGGCCGAGCTCGTTCAGCACTTCATGGCAGGTCTCGCGCATCAGCTTCGCGCGCGGGTCGTAGTTCTTGTACACACGATGGCCGAAGCCCATCAGCTTCACGCTCGAATTCTTGTCCTTCACCTTCGCGATGAACTCGCCGATCTTGGCCACGCCGCCGTTGGCCTGGATGTCATAGAGCATGTTGAGCGCCGCCTCGTTGGCGCCGCCGTGTGCGGGACCCCAGAGACACGCGACACCCGCTGCGATCGCCGCGAACGGGTTGGTGCCCGACGACGCGCACATGCGCACCGTCGACGTCGACGCGTTCTGCTCGTGGTCGGCATGGAGGATGAAGATGCGATCGAGTGCGCGCACGAGCACGTCGTTGACCTCGTACGGCGCGCATGGCGTCGCGAACATCATCCGCATGAAGTTCGCCGCGTACGAAAGATCGTTCTGCGGATAGATGTATGGCTGCCCGACCGAGTACTTGTAGGCCATCGAAATCAGCGTCGGCATCTTCGCAATAAGGCGAATGGCCGAGATGTCGCGCTGCCTCGCATCGTGCAGGTTCATCGAATCGGGATAGAACGCGGACAGCGCCCCGACGAGTCCCGTCAGCACGGCCATCGGATGCGCGTCGCGCCGGAAACCGCGCATGAAAAAGTGCATCTGCTCGTTGACCATCGTGTGCCGGGTCACGATAGAAGAAAACGCGTCCTTCCGGTCGAGCGTGGGGAGCTCGCCGTACAACAGCAGATAACAAGTCTCGAGAAAGTCGCAGCGGGTCGCCAGCTCTTCGATCGGATACCCGCGGTAGAGCAGCTCGCCCTTGTCCCCGTCGATATAGGTGATCGCCGAACTGCACGACGCGGTGGAAAGGAAGCCCGGGTCGTAGGTGAACTTGCCCGTCTTTCCGTACAGCGTGCGGATATCGATGACTTCCGGTCCGATCGTCCCCGCAAGGATCGGGAAGCTGACCGAGGGCGAGCCGTCGGAGAAGTTGAAGGTGGCGGTAGGATCACTCATTGCAATGGCTCCTGCGGGTCAGCGAATCCGGCCGGCACAACGCCTGGCAGGTACGAGTGGATCAGACATATCGTCTTGCACGCGCTGGCGGCGCTTACGCAGCGCGCAACTGCAGCAACACCGGTACGACGTCCTGATCCTGCGGCTCCTGGCGCCCGGCAATCAGGTCCCAGAGATCGTTATCCGTCAAATCGAGGAGTCGGTCGAGCATCGTCACCTCGTCCTCGGTCAGGCTCGATCCCTTGGCGTCCAGGAACCGGGCCAGCACGAGATCGTTTTCCAGCATTCCGCGCCGGCAGCGCCAGCGAATGCGATTCATCCGTTCCTGGTCTAGCACTGTGTTTCACAAAGAGGCGCACAGCCGCCGAGGACGACAACCACCGGAGAAGGTTTTCTCGGCGTCGCTGCGTCTCATTGCAAACGCCGTCCCCATCAGATCGCCCGCTTGACCATGATGTCCTTGATCTTTCCGATGGCCAGCGACGGATTGAGATTCTTCGGACACACGTCGACGCAATTCATGATCGTATGACAACGGAACAACCGGTAAGGATCCTCGAGATTGTCGATGCGGCCCTCCGTATCCTGATCGCGGCTGTCGACGATGAACCGATAGGCGGCGAGCAATCCCGCAGGACCTACGAATTTGTCGGGATTCCACCAGAACGACGGGCACGCCGTCGAGCAGCACGCGCACAGGATGCACTCGTAGAGACCGTCCAGCTCCTCGCGGTCTTCGGGCGATTGCAGCCGTTCCTTTTCGGGCGGCGGCGTATCGTTGACGAGGTAGGGCTTGATCGAATGGTACTGCTTGAAGAACTGGCTCATGTCGACGATCAAGTCGCGGATCACGGGCAGCCCCGGCAGCGGCCGTATCTCGACCGGCTCCTTCACGTCCTTGAGATTGGTGACGCAGGCGAGTCCGTTCTTGCCGTTGATGTTCATGGCGTCCGACCCGCACACGCCCTCGCGGCAACTGCGGCGGAACGACAGCGAGTCATCGTGCGCCTTCAGCCGGATGAGCGCGTCGAGCAGCATCCGGTCGGTCGGCTCGAGCGCGACGTCGTACTCCTGGTAGTACGGCTTCGGGTCCTTCTCGGGGTCGTAGCGGTAAATGCGGAATTTCATCAGGTCTCCGGCATCAATACGTTCGCGCCTTCGGCGGAAAAGCCTCCACGCTCAACGGCTTCAGATTCACCGGCTTGTAGTCGAGCCTGTTGCCGTCGCGATACCACAGCGTGTGCTTCAGCCAGTTCGCGTCGTCGCGGTTCGGATAGTCGCTGCGCGCCTGCGCGCCGCGCGATTCGCGCCGCGCCTCGGCCGAAACGATGGTCGCCTTCGCCGTCTCGATCAGGTTATCGAGCTCCAGCGCTTCGACGCGCGCGGTGTTGAACACCCGGCTCTTGTCCTTGATTGCCGACCGCGCGACGCGCGCTTCGAGCTCCATGATCTGGCCTACACCTTCGGACAGCAGCTGCTGGTTGCGGAAGACACCGCAATGCGCCTGCATCGCCTTGCGAATGGCGTGAGCGACGTGCGGGACCGACTCGCCGGACGTCGCGCCGTCGAGGCGGGCGAGCCGCGCCCGCGAAAGATCGCCGGCATCTCTCCCCAACGTCTTGTGCGGTTGCGCCTTCAGGTTCATGTCGACGATGTGGTTGCCGGCGGCGCGGCCGAACACGAGAAGGTCGAGCAACGAATTGGTGCCGAGGCGATTGGCGCCGTGCACGGACACGCACGCGCATTCGCCGACCGCATACAACCCGGGAACAATCGAATTCGGATGACCATGCTTTGGCGCCACCGCCTGTCCGTGGACGTTCGTCGGCACCCCGCCCATCTGATAATGGATCGTCGGCACCACGGGAATCGGTTCCTTGATCGGGTCGACATTCGCGAACTTGATGGCGATCTCGCGAATCGACGGCAGCCGCTTCATGATGACGTCCGGCCCCAGGTGATCGAGCTTCAGCAGCACGTGATCCTTCTCGTGGCCGGCGCCGCGTCCTTCCTTGATCTCCTGGTCCATCGAGCGCGAGACGATGTCGCGCGATGCGAGATCCTTGAGATTGGGCGCGTAACGCTCCATGAAGCGCTCGCCGTGCGCATTGAGCAGGATCCCGCCTTCGCCGCGCACGCCTTCGGTGATCAGCACGCCGGCGCCGGCCACGCCCGTCGGATGGAACTGCCAGAACTCCATGTCCTCGAGCGGAATGCCGGCGCGCGCCGCCATGCCGAGACCGTCGCCGGTATTGATGAACGCGTTGGTCGAGGCGGCGAAGATGCGTCCGGCGCCGCCGGTGGCGAGCACGGTCACCTTCGCCTGCAGGATCATCACGTCGCCGGTCTCCATCTCGTAGGCGACGACGCCCACGACATCACCATCGGCATCGGTGATGAGGTCAAGTGCCATCCATTCGACGAAGAAGTGCGTGTGCGCCCGCACGTTGCGCTGGTAGAGCGTGTGCAGCATCGCATGACCGGTGCGGTCGGCGGCCGCGCACGCGCGCTGCACCGCCTTTTCGCCGAAGTTCGCCGAATGACCGCCGAACGGCCGCTGGTAGATCGTGCCGTCGGGATTGCGGTCGAACGGCATCCCGAAATGTTCGAGCTCGTAGACGACGTCCGGCGCCATCTTGCACATGTACTCGATCGCATCCTGGTCGCCCAGCCAATCCGAGCCCTTGATCGTGTCGTACATATGCCACAGCCAATTGTCCTCGGACATGTTGCCGAGCGATGCGCCGATGCCGCCTTGCGCGGCCACCGTATGCGAGCGCGTCGGAAAGACCTTGGACAGCACCGCAACCGACAACCCGGCCTCGGCCAATTGCAGCGATGCACGCATGCCGGCGCCGCCGGCACCGACGATGAGCGCGTCGAACTTGCGGACGGGAAGAACGCTCACCTTACACGCCCCCCCACAGCACCTGAATGGTCCAGCCGGTGTAAGCAACCAGTGATGCGATCACGGCGACTTCGAACGTGAGCCGAACGCTCACGGGCTTGATGTAATCCATCGCGATGTTGCGCACGCCGACCCACGCATGCCACAGCAGCGAGAGCATGAAGACGAACGTGGCCAGACGAAACGGCTCGTTGGCGAACGTCGCTTTCCACGCGTCGTAGTCGAGTCCGCCGTGCCACAGCAGCAAGCCGAGAACGAGCAGCGTGTAAAACGCCATGACGACCGCGCTGATCCGCTGGACCAGCCAGTCGCGCCATCCGTAATGCGCGCCGACGACGATGCGATTGGGGGTCACCACAGCTTCACCGCGACCGCGAATGTCAGCACCACGGCGAGCACCAGCACGAAAGCGCCGGACCGGCGCGCCGCCGGCACGTCCATCCCGATATGCAGATCCATCACGAGATGGCGGATTCCGGCCAGAAAGTGATGGAAATACGCCCAGGCAAGCACAAGCAACGTGAGTTTTGCAATGGGATGCCCAAGTGCCGAGCGCATTTGCGCCCAGGCATCCGGCGAGGCAAGCGCGCGCTGCACTACCCATAAGAGCAGCGGAATACCGATCAGAAACAGCAAGGCACCGCTGATCCGATGCAGGATCGAGACGATCGCGGGTAACGGCTGCCGAATGGCGAAAAGATTGAGGTAGACCGGGCGCGGCTTGGCGACAGGGCGGTCCAGCGCAGCCATCTGTAAAGGTCCTCGCAACGACGAAAACGACGCGGATTGGGACTGCGCACCGAAAAACGGCAATTTTGTGCGCAGCACACAATTATAGCCGCACCGCTGCGCGCCGCGCCAGAATGCGGGAATGAGCGCGGCGGGCGAGGCATAGCCGAGCCAAGGCCCGAAGGGCGCGTCGCCGCGCGATTGACCCCGGCCGACACGCCGACGCAACCCGACCATGGTCACTACAATGAGGCCGTGACGACGCAGCACCGCGCCATCCAGGCAATCGCGCTACGTCAATACAACTCGTTGAGGTAATGGTAGGCGCGCGTCACGCACAAGCCGCGGCGAACTTCGACCGGCCGCTCGCCGTACGTGAGCGTCACGCGATCGACCGCCAGCAGCGGCGCACCGACGTCCGTTCCCAGAATGCGCGCGGTCGGCGCGTCGGCCGCGACGGCGCGAATCTTCTCGTGCGCCTTCAGCATTCGCACGCCGAACTGGCTCTCGAAGAAGCCGTACATCGAGCCGCGATAGGCGTCGTAGCGGGCCTTGGTCAGTCCCCGGAACAACGCGGCCGGCAACGTGATTTCGTCGAGCACCACCGGCTCGCTTTCGTATTCGAGCACGCGCCGCAGGAGGAGCACGGCGTCGCCGGTCTTCAGCTGCAGCATACGAGCCGCATCGGCGCCCGCCTTGGCGCGCTTGACGTCGAGCAGACGACTGATCGGAGAAACTTCGCCGCCGTCGTTGCGGCGGATCCGCAAAAAACGGAACAGCGACGAGCGCTCCTCCGTGTGGGTCGCGACAAACGTGCCCTTGCCTTGCCGGCGCACCACGAGATTGTCGGCGGCGAGCGCGTCGATCGCCTTGCGGACGGTTCCTTGCGAAACGCCATACCGGCTCGCGAGGTCGATTTCGGACGGAATGGCCTCCCCGGGGCGCCACTCGCGCGCTTCGAGGCTCCTCTCGAGCAGCCCCTTGATCTGCAGGTACAGAGGCGCGAACGACGGAGAAGTAGGCAGGGCGTTCACGAGGGCGGATTCGGTGGTGGCGGCGGCCGACGGCCAGCGTGGCAACGGCAGGCAATGGCGATTATCGGCACGCGCCGTGGGGTTGTCCATTTCGATCGTCTATTTCATGTCTTATATAAGTTATAAGACTTCATTGACAGCCCGTCGCGCGCGGCGCTAGAATGCGGCATCGCGGTCGGGCGGCTCCGTCCTCGGGCAGAGCATGGTTCGAATGCGTCGCATGTTGCGCCGCATCCACGTCCGCCGCGGCGTGCTCATTCCTACCCGCCAGGAGCTTCGTTCATGAAATCACCCGTCCGCGTCGCCGTCACCGGCGCCGCCGGCCAGATCGGCTACGCCCTCCTCTTCCGGATCGCCTCGGGCGAAATGCTGGGACGCGACCAGCCGGTGATCCTGCAGCTCCTCGAACTACCGCTCGACAAGGCGCAGGCCGCGCTGACCGGCGTCATGATGGAGCTCGAGGACTGCGCATTTCCGCTGCTCGAAGGCATGCTCGGCACCGGCGACCCGAAGGTCGCGTTCAAGGACGCCGATATCGCGATGCTGGTCGGCGCCAAGCCGCGCGGCCCCGGGATGGAACGCAAGGACCTGCTGCTTGAAAACGCCAAGATCTTCATCGAACAGGGCAAGGCGCTCGACGCCGTGGCGTCGCGCAACGTCAAGGTGCTGGTCGTTGGCAATCCTGCCAATACGAATGCGTACATCGCGATGAAGTCGGCGCCATCGCTGCCGAAGAAGAACTTCACCGCGATGCTGCGGCTCGACCACAACCGTGCGTTGTCGCACGCCGCCGCCAAGGCCAGCGTCCCGGTGCGCGACGTCGAAAAGATGATCGTGTGGGGCAACCATTCGCCCACGATGTACGCGGACTACCGGTTTGCCAAGACTGCCGACGGCAAGCTGCTCAAGACACTGATCGACGACGAGACGTGGTACCGCAACGAATTCCTGCCGAAGGTGGGCAAGCGCGGCGCCGCGATCATCGAAGCGCGCGGGCTCTCGTCGGCGGCGTCGGCCGCCAATGCCGCGATCGACCACGTCCGCGACTGGATCCGCGGCAGCAACGGCCAATGGGTGACGATGGGGATTGCGTCGGATGGCAGCTACGGCATTCCGCCCGACGTCATCTACGGCACGCCGGTGATCACCGCCAACGGCGAATACACGCTGGTGCGCGACGTGCCCATCGACGATTTCTCGCGCGAGCGCATGAACGCGACGCTCAAGGAGCTCGAGGAAGAGCGCGCCGCCGTCGCGCCGCTGTTGGGTTGACGTGCCAAAGTCTTCAATGCGTTTTCAACTGATGTTCATCGTGACCGCCGCCGCGACTTCGCTTGCGATCGCCCAGGACTATCCGAAGCTCAAGTCCGGTCAGTGGGAAATGACCACGACCAGCGCCAAGGCCGGTGCGGGCTCGCCGCCGACCAAGTCGACGATGTGCACCGACGATGCGTTGCAAAAGGAAGTGATCAGCATGGGCGCCGGCATGCGCCGCGAAATGTGCACGAAGAACGAATTCAAACGCGATGGATCGAAGATCACGATGAGCTCGGAATGCAAGATCGGCGAGTCGAAGGTCGTGTCCACGGCCGTGATGACGCTGTCGGGTGATACCGGTTACAAGACCCAGGTCTCGTCGTCCTTCGATCCGCCGTTCATGGGGATGAAAGATTCGCAGACGATACTGGAAGGCAAATACGTCGGCGCATGCCGCGACGGCATGGTGCCCGGCGATTTCATCACCCCCGGCGGCCAGAAGATCAACATCAAGGGCATGGCGATGGGTAAAGCGCCGATGCCACCCGCCCAACCCGCTCGCCCCGCAAAGGTGCCGCAATGAGCCACAACCTGCACAACACCCTTCAGGAATTCAAACTCGCGTCGGGCGAAGCCGGCAAGTTCTATTCGCTCCCCGCGCTGGAAGCGGCCGGTGTCGGCCGCGTTTCGCGCCTTCCGGTGTCGATCCGCATCGTGCTGGAATCGGTGCTGCGCAACTGCGACGGGAAGAAGGTCACGCAGCAGCACGTCAAGGAGCTTGCCCAGTGGAAAGCGACGGGAGCGCGCGTCGACGAGATCCCATTCGTGGTCGCCCGCGTCGTGCTGCAGGACTTTACCGGCGTTCCGCTGCTGGCCGATCTGGCGGCGATGCGCAACGTCGCCAGCGACATGGGCAAGAATCCGAAGATGATCGAGCCGCTGGTGCCGGTGGATCTCGTGGTCGACCACTCGGTGATGATCGATCACTACGGCACGAAGGACGCGCTCGACCTCAACATGAAGCTCGAATTCGCGCGGAACGGCGAGCGTTACCAGTTCATGAAGTGGGGGATGCAGGCGTTCGCCACGTTCGGCGTGGTGCCGCCGGGCATCGGCATCGTCCACCAGGTCAACCTCGAATATCTGGCGCGCGGCGTGCATCGGAAGGACGGCCTGTACTACCCCGATTCGCTGGTCGGCACCGACAGCCACACGACGATGGTCAACGGCATCGGCGTGGTCGCCTGGGGTGTGGGCGGCATCGAAGCTGAAGCGGGCATGCTCGGCCAGCCGGTCTACTTCCTCACGCCGGACGTCGTCGGCGTCGAGCTCAAGGGCCGGCTCAACGAAGGTATCACCGCGACCGATCTCGTGCTCACGGTCACGGAAATGCTTCGGCGTGAAAAGGTCGTCGGCAAATTCGTCGAATTCTTCGGCGAAGGCACCGGGACGCTGTCGGTTCCCGATCGCGCGACCATCGCCAACATGGCGCCCGAGTACGGCGCGACGATGGGGTTCTTCCCGGTCGATCAGGCGACCGTCGACTATCTGGCCGCTACGGGCCGCACGACCGCGGAACTCGATGCGTTCGCGTCGTACTTCAAGGCGCAGGGGCTGTTCGGCATGCCGAAGGCCGGCGAGATCGACTACACGAAGACGCTGTCGCTCGACTTGGCCTCCGTCAAGACGTCGCTGGCCGGGCCGAAGCGTCCGCAGGACCGTATCGAGCTCGGGTCGATGAAAAGCAACTTCACCGAGCTTTTCAGCAAGCCGAACAGCGAGAACGGATTCGCCAAGCCCGCTCCCGAACTCGAGAAACGCATCGTGACGCCGCTCATCGCCAATGGCGTGGGCGCGATCAGCGACGCGTCCATGCACTTGCGCGACGGCGACGCGCCGCGCGACGTCGTCGAGATGGTGAACAACCGGCCCACGCCCGATCGCGTTGAACCGCCTGGCGGCAGGCACGTGTCGATCGGCAACGGCGATGTGCTGATCGCCGCGATCACGTCATGCACCAACACGTCGAATCCCGGCGTGTTGCTCGCCGCCGGGCTGCTCGCCAAGAAAGCGGTCGAGCGCGGCCTCACGGTGAAACGCCACATCAAGACGTCGCTCGCCCCCGGCTCGCGCACGGTGACCGAATATCTGACCAAGGCCGGATTGCTGTCCTACCTCGAGGAGCTTGGGTTCACGGTCGCCGCCTACGGCTGCACGACGTGCATCGGCAACGCCGGCGATCTGGCGCCCGAGATCAACGACGCGATCGTGACCAACGACCTGATCTGCGCCGCCGTGCTGTCCGGCAACCGCAATTTCGAGGCGCGGATCCATCCGAATCTCAAGGCCAATTTTTTGGCATCGCCGCCGCTGGTCGTCGCCTATGCGATCGCGGGCACCGTGCTGCGCGATCTCGCGACCGAGCCGCTCGGACACGACCAGCACGGTGTGCCGGTCTTTCTCAAGGACATCTGGCCCACGTCGCACGAGATCTCCGCCGTGTCGCAATATTCGCGCGACCCCGAAGTCTATCGGCGCCTCTACGGCGATCTCGCCAACGCCAATCCGATGTGGGGCAAGATTGCGGGAACGCTGGGGCAGGTCTACAACTGGCCCAAGTCGACCTACATCGCCAAGCCGCCGTTCTTCGACGGCTTCTCGATGACCCCCGCGGCGCTCGCCGTCATCAAGGGCGCCCGCGTGCTCGGCATCTTCGGCGATTCGGTCACGACCGACCACATCTCGCCTGCCGGCGCGATCAAGGAGAACTCGCCCGCCGGCAAATGGCTGATCGACCATGGCGTGATGAAGGCCGATTTCAACAGCTACGGCTCGCGCCGCGGCAACCATGAAGTGATGATGCGCGGCACGTTCGCCAACGTGCGGATCAAGAACCTGATGATCCCGCCGCGTGCGGACGGGACGCGCGAGGAAGGCGGCGTCACGCTGTTCCAGCCGTCGGGCGAGAAGATGTTCATCTACGACGCCGCGATGAAGTACATCGCGCAGGGCATGCCAACCGTGGTGTTCGGCGGCGAAGAGTACGGGACCGGCTCGTCGCGCGACTGGGCCGCGAAGGGTACACAGCTGCTGGGCGTGAAGGCCGTGATTGCGAAAAGCTTCGAGCGCATCCATCGGTCGAACCTGATCGGCATGGGCGTGCTGGCGTTGCAGTTCAAGGGCAAGGACACCGTGCAGTCGCTCGGCATCACCGGAGACGAGACGTTCGATATCGCGGTGCCGGCCGATATTCGACCGCAACAGGACCTGACACTCGTCATCCACCGCAAGGACGGCACGCGCCAGGACGTGACGGTGCTGTGCCGGATCGATACGCCGATCGAGGTCGACTACTACAAGGGCGGTGGCATTCTTCCGTTCGTGCTGCGGGAGCTCGTCGCCGCTTGAGCGGCGACGGACATTCGCTGAAGTTGTGGGGCAAGGCGTTAGCCTTGCCCGATGTCGCGTCGGGCTGAAGTCCGACCCACAAGTATTCCCGCCGGGACGGCGACCCTCGCGGTTGCCACCCCGTTCACCATGACATCGCCTCATCAGCACCATCCGCTCGCGCACGCGCTGCCGCTGTTCCTGCTGGCCGGCGTATGCCTGACCGCGCTCGACACGACGGCGAAATATCTGGTCCGCGATCACTCGCTGTTTCTGGTCGTGTGGGCGCGGTACATCGGCCAGATGCTGGTGGTGACGCCGTTCGCCCGGCATCGGGCGGGACCGACCTTCTGGCAAACGCGCCATTTGCGCATGCAGCTCGTCCGCTCGGCGTTCCTCGTCGCCGCGACCATCTGCTTTTTCACCGGCTTGCGCTATCTGCCGCTGGCCGAAGCTTCCGCCATTACGTTTCTCGCCCCCATCGTGATCGTCGTGCTCTCGCAACCCGTGCTCGGCGAGCGGCCCACGCGGGCGCGCTGGGCGGCAGCGGTGCTGGGCTTTGTCGGAATCCTCGTGTTGCTGCGGCCCGGTTCTTCGATCCTGCATCCGGCCGTCGCCCTGCTGATCGGCGCCGCGGTATGCAACGCCTTTTACCAGTTGCTGACGCGCAAGCTGCCCGGCGACAATGCGTACACCACGCTCTTCTACAGCGCGCTGGCGGGTGCGGCCGCCTTCACGCTCGCATTACCGTGGGGATTCGACGGCGCCGCGGTGACGTGGCGCGAAGTGGGCCTCCTCATGTTGCTCGGCCTGTTCGCAGGTCTTGCCCATTGGCTGCTCATCAGCGCATTCCTCATCGCGCCGGCCTCGCTCCTTACGCCGTTCACGTATTTGCAGGTACTCTGGGCGACGCTCTTCGGGTATGTCGTGTTCGGCCAGCTGCCGGACCGCTGGTCGGCGCTTGGCATGACGATCATCGTCGGCAGCGGCGTGCTGCTCGCGCTGGCGGAACGACGGCGCGCGCGGCTCGCGCGACGCTTTCCCTGACGGAGGGTGCTTTGCAGTAGGTGCCCGGTAATCCGCACGGGGGCTGCGCTACAATATTCGGTGACGGACGCTATGCAGACCCGCCACCCACCCATTTCGATCCCAGGAGATTCACGATGAAGAAGCAAATCGTTGCCGCGCTTTCAGCGCTGGCACTTGCCGTCACGCTGACCGCGTGCGGCGACAAGGCGAAGGAAGCGGCCGATCAGTCTGCTGCAGCGGCGAAGGTAGCGGCAGAAAAGGCTGCGGAGGCGACCAAGGCCGCTGCAGCCGATGCCGCCGCCAAGACCCAGCAGGCCGCGAAGGATGCTGCCGACGCGACCAAGGACGCCGCGGGCAAGGCGGTGGACGCGACCAAGGACGCCGCCGCCAAGGCGGTCGACGCCGCGAAAGAGGCAGCGAAAAAATAATTCGTTGCCGCGATAGCGAAACGGCCGGCGCGGGATAGGCCCCCCACGCTTGCGGCTTTGGCCGCTGCGCTGCCCCCGGAGGGGGCGCTCGCGCCTTGGGGCGGCCCGGCGGCGCGATGGGTCCGGCCGTTATCGCTGTGACGGCGCTATGCGCTGCGCACCGCCGCGTGCCGCGCGATCCAGCGCGTCAGCGGCTTCCACTGTTCGCAGTCCTGTTCGCCGCGCGAGCGCGGCAGATCGAATACCGAATAGCCGTCGCGCGCGCAGTGCACGTAGACCTGCGTGTCGCGCAGTCGCGTGACCAGCGGAAAATCGAACTGCTTCAGGAATTCGTCGAGTTCAGCGAAGGAATGCGTGCGTTCGTCGACGCGCATCGCGACGAGCGCGATCGCAAGCCCGTCGCGCACGGCTTTGTAGCCGGCGATCGTCTGCAGAAAGTGCTCGGTCGCGGCCATGTCGAAGACCGACGGCGAGACGGGAACGATCATGGCGTCGGCGCGCTTGACCGCGTCGCGCATCGCGTCGCCGTGCAGCGCCGCCGGGCTGTCGACGACGAGCCATTCGGGCGCGACGTCCTTCAACTCCTTCTTGCCGACGTCGCCTTCGAAACCCGCCACGGACGGAAAGAGCGCCGGGCGCCGTGCCAGCCAGTGCGTGGCGGACCCCTGCGCATCGGCGTCCAGCAGCCCCACCCGCTGGCGCTTGCCGGCAAGCCAGCCGGCGATATTGGTGGCGAGCGTCGTCTTGCCGCTGCCGCCTTTCGAATTGGCCACCAGAATCGTCTGCACGCCCCCTCCTCAGCGCTGCTGCGCGTTGTTCTGAGAGTTTACGATGGCGCGGGCGCCGCCGTCACAGCGATGGCAGCAGCGCGTGCAGCGCCGTCAGCGTGTCGGCGCCCAGACGGCGTGACCGTGCGCCGCTCCAGCCGCACGCAGGATCCGGCAGGTCGGCGTTATCCTTGAACGGCATCTCGATGGTCAAGGCGAGGCCCCCGAACGTGTGCCCCACCCATTTGGAAGCGATGGTCAGATTGACCTTCGTGTCTTTGTCGGCGGGGTAGCCGTGCACCGTCTGGAAATCCGGATTCGCAACGACGAGCGCGTCGGCGAAACCGCGCTCCAGCGCGGCCATCCTGGGGGTATAGGATTGCAGCCGCTCGTTGCCATCGGTGAACACGTAGGGCAGCCCTTCGTCGCCGTGGATATCGAGAAACGCATCGACGCCGGTGGCCTGCATGGCCGCGCGCACGTGAAAGACCTCGGGGCTGCGCTCGCGCGCAGGTTCCATCCACTCCCGATTCAGGTTGGCGCCCGCGGCGTTGGTGCGCAGGTTGCCGCGCAGGCTGCCGTCGGGATTCATGTTCGGCACGATGCGCACCACCGCGCGCTCGAGCACGCGGCGGGCGACGGGATCGGCGGGATCGAGTAGACGCTCGAGCATCCCTTCGACGAACCACTCCGCCATCGTCTCGCCGGGGTGTTGCCGCGCAATCACCCACAGCGACTTCCTGTCGGCCGCCGCGGTTCCGACCGTCACGAGATTGATGTCACGGCCCTCCACCGTCGCGCCCAGATCGCTGACGCGGGCACGCGGCGAACCATCGGCGCGTCCCAGCAGGGCGAGATGCCGTTCCCACGAATAGGGCTCGAAATACGCGTAATAGATGCTGTCGCGCAGCGGCGTATGCGCGATGACGAGCTCGCTGCCGTCGAACGTCGTCGGCACGCGAAACCAGTCGACGCGATCGTACGAGGCCACCGCCTGGTAGTCGCGCCAACCCGCGACGTACGTCGCCGCACCGGCATTGACGAACCGGACGCGCGCCGGCTGTCCCTGCGCGCCCTGCAGGCGAAAATAAAACCACTGCCGGAAGTCGGCGTGCGAATCGGCACGCAGCCGCACCTGCAGATCGCGCGGATCCGCGTCGGCGACCACTTCGATGGCGCCCCCGTCGAACGTGGAGGAAATTCGCGATGACATGCCGCAGTGTTCCTGGTTGTCAACTACGCGACGTACGCGACGCCCTGTGCGGAGAATGGACGGCGGCAACCGACAAGTGGAAACGAGGTTGGCATGTGCATTGCAATGGTCCCGGCGACTGACGACGCCACGCGATTCTCGCACGAGTTGCTTGGCATGCTCCCGTCATATAACGCTTTGCGCAACGGAGAGACATAATCGGAAACCCGGCCATGGTTTACGAGCCCGATACGGTATGGGGTCGCACTATCGCGGGCGATGGTGAAGTGGTCGCGCCGCGCAGCGGCCTGTCGTTGACACAGCGGCGTCTGCTTAAGGCGTTGGGACAGCCGTGCACGTTTAGCGCGCTGGCGGCGCACAATCGTCTGCCGCCGCCGAAACTCGAGCACGAGCTCGTGCATCTTGCGCAATTGCAGCTTGTCGCCTACCAGCGGCCCGGGGCGCCGCGGCCACGCACGGCCCCAGGCATCTACCTGCCGCTGCCGGCGAGCGTCACACCGCCTCCATCGCGGCATCCGTGGCCCTTGCTGCCGTGGTGCTTCGTCGCCGCGGTGCTGGGCTTCGCGACCGTCGTCCTCCTCGCCACGTAACGGCGTCCACCTACAAGCGGTACCGACTTGGGTCGCCCCTGCGGCGGTGAAGGTCGGCGCATGCGCTAAACTTGCGCCCCATGGAACACATCATTGGTCAGGCGCAGGTACCGCCGATCGCCGCACCGATGGGCGATGCGCGGCGCGCCGCGTTTGAAGCCAACAAGCTGACCAAGCGCCTGCAACGGCTGACCGGCGAGGCCATTGCCGATTACGCGATGATCGAGGCCGGCGACCGCGTCATGGTCTGCCTCTCCGGCGGCAAGGACAGCTATGGGTTGCTCGACGTCCTCCTCGCGCTGCAAAAGCGCGCGCCGATTGCGTTCGAAATCGTCGCCGTCAACCTCGACCAGAAGCAGCCGGGATTTCCCGCCGACGTCCTGCCTCGTTATCTGACCGAACGGGGCGTGGCGTTTCACATCGCCGAGCAGGACACCTACAGCGTCGTCAAGCGTCTGATTCCGGAGGGCGCGACGATGTGCTCGCTGTGTTCCCGGTTGCGCCGCGGCGTCCTCTATCGCGTCGCCGGCGAGCTTCGCGCGACCAAGATCGCGCTTGGCCATCATCGCGACGACCTGATGGCCACGTTCTTCCTCAACCTTTTCTTCGGCGGCAAGCTGAAGACGATGCCGCCGAAGCTCGTCTCCGACGACGGCCGGCACGTGGTCATCCGGCCGCTCGCCTATGTGCGCGAGCGCGATCTCGCCGCCTATGCCGCACTGAAGCAGTTTCCGCTCATCCCGTGCACGCTGTGCGGATCGCAGGAAAACCTGCAGCGCAAGCAGATCGCGCTGATGCTCCGCGAATGGGAGCGGAAGTTTCCCGGCCGCGTCGAGTCGATCTTCAATGCGCTCGGCAAGGTCGAGCCCTCGCACCTGCTCGACCGGACACTGCAGGATTTCGCGGCCGTGCGCGCCACGTTTCGTCCCGAACCAGAGGGCGATATCGCGTTCGACGTCGATCCTCTGCTCGAGGCCGCGACGGACGCTCTCGCGGCGATGTCGACGCCGGAGCGCAAGGTCCCGATGACGCGAAGCTAGACGATCCGGGGTTCCTCCGACGCGCCGCCGTTACCCATGCTCGCAGTTCGACGATTCCTGCTTCTGCTGTTGTCCGGCGCGCTGGTGGCGTCCGCGGCGCCCGCGCTACCGCAGGCGACCGCGCCCGATCGGGATGCGCGACTGCCCCTCGCGGGCCAACCGTTGGTCGCGGCGCTGCGCGGCGGCGGATACGTTCTCTATCTGCGTCACACGTCGACGGACTTCGGCGAGAACGATGAGCGGATGACGGACTACGCCGACTGCAAGAATCAGCGCAACCTGACCGACGCGGGCCGCGCCGAGGCGCGCAGCATCAGCGCGGCGTTGCGCGAGCTGCGGATCCCGATTGGCGAAGTGCTGGCGAGCCCCTTCTGCCGCACGATGGAAACGGGCCGCCTGGTATTCGGCAACGCGACTCCATCGGCTGCCGTCCGCGGTGGTCCCGCGCGACCGGAGAACCCTGATCGTTATGCCGACT
>Ga0184626_10000180_pt1 | contig 16587 bp, 15 predicted proteins | sample PLM3_60_b1_FD_133142 | JGI IMG/M metagenome (GOLD analysis project Ga0184626, IMG submission 133142) | Groundwater sediment microbial communities from an aquifer in East River, Colorado, USA - PLM3_60_b1 | ecosystem: Environmental > Terrestrial > Soil > Riparian zone | place: USA: East River... | reverse complement strand
CTATAATGAGGTCAAGGACAAGTTCTGGGGTACCGACATCGGCACCGAATAGGCCGGCCCCCCGGCTGTTGGAATCGCTTCCCGGAGGCGGTGCCGGTCTGTTAAATATGGCCCAGGCGGACGAAGACGATGAACCAATCCGGCACAGACAGCGGCCAATCGATGGAAGACATTCTGGCTTCCATCCGCAGGATTATTGCCGAAGGGGAACAGGACGCCAAGGACGGCCCCGGGGCCGCGCCGAGACCGGCCTCCGAGGCGGCCAAGGCGTCGCCCAGGACCGATGTCGCCAAGGCCGAGGTTCCCAAGGCCGAAGTCTTTGAGCTGACCCAAATCGTTCAGGACGATGGCAGCATCGTCAATGTGGGTGACGTGGCGCCGGAACCCAAGCCCGCAAGCATGGAAGCCGAAGTCAGAATTGAACCGGCGCCTGCGGCCGCAGAGCCCGCCGCGCAAGCCGCGCCGTTCGCCGCCAGCGAGGCACCGGCTGCCGCTCCACCGCCGCCCGAGCAACCCGCCGCTCCGGCACCCGCGGCCTCGCCGAAACCGGCCGTGGCTGAGGTAGCCCAGCCGGCGGCAGCACCGGCTGATACGAAGGTGGAAACAGCCATGGCGGCGCTGTCCCGCTTGATGGATTTGAGCCGGACTCCGCCACCGGAGGTCTCGGCGGACGCATTGCCGGAGCGATCTGACTCGTCGCTCACGGTCGAAGAGTTGGTGCGCGACGCGGTGCGTCCATTGCTGCGGCAATGGCTCGACGCCAACCTGCCGCCGCTTGTCGAGCGGCTGGTCCGCGAGGCCGTCGACCGACTTGCAAAGCGCGCCGGCTGAATCGATCCACCGAATTGATGAATTGATAGCCGGCCGGGGCGCGAAGCCCGTCCGGTTCTAGGGAAGACTGTGTGATGTTGGAAAAGACCTTCGAACCCGCGGAAGTGGAAAAGCGGCAATATGCCCGGTGGGAGGCTTCCGGCGCCTTCGCGGCCGATCCGACGTCCAAGGCGCGCCCCTACACCATCATGATGCCGCCGCCGAACGTCACCGGTAGCCTGCATATGGGACATGCGCTGACCTTCACCCTGCAGGACATTCTCATCCGCTATCACCGCATGCGCGGGTTCGACACGCTGTGGCAGCCGGGCACCGATCATGCGGGCATCGCCACGCAGGCAGTGGTGGAACGGCAACTGGCCGCCAAGGGGATCGTGCTCGACCGGCAGGGTGTCGCGGCGCGGACCGGCGGCGCCAACATGCAGGTCATCGGGCGCGACGCCTTCATGCAAAAGGTGTGGGAGTGGAAAGCGGAGTCGGGCGGCACGATCACGCGCCAGTTGCGCCGGCTCGGCGCGTCGCCGGACTGGCCGCGCGAACGCTTCACCATGGACGAGGGACTGTCCCATGCCGTGCGCAAAGTCTTTGTCGATCTTCACCGGAAGGGACTTATCTACCGCGATCAGCGGCTGGTGAACTGGGACCCCAAGCTGCACACGGCGATCTCCGATCTCGAGGTGCAGAACCCCGAGATCAAAGGTCATCTCTGGCACATCCGCTATCCCATCAAGGGCGAAGCGGATCGCTATATCGTCGTCGCGACGACACGGCCCGAAACGATGCTCGGCGATACGGCTGTTGCGGTTCATCCGGATGATGAACGCTATCGCGACCTGGTGGGCAAGAACGTCCTCCTGCCATTGGTGGGGCGCGAAGTTCCCATTATTGCCGATGATTATGCCGATCCCGAGGCCGGCAGCGGTGCGGTCAAGATCACGCCGGCGCACGACTTCAACGATTTCGAGGTCGGCCGGCGGCACGACCTGCCGCGCATCAACATCTTCGACAAGAGCGCCCACATCAACGAGAGCGCGCCGGAAGCCTATCGCGGCCTGGACCGGTTCGAGGCGCGCAAGCGCGTCGTCGCCGATCTGGAGGCGCTGGGCCTGATCGAGAAAATCGAGCCGCACACCCACAAGGTGCCGCACGGCGATCGTGGCAACGTGCCCCTTGAGCCCTGGCTGACCGACCAGTGGTACGTGGATGCGGCGACGCTCGCGGCACCGGCGATCCGCGCGGTGGAGCAGGGCGATACGCGGTTCGTGCCGGAGCAATGGACCAAGACCTATTTCGAATGGATGCGCAACATCCAGCCGTGGTGCATCTCCCGGCAGATCTGGTGGGGCCACCAGATTCCGGCCTGGTACGGACCGGATGGCACGATCTTCGTCGAGATGAGCGAAGCCGAAGCCGCGGCTGCCGCGGCGAAGCATTACGGCAAGACCGTGCCGCTGCGCCGGGACGAGGATGTGCTCGATACCTGGTTCTCCTCGGCGCTCTGGCCGTTCTCCACCATCGGCTGGCCGGACGAGACGCCGGAACTGAAGCGCTACTATCCCGGCGATGTGCTGGTCACAGGCTTCGACATCATCTTCTTCTGGGTGGCGCGGATGATGATGATGGGCTTGCATTTCATGAACGACGTGCCGTTCCGCACCGTCTACATCCACGCCCTCGTGCGCGATGAGCGCGGCCAGAAGATGGCCAAGTTCAAGGGCAACGTCATCGATCCGCTGGACCTGATCGACGAATATGGCAGCGACGCGCTGCGCTTCGCGATGGCCGCCCAGGCGGCCCAGGGGCGCGACATCAAGTTTTCGGAAGCCCGCGTCGAAGGCTACCGGAACTTCGCCACCAAGCTGTGGAACGCCGCGCGCTACGCGCAGATGAATCAATGCCTGCCCGATCCCGCTTTCGATCCCGGGCAATGCACGCAGACGGTAAACCGCTGGATCGTCGGGCGTGCGATCGAGGCGCGGCGGCAGGTCGAGAGCGCCCTGGAATCCTATCGCTTCAACGAGGCTGCCGAGTCGCTCTATCGTTTCGCCTGGGGCGAGTTCTGCGACTGGTATCTGGAGTTCACCAAGCCGATTTTGTCCGGTGCCGATGCCAAGGCCCAGAGCGAGACCCGCGCGGCGACCGCCTGGGTGCTCGGTCAGCTCATGCATCTGCTGCATCCGTTCATGCCGTTCATCACCGAAGAACTGTGGGGCAACAACGGCGGCAGCGGCGCGCTGATCAGTTCGGCTTGGCCGACGCATAACGGATTGAAGATCGATGAGGCGGCGTCGGCCGAACTGGATTGGCTGATCCGTGCGATCTCCGCCATCCGCGCGGTGCGGTCGGAAATGAACGTGCCGCCGGCGGCGCAGCTGGCATTGCAGGTGCGCGACGCAAACTCGAACACGCAGGTCCGGCTCGCAGCCCACCGCGACCTGCTGATGCGCTTGGCGCGAGTCAGCGCGATCGATATCGCCGCGGGTGAGATTCCCAAGGGCGCCGTGCAGGTGGTGCTGGACGAAGCGACCTTCGTGCTGCCGCTTGCGGGTGTCATCGATGTCGGCCGGGAACAGGCGCGGCTGAAGAAGGAGATCGAGAAGATTTCGTCGGAGGTTTCCAAGCTGGAATCGAAGCTGGGGAACGAGGCGTTCGTGGCAAAGGCGCCGCCGGAAGTGATCGAAGAACAGCGTGAGCGGCTGGCAGAGGCGTCGGCGTCGCAGCGCAAGCTGTCCGCGGCCCTGGACCGCCTCGCTGCCTTCTAGTTCCGCGAGGCAAAGGGCGCTTTACCCGGCCGCGGCCAGCAGCCAATATTGGTCCGATGACTCCACGGCCCGCCCTTCGGCTCGCAATCGCGCTGACAGTTGTCGTTTTGCTTCAGGCCCTGCTGCCGGCACGCAGCAGCGCCGAGCCCCTGCGCATCAATGGCGTCACCTTCAGCGATGAGCTCGGCGGCTTTCGCATCACCGGAGTCTCCGGCACGGGCACGATCGCCGATCCCTTTGTCGTGCAGGAGGAGATCACCTCGTCCGAAGACGTCATCCTTGTCATCAAGGACCTCGATGCTGATATCGGCAATCGGGTCGGCACCCACCATGCGTTCGGTTTCGTGCTGACCAAAGTGGTCACCAACAAAACGCACCGGGCCTGGACCCGCTTCGCGCTCGAGCTTCGCGAAGTCTTGAATTCTTACAGTCCTTATGGCGATGGCCTATCCTTCGGCCAGGCCTCCACGGCCGGCCGCCCCTACCGGTCGGCTGGCTTCACTGGCAACACCGAGGTTGAAGAGCCCTATGATTCCCTGGAATTCTCCGGTGGCAGGATCGAGCCGGGGGCTTCGGTCTCGATGACCTTTGTTATCTCCGACGCCTCGCCGGAGAAGCTGTTCTTTCTGCTGCAGCAGCCGGGCCAGGTGATGGCGCAGGGGCCCGGTACGCAACTCGCCGAAAGCCCTCTGGGAAATGCCATCGAGAGGCGTCCAGAGCCCCGGTAGCTGCATTGATGGTATGCGCCTAAATCCATTGGCGACGGGGATTTGCGCCTCTATCTTGCCTCTCTGCATTCGCTGATCCGTCGAAGGAATGACCATGCCCGCTCGCACCAAATTCGATAAGTCCAAGCTGCCCAGCCGCCATGTTTCGGTCGGGCCCTCCAGCGCGCCGCACCGGTCCTACTACTACGCCATGGGAATGACCGAGGCGGAGATCGCCCAGCCGTTTGTCGGCGTCGCCACCACCTGGAACGAGGCGGCGCCCTGCAACATCTCGCTGTCCCGTCAGGCCCAGGTGGTGAAGCGGGGGGTCAAGGCGGCGGGCGGCACGCCGCGGGAATTCACCACCATCACGGTCACCGACGGTATCGCCATGGGCCATGCCGGCATGAAGTCGTCGCTGGTCAGCCGCGAGATCATCGCCGACTCGGTGGAACTCACCATGCGCGGTCATTGCTACGACGCGATGGTCGGCCTCGCCGGCTGCGACAAATCGCTGCCGGGCATGATGATGGCAATGGTGCGGCTGAATGTGCCGTCGGTGTTCATGTATGGCGGATCGATCCTGCCGGGCCGCTATCACGGTCGCGACGTGACGATCCAGGATGTCTTCGAGGCCGTCGGCGCCTATTCCGCCGGCAAGATGAACGAGAAAGATCTTTACGAGCTGGAATGCGTGGCCTGTCCTTCGGCCGGTTCCTGCGGCGGCCAGTTCACGGCGAACACGATGGCCTGCGTCTCCGAGGCGATCGGCCTGGCGCTGCCTGGATCGGCGGGCGCACCGGCGCCCTATGAGAGTCGCGATGCCTACGCCGAGGCTTCCGGCCAGGCCGTAATGACTCTGGTGGAGAAACAGATCCGGCCCCGCGACATCGTCACGCGCAAGGCGCTGGAGAATGCCGCGATGATCGTGGCGGCCTCCGGTGGTTCCACCAATGCGGGTCTGCATCTGCCGGCGATCGCCCATGAGATCGGCATCGAGTTCGATCTCCACGACGTCTGCGCGATCTTCCGCCGTACGCCCTACATCGCCGATCTGAAGCCGGGCGGCCGCTATGTCGCAAAGGACATGTACGAGATCGGCGGCGTGCCCGTGCTGATGAAGGCGCTGCTGGAGGGCGGCTATCTGCATGGCGATTGCATGACCGTCACCGGCAAGACCATCGCCGAGAACCTGAAGTCGGTGACGTTCCCCACCAATCAGGATGTGGTGCGGCCCACAGCGAACCCGCTGTCCTCGACCGGCGGCGTGGTCGGCCTGCGCGGCAACCTCGCGCCCCAGGGCGCCATCGTGAAGATCGCCGGCATGAAGACGCTGGCCTTCACCGGCAAGGCGCTTTGTTTCGATTGCGAGGAAGACGCCTATCGCGCGGTGGAGCAGCGTAAATACAGCGCCGGCGATGTCTTCGTAATCCGTTACGAAGGGCCGCGCGGCGGGCCTGGAATGCGCGAGATGCTGGCGACCACAGCGGCGATTTACGGCCAGGGCATGGGCGACAAGGTGGCACTCATCACCGATGGCCGTTTCTCCGGCGCGACCCGCGGCTTTTGCATCGGCCATGTGGGGCCGGAGGCCGCCGTCGGCGGGCCGATCGGCCTGCTCAAGAACGGCGACACCATCCGCATCGATGCGGAGAAGGGCACGCTCGATGTGGATCTCAGTGACGCGGAACTGGCCGAGCGCCGGAAGCAATGGAAGGCGCGCAAGCACGACTACCAATCCGGTGCGCTGTGGCGCTATGCCCAGACGGTGAGCGATGCGGAGAAAGGCGCCGTCTGTCATCCCGGCGGCAAGGCGGAGAGCCACTGTTTCGCGGATATCTGAGCGGACGCCGCGCCTGAACACCGGCGTGGGATTCTAGATATCCAGCTCGCACCAGACGGGCGTGTGATCCGACGGCTTGTCCTTGCCGCGGGGATCGCGGTCGACACCCGACTCCGAAAGCCGGTCCGCCGCCTGCGGCGACAGCAGCAGGTGATCGATGCGCAGACCTTCGTCGCGCTGCCAGCAGCCGGCCTGATAGTCCCAGAACGTATAGAGATGGGGCTGTGTATGCAGAGCGCGAATGGCGTCGGTGTATCCCAGGTTCAGTAGGCTGCGAAAGGCGCGCCGCGTCTCCGGCTTGCAGAGCGCGTCGTCGCGCCAGCCTTCGGGATCGTAGACGTCCTCGTCCGCCGGCGCGACATTGTAGTCGCCGCCGAGCACCAGCACTTCCTCCAGCTTCAGCAAGCTCGCGGCATGATCCCGGAGCCGGTCCATCCAGGCGAGCTTGTAGGTGAATTTCTCGGTGCCGGCTGGATTGCCGTTCGGCAGATAGATCGAAGCAACCCGGAGGACGGTGCGTTTGCCTTTGCCGCTGTCGGGTACCTCGATCAGCCCTTCGATATAGCGCGCCTGCTCGTCGCCGGGATGCCCCGGCAATGCCCTCTGCTCCACCGTCAGCGGATGCTTCGACAGGATGGCGACGCCGTTATAGGTCTTCTGGCCGACGGCCGCGATGTTGTAGCCGAGATCCTCGATCTCCAGCCGCGGGAAGCCATCGTCGGTCGTCTTGATTTCCTGCATCAGCACGACATCAGGCTTCGCCGCCTTCAGCCAGTTCGTCACATTGACGATATGCGCCTTGATGGAATTGACGTTGAAGGTCGCGATGCGGATCACGGCTAGCCCCCGAAACGGAAAGGCCCGCCGGAGCGGGCCTCTTACCTAGCGCCTGTCAGGGCCTTAGATCAACTGACGGCAAAGGAGGTGCCGCAGCCACAAGTCGACGTGGCGTTGGGATTCTTGACTTGAAAGTAGGACCCGACCAGCTCTTCGACGAAATCCACTTCGCCGCCGCGGATCAATTCCAGCGACGTCGTATCGACGACGACCTTCACGCCGTCGCGCTCGAACAGGACATCGTCCTCGAGCTTGCTGTCATCGAGGCTGAACCCGTATTGGAATCCGGAGCAGCCGCCGCCGGAGACGGCAATGCGGAACATCAGCGCGTCACTGCCTTCCTCGGCCATGAGCTTGGAAATGCGGCCGGCGGCCCGGGTGGTGATGCTGAGGTCCTGTTTCGAGAGGTCGGTGATCGCGTTCATCGGGCCATCCTAACTGAAATCCGTTACCGCTCCTATGGGCGTTTTCTCATGCTTATGTAAGTGGTTGAAACAACTTGTCAATCACCCCGCAACCTATTGATTTGCCGAGGCCGCCCGCGTAGGGTCCGGCGATGAGCGTCGCCGCGCCCCCGCGCCACCCTGTCGCCAGCCGGCCGGAGGAGAGCCGGGGACGGTTGCATGAGGAGCCGGCGAGCGCCACCCGCAACCCGTTTCAGCGCGACCGCGACCGGATCATCCATTCGACGGCGTTCCGGCGGCTCAAGCACAAGACCCAGGTCTTCGTCGCCCATGAGGGCGATCACTATCGCACGCGCCTGACCCATACGATCGAAGTGGCGCAGATCGCCCGCTCCATCAGCCGCGCGCTTGGTTTCGACGAGGATCTGGCGGAGGCGCTGGCGCTGGCCCATGATCTCGGCCATCCGCCCTTCGGTCACGCCGGGGAGGATGCTCTGGATGAGGCGATGAAGGCCCATGGCGGGTTCGACCATAACGAGCAGACCTTTCGCATCCTGACGATGCTGGAGCGGCACTACGCCGAATTCGACGGGCTCAACCTGACCTGGGAGTGCCTGGAGGGCGTGGTGAAGCATAACGGGCCGCTGACGGGCCCTGCGGAAGCAGGCAAGGCGAAGCAGCGCCCCGTTCCCGCCACAATCGCCACCTATTGCGCGGAGCAGCGGGATTTGGAACTCCACAGTTTTCCGGGGCCGGAAGCGCAGGTGGCGGCGATCGCCGATGATATTGCCTATGACAACCACGATATGGATGACGGCTTGCACGCGGGCCTGTTCGGTCTCGAGGATATTGCCGAGTTGCCGCTGGTGGGGCCGGTGCTGAAGGGGCTGATCACGAAGTATCCCGGGCTCGAAACGGCGCGCCTGATCCATGAGACCGTCCGGCGCTCGATTGACCTCATGGTGACGGACCTGATAGAGGAGGCGCGCCGCCGGCTTGAAAAGGCCCAACCGCGATCCGTCGCCGACGTCCGCGCAATGGGTGATGCGCTCATCGCCTTTTCGCCGGCCATGGTGGAAAACGAACGGGTTATACGCAGGTTCCTGTTCGAACGGATGTACCGGCACCATCGGGTCAATCAAATGACGTCCCGGGCGCGGGATGTGGTTCGGAATCTGTTTGGCTTATACATGGCGCAACCGCAACTTCTGCCGCTGGCTTGGCGCGCTTACTGCGCGTCCGGCGATCAGACCGCAACGGCGCGGGTCGTTGGCGACTACATCGCCGGCATGACCGACCGCTTTGCGCTCGATGAGCAGCAGCGGCTGTCCCAGAACGCCGCCGGGGCCCGATGAATCTCTTCGCGTATTTTCAGGACGAAGTCGCGGCCGCGCTGCGGTCGCTGCAGTCGGCCGGCAAGATCGCCGGCGAGATCGATCTCACGCGGGTCACGGTTGAACTGCCGCGCGATCCCACTCATGGCGACCTCTCCACCAACGCCGCCATGGTGCTGTCGAAGGGCCTTGGTCTGAAGCCGCGGGACTTGGCGGATATGATCGCGGAGGCGCTGCGCACCCATCGCGATGTAAAGAAGGTGGACATCGCCGGGCCGGGCTTCGTCAACCTGCATCTCGCGGAATCGTTCTGGCAGGCGCGAATCAGCGATATTCTCGCAGCCGGAGTTCGCTACGGCGATTCCAGGATCGGGCAAGGTCGCAAGGTGAATGTAGAATACGTTTCGGCCAATCCCACGGGGCCCTTGCATGTGGCCCATGCGCGCGGCGCGGTCTATGGCGATGCGCTCGCCGCTCTGCTGGCCAAGGCGGGACACGAGGTCACGCGGGAATACTACATCAACGATGCGGGAGCGCAGGTCGATGTGCTCGCCCGCTCGGCGTATCTGCGCTATTGCGAGGCGCTCGGCGAAACCATCGAGGCGATTCCCGAGGGGCTCTATCCCGGTGAGTATCTGAAAGACGTCGGCCAGGCATTGGCGGCGCGCGACGGCAAGAAATGGCTGGATAAGCCGGAGAGCGAATGGCTGGCCCCGATCCGCCAGTTTGCGATAGACGAGATCATGAAGGGCATCCGTGAGGATTTGGATGCGTTGGGCATACATCAGGAAGTGTTTTCCTCGGAGCGCAAGGTTGTCGAGTCCGGCGCCGTCGATCGTGCGCTGAAGAAACTCGAGAGCGATGGGTTGCTCTATGTGGGTGTCCTTAGCCCGCCTAAGGGCATGAAACCCGACGATTGGGAGCCGCGGCCGCAAACGCTGTTCCGCTCAACGGATTTCGGCGACGACGTGGATCGGCCGTTGCGGAAGTCCGATGGGAGTTGGACCTACTTCGCCTCCGATATCGCCTACCACTACGACAAATATCTCCGCGGCTGCCCGGAGATGATCGATGTCTGGGGCGTCGATCATGGCGGCCATGTCAAGCGCATGAAGTCGGCGGTGAAGGCGGTGACCAACGGTAAGGGCGCATTGGACGTGAAGCTGTGCCAGCTCGTCACGCTCCTGCGCGATGGTCATCCGGTGAAGATGTCGAAGCGCGCGGGAACGTTCGTCACGCTGCGCGAGGTCGTCGACGAAGTCGGCAAGGGCGTTGTGCGCTTCATCATGCTGACGCGCACCAACGACGCGCCCCTCGAATTCGACCTGACGAAGGTTATCGAAAAGTCACGGGACAATCCGGTGTACTATGTTCAATACGCCCATGCGCGGGTCCGCTCGGTGTTCCGGCGGGTACCGGAAGAGGTGCCCGGCCTCGACGTAAGCCCCGATGCGCTGGCCAAGGCAGACCTCACGCAGCTGACGCATGAAGGGGAATTGGGCCTGATTAAGCAAATGGCGGCTTGGCCGAAATTGGTAGAGGCGGCGGCAGAGGCGCATGAGCCGCATCGCATTGCTTTCTTCCTTTATGAATTGGCTTCCGCATTTCACGGGCATTGGAATCAAGGAAAAGAAAACGCCGTGCTGCGTTTCATTCGCCCCGACGATCTGCCGCTGACGGTGGCGCGTTTGGCAATGCTTCAGGCACTAGCGTTTGTGATCGCTTCTGGGTTGGACGTCATGGGGGTAGAACCGGTTGAGGAGATGCGATGATGATACCCAGAGAACCGGCATTCACCACGCGAATGGATGTTGAAAGTCCCGCCCTGCAGCGGCGCCAGCTGGTGGCCGACCCTGTCAATCCCCAGGATCGTATCCTGAGTGCCGCTGCAGGTCCCGCCGCAGGCACGGGACAGGCCCAGGAGCCGCAGCTCTTTCCGGACCTGCCCGCTGACGACGGCGATACCGGGCCGGCGATCCCGCCCAATCCCTATCAGGCCGCCGTTGCGGGAACGCCGCATCGGGAGCCGCGAGACGACGTGGGCCTGGGCCGCCGGTTTCTCTGGATCGGCGTCGGCTCGATCAGTGCCGTCGCGATTCTGTTGCCGTTGCTGATCTGGCTGAATCACGATCAGCAGACGGCGGTGGCGGATACTGATCTGCCGGTCGTCGCGGCGGAAGAGGGGCCTGAGAAGGTACGCCCGGCGGACGAGGGCGGCATGCATCCGCAGAACCAGGATGTGGTGATATACGACGCGATCAATGGCGCGGCGCAGGAGCATCAGCCGCAGCCGGAGGTGCTGTTGGACGAAGCGGAATCACCGATGCCGCTGCCCGATCCCGCACCGGCACCGCTTCCGCCCGCCGAAGACACTTCCGCCATTCCTACGGTCCCGGCGCCAGCCTTCGATGTCACGCAGGATGCCACCACTGCGGCGAAAGTGGAGCCGAGCGCCGGGGGCGGCAATGCCGCGGAACCGGCGCCGGCGGCTGAAGACGACATCTCGAAGATCGTGGAGCAGACGGCGTCTTTGGGCGAGGCGTTCCGCGTGCAGGTCGCTGCGGTCAAGACCAAGGACGGCGCGCAGGCAACCTGGGCCAAGCTGCAGAAGAAACATCCGCAGCTGCTCGGCGCACTCGAATTGATGGTCGTCGAAGTCGACAAGAGCAACGGCAAATTCTATCGCGTCCAGGCGGGACCGTTTGCCGATCGTGCCACGGCGGTCGATGCCTGTATGGCGTTGAAAGCGGCCGATCAAGGCTGTCTGGTTGTGAATCCTTAGCGGTCGACGCCGATGGCCGCTCCACTGGCTTGCATCTTCGGTTGCGATGGGACGGCTCTCACCGGCGATGAGCAGCGTCTGTTTCGCGAGACGGATCCGCTCGGCTTCATTCTCTTTCAGCGCAACTGCGAGTCGCCGAGCCAGGTCCGTGCCTTGATCGCGGATATGCGGCGCTGCGTCGGGCGGCAGGATGCGCCTGTGCTGGTCGATCAGGAAGGCGGCCGCGTGCAGCGACTGAAGCCGCCGACCTGGCGCAAGGCGCCGGCCGCGGCGGTCATCGGCGACCTGGCAACGCGCAATCTGCCGGGCGCGATCGAAGCGGCGCGTCTGAATGCGCGATTGATTGCCGAGGAACTGGTGGCGTTGGGTTTCAACGCCGACTGCGCGCCCGTGCTCGATCTGCGCCTGCCCATCACCCATAAGGCCATCGGCGACCGCGCCTACAGCGACGATCCCGCCATCGTGACGGCGCTGGGCCGCGCCGCCTGCGAGGGATTCATCGCCGGCGGCATCATCCCCGTCCTCAAACATATGCCGGGCCACGGCCGGGCAGTGGCGGACAGCCATATCGAGCTGCCCCGCGTGTCGGCGCCGGCGGACGAACTCGCGCGCACGGATTTCGTGCCGTTCCGTGCCTTGCGCGATATGCCCTGGGCGATGACGGCCCATATCCTGTTCACCACGCTGGATGCCGCCGCCCCGGCGACGGCTTCGAAGTCGATCATCGAGAACGTCATTCGCGGCGCGATCGGTTTTCACGGCCTACTGTTCTCCGACGATCTCTCGATGCAGGCGCTCGAGGGGACATTGGGGCAGCGCGCGGCACGTGCCTTGGCGGCCGGCTGCGACGTGGCGCTCCACTGCAATGGCAAGATGGATGAGATGCGCCAGGTGGCCGAATCCGTTCCGCCTCTCACGCCGGCGGCGATGGAACGGGTCGCGGCCGGGCTCCGCATTGTTGATGCCGGAGAACGAATCGACATCGCGGCGGTGCAAGCCCGATTCGAGGCGTTGCTGGCCGCTTGACGGGGTAGACAGCGCGGCGGCGAGGCGCTAATCGCTCGCATAGGGTTGCGGCCCATGCCGCCGCCCGTCAAGAACAAGGGCCGGAACGGCCCTGCGTCCGGGGAGAACAGGTTGAACGAGGATTTCGAAGACAGACCCCGCGATCCCATGAGCGACTCGCAGTTCCTTCTCGATCTCGATGGTTATGAGGGACCGATCGATGTGCTGCTGACCCTCGCCCGCGACCAGAAGGTGGATCTCAAGAAAATCTCGATCCTCGATCTGGCGGATCAGTATCTCTCCTTCGTCGCCCGCGCGCGGCGGCTGCGACTGGAGCTGGCGGCGGACTATCTGGTGATGGCCGCCTGGCTCGCCTACCTCAAATCGAAGCTGCTGCTGCCCGAGCCCGAGGTCGGCGACGGCGAACCGACCGGCGCGCAGATGGCGGCCGCCCTCGCATTCCAGCTGCAGCGACTGGAGGCGATGCGCAACATTGCGGGCAAGCTGATGGCGCGGCCGCAGCTGGGCCACGACTTCTTCCAGCGCGGCCAGTCCGAGCGTCTGCCCGTGGTGCAGAATGTGGTCTACAATGTGAAGCTGTTCGAGTTGCTGCGCGCCTATGGCGCCATCGCCTCGCGGCGCCAGCAGGGCATGTTGCGCATCCTTCCCACCGAGCTCTATTCGATGGACGATGCGCTGAAGCGGCTGGGCGACATGCTTGGACAGACGCTGGAGTGGCAGACGCTGAGCGCCTTTCTGCCGGCGCAGTTCAATGACGGAATCGGCGGGCGTTCGGCCATGGCGGCCATGTTCGCGGCGTCGCTGGAGATGGTGCGGTCGGGCCGCGCCGAACTCCGGCAGGAGCAGACATTCGGCCCGATCTTTTTGCGCGGGCGCACAGGTATGGAGCAATGAGCGAAGAACGCTTTCAACAGATACGCATGGTCGAGGCGCTGATTTTCGCCTCGACAGAGCCGGTGTCGGAGACCGGCATCAAATCGCGGCTGCCCCAGGATGTGGATGTTCGCGGCCTGATGGACGAAGTGGCCGGGCTCTACGCCAACCGCGGCGTCAACCTGGTGCGGCTCGACGGCAAATGGATCTTCCGCACGGCGCCCGACCTGGGTTCGCGGCTGCAGATCGAGGCCAAGGTCACGCGGCGGCTGTCTCGCGCGGCGCTGGAGACCCTGGCCGTCATCGCCTATCACCAGCCAGTGACGCGGGCGGAGGTGGAAGAGGTGCGGGGCGTCGAGCTTTCGAAAGGCACGCTCGACACCCTGCTGGAGATCGGCTGGGTCCGGCCGAAGGGCCGCCGCCGCACGCCGGGCCGCCCGGTGACCTGGGTCACCACTGATGCCTTCCTGAACCAGTTCGGCCTGGACAGTCTTGATGCGCTGCCGGGCGTCGAGGAATTGCGGGCCGCCGGCCTGCTGGATGTGCGGTCGGCGCTTTCCGCGCTCGGCGCCCAGGCCCTGGCCGATACGGCGACACCGGCAAATCAGGACAATCCGGATGGCGAGGACGACGACTCCGAAGACCACCTGCTGGAGCCGGAATTGCTGCCCGCCGGCGATTTCGATGACGCCGCCCTGGTGGGGGATCTGGAACAGCTTCCCGACGAGGATTAGGCCCCGCCGACGGCCAAAGAAAACGGCCTAAGGCCTTGTTTTCCCTTGAACGCCCGTCCGGTAGGCCAAATTATAGGGGCAGAATGGCGCATTGCGGCGGGCATGGCCTTTTGCCATAGTCCCGCGCGCCGAGGAATCACGGGCTTAGGAGGTCCGCCATCATGGGTAGCTTGAGCATTTGGCACTGGTTGATCGCTTTGGCCGTCGTGCTGCTTCTGTTCGGCGGCCGGGGCAAGATCAAACAGATCATGGGCGATACCGCCGAGGGCATCAAAGCCTTCAAGAAGGGTATCAAAGAAGACAAGGACAAGGTTGAGGCCGACGCCGGCAAGGTGATCGACAACACGGTCACGCCAAAGGACAACGCCGCCAGCTAAGCCCGGCAAGGGTATTCGGCGGCCGCGCGCGGCGCGGCGCGGGGAGCAGCATGTTCGATATCGGTTGGTCCGAGATGGCCGTCATCGCCGTCGTCGCCCTTGTGGTCATCGGCCCCAAGGAGTTGCCGGGCGCGCTGAAGACATTCGCCTATTGGGCCAAGCAGGCGCGCAAGATGGCCCGCGAATTCCAGAGCGGCGTCGATGAAATCGTCCGCGAGGCGGAGCTTGAGGATGCGCGCAAGGCGGTCACTTCCGTCAGCAGCCGCAGCGTCAATCAGATGCTGGAAAAGAGCATCGATCCCACCGGCGACATGAAGAAGGCGCTGAATGAGAGCGAATTGAAGTCGTCGCTCAGCGCGACCTCGCAAGTAGCCAAACCGGCTACGCCTTCCATCGCCTCTTCATCCACCACATCAACACCCGCCGCCGGCACGCCGTCGATTCCGGTGACGCCGCCCGTGGCGGAACCCCAGCCGGCGATCGAGGGGCCAGCTGCTGCGGAAGGAAAGCCGGCCTAAGGCCATGGCAAAGCCGAAAACCGACGAGGATCCGAACGAGGCCAAGAAGATGCCGCTGCTCGATCACCTGATCGAGTTGCGCAAGCGCCTGATCATCGCCTTTGTGTTTCTGATCGTTGCCTTCATCGGCTGCTGGTTCATCTCCGAAGAGATCCTGAGCATTCTGGTCAAGCCGCTGAACGATGCCTGGATCGGCAAGTATGGCACGGACATTCCGAGGATCATCTACACCAACCTGACCGAAGCATTTTTTACCCGCGTTAAGTTGAGTGTCTTCGGCGCCCTGGTGGTGGCATTTCCGGTAATCATGGGACAGATCTGGGCGTTCGTGGCGCCGGGCCTCTACAAGAATGAGAAGTCGGCGTTTCTGCCGTTCATCGTCGCGACACCCTTCATGTTCGCCCTGGGCGCGGCGCTGCTCTACTACCTGATGCTGCCCGCCGCCTGGGCCTTCTTCATCGGTTTCCAGACCGTCGGCGCGCCCGGCGATCCGCCGCTCGAACTGATGCCCAAGGTCGGCGAGTATGTCTCGCTGGTGATGTGGCTGATCTTCGCCTTCGGTTTGTCGTTCCAACTGCCGGTGCTGCTGACGCTGCTGGCGCGCGTCGGCATCCTGTCCTCGGAAACTCTCAGGACCAAGCGGCGTTACGCGATTGTCTTCGTGTTCGTCTTCGCCGCCATCGTGACGCCGCCCGATCCCATCAGCCAGCTCAGCCTCGCCATCCCGCTCTGCCTCCTCTACGAGGTCTCGGTCATCGTCGCCCGCATGGTCGAGAAGAAACGTGCCGCCGAGGAAACCACGGCGGCGGCCGAGTAGCCCCCGCCTTTTCGTCGAGATTCCTTCCAGCGTTGCGGTTGCTTCGCCCTCCGAAGCCTTGGCGTAGGATGGTTCCGTCGAGCCCGTAGACGGATTCACGGCCAAGCCCTATACATTTACGCCATTGATTCGGCAGGCATAACGGCGGGCGATGCACGACCTCAAGACAATCCGCGACGATCCCCAGCGGTTCGATGCTGGGCTCCGCCGGCGCGGCATGGCCGTGCAATCGGCGGAAATCCTGGCGCTCGATCTGGCACGCCGGGCCGCGCAGACGCGCCTGCAGGAGCTGCAAGCCAAGCGCAACGAAGTGTCGAAACAGGTGGGTGCCGCCAAGGCCAAGGGACAGGACGCCGCCGATCAGATGGCGGAAGTGGCGCGGCTGAGGAGCGCCATGGAAGAGGTCGAAGCCGAAGAGAAGGCTCTGGCCGAGAAGCTGGACCGGCTGCTCGCGGCCATTCCCAACCTGCCCGGCGACGATGTGCCGGAAGGCGCGGACTCCGACGACAACAAGGAAATCCGGCGCCAGGGCAATCCTCGCAACTTCCCCTTCGCGCCAAAGCAGCATTTCGAGATCGGCGAGCAGCTGGGGCAAATGGATTTCGATGCGGCGTCCAAACTGTCGGGCGCGCGCTTCGTGGTGCTGAAGCACAATCTGGCGCGCATGGAGCGGGCGCTGGCTGCCTTCATGCTGGACATCCATACCCGCGAGTTCGGCTCTACCGAGATCCTGCCGCCCTAT
>Ga0184626_10000178_pt1 | contig 16650 bp, 14 predicted proteins | sample PLM3_60_b1_FD_133142 | JGI IMG/M metagenome (GOLD analysis project Ga0184626, IMG submission 133142) | Groundwater sediment microbial communities from an aquifer in East River, Colorado, USA - PLM3_60_b1 | ecosystem: Environmental > Terrestrial > Soil > Riparian zone | place: USA: East River... | reverse complement strand
GGAAGTAGCGGCGGCGACCGATGCTTGGTGGCAGGCGATCGCGCGAGCGATGCGGCGCGAAGGCATCGCCGATGTGCCGGACAGTCTCCTCCGGGGCCAGGATTACATGGCGCCCTGGGTGCGACCCGACCTACTGTTCAGCCAGTCCTGCGGCTATCCTTTCACGCACAAATTTCGCGACTCGTTGGATTATCTGGCGACGCCCTGCTATGCGGCGGAAGGCTGCGAAGGTGCCAATTATTCCAGTTTTGTGATAGTCCGGTCCGACGATCCCGCGCAGACATTGGCCGACCTGCGTGGCTGCCGCTGCGTCGTCAACGGGACTCATTCCCATTCCGGCTACAACATCCTGCGGGCGATGCTAGCGCCCCTGGCGCGCGGTGCTGCGTTTTTCGGTGAGGTGAAGACGAGCGGAGGTCACTGCGCCAGCATTAACATGGTGATTGAAGGGGCAGCCGATGTCGCGGCGGTCGATGGCGTCACGCTGGCGCTCGTGGCGCAGCACCGGCCAAAGATGCGCGCAGCGCTGCGGTCGATCGCCCAGTCGCCCCTGGCGCCTGGACTGCCTTACGTAACAACGCGCGGAACCGCCTCGGATGTCGTGTCGCGCATGCGTCAAGGCTTGCTCTCTGCGCTTCAGGATCCCGCCGCAAGGGAGGCGCGCGAGCAGCTCCTGATCAAAGACATCGAGGTTCTGAAAGATTCCGCCTACGCCGCCATCGACAAGTTCGAGACGGACGCCATCGCCGCGGGATATCCGGAAGTTCGTTAGAGTGCGTTCCGCTCCGTTCGAAACATAGCATCCAAGAATCTCTTCCCCCCCGCGAAAGTGCTAGGGTGGCGGTAGGACAGCATGAATCCCCTCTCCCCTCGGGGGAGAGGGGAATTCATTGCTTCGAATGGAGCGGAGCAGTCTCGAATTCAACCCGCCAGCGGAAAATGGCAGCGGATCTCGCGGCCGTCCGCCAGCAGGCGCGCCAGGGGCCGCTCATGGCGGCAGCGATCCTGGACATGGGGGCAGCGGGTATGGAACTCGCAGCCCGAGGGACGGCGGGTCAGGCTCGGCACCTCGCCCTGCAATTCCACATTGTCGCGCCGCTTGTCCGGATCGGGGTTGGGCTGCGCGGCCAGCAGCCCGTGGGTATAGGGGTGCGAGGGCGCGCGGAACACTTCGGCGGTCGGCCCGCGCTCGACAAACCGGCCCATATACATGATCGCCATTTCGTCGCTGACATGGCGTACGACAGCCAGATTGTGCGTGATGATGATGTAGGTGAGACCCAGCTCGCGCTGCAGCCTTGCGAGCAGGTTGAGAATCTCGCCTTGCACGGAGACGTCGAGGCCGGCCGTCGGCTCATCGGCGATGATGAGCTTTGGCGACAGCGCCAGCGCCCGCGCCACGCCGACGCGCCGCGCCTGCCCGCCGGAAAGTTGATGGGGGTAGCGGCTGACGAAATCGGGCGGCAGGCCGACCAGGCCAAGCAGCCGCTTGGCCTCTGTGGCCAGGTCCCGTTCCGGCAGGTTGTGAATCAGAAAAGGTTCCGTGATCAGCGTCTGCACAGAGAGGCGTGGGCTTAAGCTCGCGACCGGGTCTTGGAACATCATCGCCAGGTTCCGCCGGTAGGCCTGAAGCTCGCCAGCGCCGCCCTTGAGAGGTTCCGTGCCATCGAACACAACGCTGCCGCTATGGATCGGCGTCAATCCGATGATGGCGCGGCCGAGCGAGCTTTTGCCGGAGCCGCTTTCGCCGACAAGCGCGAAGGTCATGCCGGGCCTGACATCGAAGGACACGTCGATGACGGCATCGACGAACCGGTTCTGTATGCCCAGCAGGCGCGCCTTGATCGGCCCCATGACCCGGTAGCGCACGCGCAGATCGCTGACGCTGAGCAGCACGCCGTCGCCGACAGCCGGAGCGGCCCTGGCAGCATGGGGCGTGAGGAGGGAGGCTTCAGCCATGGGCGCCGCCGTTCAACAGATGGCAGCGCGCGGTCTGCGTGGCGCTCAGCGCTGTATCGCCTGGCTGCCGGTCGCGGCAGGGCTCGAACACGCGGGGACAGCGCGGCGCAAAGACGCAGCCCGACGGCGGATTCAGCAGGTTGGGCACGTCGCCGCTGATGGTTGGCAATTCGCGGCTGACCTGTTCGATCCGCGCGGGATCGCAGACCAGCAGGGCCTCGGTATAGGGATGGCGCGGGCGATGGAAGATGTCCTGCACCGTGCCGTGCTCCACCACCTCGCCGGCATAGAGGATGACCACGTAATCGCAAAGCTCGGCGATCAGTCCGAGATTGTGGGAGATGAACAGGATCGAGCCTTTGAAATCCCGCCGCAGCAGCCGCAGCAGATGCACGATCTGCGCTTCCATCGTCACGTCGAGCGCCGTCGTCGGTTCGTCGGCGATCAACAATTCCGGATTGCCCATCAGGCCCATGGCGATCGCGATGCGCTGGCGCATGCCGCCGGAGAATTCGTTGGGAAACTGGCCGAGCCGCTGTTCCGGATCGGGGATGCCGACGCGGCGCAGCAGGTCCGCCGCCTTGCGGCGCTTGTCAACCGTATTGCCGCGATCGCGGTATTGGATATCGATCATTTGCCGGCCGATGGATAGCACGGGATTGAGCGCCGTCATCGGGTCCTGGAACACCATGGAGATGCGCCGGCCGCGCAGGCTGCGGAGTTCGGCGGCGTTCAAGGTCAGCAGGTCGCGGTCGTCGAACAGGATGCGGCCGCCTTTGACGACCGCGTTGTTCTGCATCAGGCCCATGGTGGCCAGAGCCAGCGTGGATTTTCCCGATCCGCTTTCGCCCACCAGGCCGACGATGCTGCCCCGCGGCACGTCGACGCTGACATTGCGCAGGGCATGGACGGGGCCGCGCGACGACTGGAAATCGATGGAGAGATTCTCGATCCGGAGCAGGGGCGCGGCGGCGTCTGCCATCAGATGATCCGTCGCAGCTTGGGATCGAGCATGTCGCGCAGGCACTCGCCCAGAAAAGTGAAACCCAGAGTCGTCAAGATCAAGGGGATGCCGGCAGCCACCACGATCCAGGGCGCGTCGCGGATCAAGTTGTATCCTTCGTTGAGCGTTCGTCCCCAGCTTGCGGCCGGCGGCGGCACGCCGAGCCCGAGGAAACTCAATCCCGCCTCCAGGGTAATGACGGAAGGGATATCCATGCTGGCGATGATCAACAGGGGGCCCACCACATTGGGCAACACATGGCGCAGCATGACCCGAACGGGGCCGGCGCCGAGCGACCGCTCGGCGAGGATGAACTCCGAGTTCTTCAACGACAGAGTCGAAGTGCGAACCAGGCGCGCATAGACCGGAGTGGTGGAGACGACGACGACCAACATGATGGTCTTCAGGCTCACACCGAGCAGTGTGATGACCGTCAACGCCAGCATGACCGTGGGAAAGGAATAAATGGTGTCGAATAACAGCAACAAGCAATTGTCCAGCCAGCGTGGCCCATAGCCGGCGAGCATGCCGAGCGCCAATCCGAGAACGAGCGCGATGGCGATGGAACTGACGCCGACGATCAGCGCGATCTGGCTGCCCTTGATGATGCGGCTGAAGATGTCGCGGCCCATCTGATCGGTGCCGGCGAAATGGGTCAGCGAAGAACTCTGCATTCGATCGGGCACGTTGATTCGGTTCGGCTCGAACGGAGCGATCCAGTCTGCAAAGATCCCTGTGAACAGAAGCAATGCGACGAGAGCGAGCCCGAGCAGGCCCAGCCGCTCGTGCAGGAGCCGGCGCCAGACGTTTCGCAGCGTGGAGGGCGACTCCGCGCCGACCGCGACAGCCACCGGGGGAACGACGCTAGAGGCTTGAACGGACACGGGGATCCAACTTTGCGATAAGCAGGTCGGCCAGCATGGTACCCAAGGAAAACAGCGCTACCGTGATGAAGACCGCCCCCATCACGACCGGATAGTTGCGGAAGTTCACGGCATCCACCACAAGCTTGCCGATTCCCGGACGCGCGAAAATGTACTCGGTGAAAACCGCGCTGGAGAGAAGGGTTCCGAATGCCAGGCTGATCAGGGTGATCGTCGGCAGGATGGCAATCCGCAGAGCGTAGCGGAAAATAATCGAACGCTCCCGCAGGCCAAAGGCGCGCGCGGTGCGCACATGATGCTCGCCCATGATTTCCAGCATCGACGCGCGAACTATCCGCGCGAGATACCCGACCCAGCCGAGCCCGAGGGCGAATGCCGGCATGACCAGATGATGGAGTTGATCGGCGAGATCGCCCCGGTCGCCGGCGCCGATGGCCGGGAACCACTTCAGCTTCACCGCGAAGATCAGCATGGCGTAGATCGCGACGACGAACGACGGAATGGAGATGGTGCCGACGGAGATGACACCGGTGAACTTGTCGATGGCGCTGTTACGGCGCACGGCGGAATAGCAGCCGAGGGGAATCCCCAGAACAACTGCCCAGCCGAGTCCGGCGGCGATCAGGGCCAGCGTGAAGGGCAGCGTTTCCGCGACGACGACCGTGACCGGCCGCTTGCTCCACATGTCCTTGCCGAGATCGCCGATCACGGCCTTGCCGAGAAAGCGCAGGATCTGCACCGGCACCGGCTGATCCATGCCCATCTCGCGATATTTCGCTTCGCGCATTTCCGGCGTGGCGCGCGGCCCCAGCATGATCGTAACGGGATCGCCGGGAATGGCATGAATGATGCTGATCAGCGCCGTGATCGCGACGACACAGATCAACAAGGCCAGGGCGATTCTCTGCAGAGCGTAAGCGAGCATCTTCGTCCGAGACCTAGGTTGCGGCCAACGTCAGACGGCCCATGGGCCGCTGAAACGGACAGGATATTGCCGCCGGCACCGGAAGCGCCCATGGCGTTTCGATTGATCCATGGATGCGTCCGGTGTGCTGAGGCCGCGGGCCCTAAGCTTTGGTAAAGCGCTCGACCAGCAGCTCGCCGCCGGCATCGAACCCCGGCTTTATGCTGGTCTTGTGGATATAGTTGAGCGGCTCGTGGGTGATCCAGAGATAGGATCCGGTATCCTCCATGATCTCCTGCATGCGCATATAGATATCGGCACGCTTCGCCGTGTCGAGCTCGGCAAGGCCCTTGTTCCACAGATCCTCGAACTCGGGATCGGACCAGCGCTCCCAGTTCCAGATGCCGACCTGGCTCTTGACGAACCATTGGATCATGTCGGCGGGATCGGGCGAAGTGCGGTAGCGCATGATCCACAACTGCAGGGTCTTCCAATCCTCGCCTTGCGCTTCAAGGCCAAGATTCCAGAAGGGTCCGGAGTCGAGCGGAATGATCTCCACCTTGATGCCGACATCCGCAAGGTTGGTCTGGATGATTTGCGAGGCGACAAGCCGGTCCTGCTGGTTCAGGGTCTTCAATTCCAGCGACAGGTCCGCTACGCCGGCCTCCTTCAAGAGCGCCCGTGCTTCATCGGGATTGTAGTTGTACTTGGCGGCGGGTCGGGCGCCGAGGAGGCCGCCCGGCACGATACCATTGGCCTTGGGCGAAACGCCGGCATAGGCGGCCTGGAGGATCGAGTCGACGTCGATGGCGCGCTGGATCGCCTTGCGGACGCGAATGTCCTTCAGTTTCTCATGCTCGCAGTTCATTCCCATCCAGGTGCAGAACGGTCCCGGCACTCCCTGGAGCACGGAGTCCGGCGGTGGGGTCTGCTTGTAGCGCGCGGCGGTGTCCGGGGTGACGAATGTGCCGTGCAGTTCTCCCGCTTCATATGCCAGTTCGGCGGCCTTGTTTTCCTCCACATCGACGATATGGACTTCGCTGAAGGCTGGCTTCGTGCCTTGCCAGTTCCCATTGGCTTTGAGAACGACCTTTTGCTTCGGCTGCCACTCCGCCAGCGTGTAAGGGCCGCACTCCGCCGGCAACTCCGTCGTAAATTTCTTGTCCGGCAGTTTCTCGACAGCAGCCTTCGACAAGATCGTCCCGGACTCCGACGACATGGCGACGAGCCACACGGGAATGAACGGTGAACTCAGAATGATCGTTCCGCTGTATTTGTCGGCCACCTCGACTTTATCCAAAGTCGGCCAGCGGCCGCTCCAATCGGTATTCTTCATGCGTTCGAAGGAGTACTTCACATCCTCCGCGGTGACCTCGCCATAGTCGCCGCTCCACATGAATCCAGGTTTTAGCTTGAACGTAATGCGCAGCGGATCGTCGGTCTGCTCAACCGACTCGACATAGTCCGACGGCGCCCATCCCCAAACACCGCTCGCGTCCTTTACTGGCACCGCCAGGCGAGGCAGGGTCGCGAACTGAACCGTAGTCTCGGCAGCGCCGATCATGTAGCCGGGATCGAGGACCTGAATGTCGGCATCCATGCGGACCTTCAGGATGTCGCCTTCCTGCGCCAGGATGTTCTTGGGATTGATACCCAAGGCAATTGCAGCACTTGCCGTCGCAGCACTGGCCACGAACTTGCGGCGGCCGATCAAGAATCTTGTCATGCCCTTCTCCCTGGTTTGTTTGCTTGGCGCCCAGGGCCAAGCCTTCATTCATCAACAATTCTAACGACGAAGGGCCGCAACCCACAAGGGACTTGGCACTTCCAAAACTCACGTCTTACGTAATATGCGGCCCGGTTCGATCACAAGCGAGCGAGCCTCTGGTGAACCAATGCGCGGCTCGGAAGACTTAGGAAAAATCCCGGGGAGTTCGCCGCTGCCAGGTCCGCGTGAGGATGCGCTCCTCCCCCTCATAGGCGTCCAGCGTGGCGTCGATGACGTATTCCCGGGACGTGCAACTCATCCTTGTGCGCGTTTCGACCCGCGTACGCCATTTGCCCCGGCCGACCTTGCGGCTGTACTTGATATCGCAGCGGGCCGAGGCGGGATCGCGGTCGGCAATCCGGAAATCCTCTTCCTTCGTGGCGTCGTACTCCAGACCGGTTTTTTCAGTGACGGTATGTCCGCCATCCTCGATGCTGCGCAGAATGGTCTCGCCGGCTACCAGATCGCGGGTCACGGTCTCCTCCGTCTTCGCCGGACGCAGCACCTTGGGTTTTTGCGGCGCTGCGCTTTCCGACGGCGGGAACGGTGCCAGCTTGTCGTCCTCCGCGCGCGGTTTGCGGTCCGGCAGTTCGAGTTCGCTCTTGCCGGCAAGGAGGGTCAGCGTGACCGGCTCCGGCGACGGCCAGGCGATCGGCCAATAGGAGCTGGAGACGGCGACGCGGATCCTGTGCCCGGGTGCGAAGGAATGGGCGATGTCGCAGAGCTGCACGCGCACGCGATAGCGCTTGCTCGGTTCGAGGGCAGTGGGAAATTCGTGGCTGTCGCGGTGGTTGAGATTGAGCAGGCCATAGCTGACGCGCACGGACTCGCCGTCGGGCGCCACATCGCAAAGTCGCACGCAAACCTGCGCCTGCGGCTTGTCGGCGGCGATCTCAAGCGTCACCACCGGCGCGCCGAAAATCTCGACACGTTCGGTCAACGGCGCGCCGTCGAAACAGAGCGACTTGCCATCCTCTTCCCGCTGATCGTCGGGCTGATCGGGCGCGTGGCCATAGGAACACCAATGGCCCGCGAGATGTCCGACGCTCAGCGGCGTCCGCAGCGTCAGCTCCGTCTCACTGCCCGGTTTATCGCGCAGCCCCTCCACATTGAGCGACAGGCGCTTCGGTTGGATATTCGGGCTGGGCCAGGACGGCTCGGCGATCCAGCGTCCCGGGCGTTCTTTGTAGTAAGTCCGCGCCGGCGCGCTGTCCTGCATCCAGACGCGGTACATCGGCTCCGCCATGATGCCGGTGTCGGTGCCCTTCAGCCATTGATCCCACCAGCGCAGGCACTCCTGCAGGAAGCCGATGCGCGGCCCCGGTTCGGCAAAATGGGGATAGCGGTGCGCCCAAGGACCCACCAATCCCTTGCGCGGGACCTTGAGGCCGGCCAGCAGCCGCGGCACGGCATTGGAGTAGCCGTCGGCCCAGCCGCCCACAGCATAGACCGGGCAGGCGATGTCGTCGTAGTTCTCGCAGACCGAACCATGCTTCCACAGGGCGTCGCGGCGCTGATGCTCCAGCCAATTGGCGATCAGCAGCGGCTGGTTCTCCAGGCGATGCAGCCACATCTCCCGCCAGCGCTCGCCCACCATTGCCGGATCGGGCGGGTGAGCCTGAATGGCGAACATGGCGGAGGCCCAGGCCAGATTATCCACCAGCATGCAGCCGCCCATGGCGTGGATGTCGTCGGCATAGCGATCGTCGGTGGAGCAGAGCGTGATCACCGCTTTCAATTCGGGCGGCCGCAGCGCCGCCACCTGCAGCCCATTGAATCCGCCCCAGGAGATGCCGATCATGCCGCAGGCGCCGGTGCACCAGGGCTGCGCCGCCAGCCATTTCAGCACTTCCAGGCAATCGTCATGCTCCTGCTTGGTGTACTCGTCGAGCGATATGCCGTCGGATTCGCCGAAGCCCCGCAGATCGACCCGCACACCGGCATAGCCGTGGCCGGCGAAGTAGGGATGGGTCAGGGCATCGCGGGCGGCCGTGCCGTCGCCGTCGCGCTTGCGGTAGGGCAGATACTCCAGGATCGCCGGCACGGGATTCCTGTCGGCGTCCTCCGGCAGCCAGATGCGCGCCGCCAGCTTGGTTCCGTCCGACATCGGGATGAACGTATTTTCGATCTCCCGCACCTTGCGGGGAAACGTCTCGATGATTTTCATGGAATGTCCTGGCCGGGTGTTTTTTTGTTTCGAATCAGTCGGCGCCCTCAAAGGCGGATGTAAATATCTGCAGCATCTCCGCTTTGCCCGCGGGAACCGGGTTGGTCGAGGCGCAGGCATCAGCCGCCGCCTTGGTGGCGACAATTTCGGCTTCGTTCGATGGAATTTTCAGATCCCGAAGCGTGTGGGGAATGTCGAGCTGGCGGCGCAACTGTAGCACCCATTCCAGGACCGCGTCGAATGACGGATTCTCCAGTTCGAGAAAATGAGCCAGCCGCGCCATCTTCGCTTGCAGCTCGCTCTCGTTGAACTTCAGCACATAGGGCATGAGCACGGCATTGGTCAGGCCGTGATGGGTATCGTACATCGCGCCGATCGGATGGCTCAGGGCATGCATGGCGCCCAGCCCCTTGCGGAACGCCGCGGCCCCCATCATCGCGGCGGCCAGCATCTGTGCCCGCGCCTCCAGGTTCTTTCCGTCGGCCACGGCAATGGGCAGCCATTCCGCCACCAGCCGCATGCCTTCCAGCGCCATGCCATCGGCCATGGGATCGTAGTCCGGCACGCAATAGGCTTCCAGCGAATGGGACAGCGCATCCATGCCGGTCCAGGCGGTCAGGTTGCGCGGCAGGCCGATGGTCAGTTCGGGATCGCCGATGACCACCCGCGGCCGCATCGCGCCGTGGGCGATGATCTCCTTCACCTTGGTCGATTCGTTGGTGATGATCGCGCCGCCATCCATCTCCGAGCCGGTTCCGGCTGTCGTGGGAATGGCGATAATCGGCGCCGCCTTGACCTTGCCCGCGAGTTTCGGGCGGCCCCAGATGAAGTCCCACAGTGGCCGCTGCTGCAGTGCCATCAGGGCGACGCATTTGCCGGCGTCGAGCGCGCTGCCGCCGCCGAAGACGATCACGCCGTCATGACGGCCGTCGCGATAGGCGGCGACGCCGTCCTCAACATTGCGGCTGACCGGATTGCTGCGCACACCGGCGAACAGGCCGGTATCGATGCCGCCGCTTCCGTTGATGGCGAGCGCCTGCGCGACAATGGCGCTGTTGCCGAGGCCGCTGTCGGTAATTAGCAGCGGATGCTCGATACCCAGTTCGCGGCAGACATCGGCAAGCTCCGCCAGCCTTCCCGCGCCGAAACGCACGGGCACCACGGGATGCCAGTTGGCCCTGAACTGTTCGGATTCGCCCACGCCGCTTCCCTCGAAATGCGACCGAGGGGGAGGCTAGCGGTCCCGGCGCGCCTCTGGCAAGCCGGCTGTGGCAGGTGCTACCGCCGCGAGGCGAACTGCACCACCATGCCCCGTTCCTCGTACATGTCCTCGATGTCCATGGACACGATCTGCAGCCTGGCGGCGATGCAGCGTAGCTCGTTCGCCTTGCCGGGAATGCTGGGCGCGGCGGCGAGAAGCGAGGCGGCCGTATGGTTGAGCAATTGCACGATGTCGTCGCGTGTCATGGCGCACCACCCTTCATCGTTGTCGTCGGAAATGCCGGGGCCGGATCGGAAGGGCAATGAACTAACCAGTTCCGCACGGCGCCGCTCGTTGATCGGACAATGCATCTGAGTCGTGACGATGGCGTGACGGCGCAGTGGTAATTGCGCGACCAATCGTCCCAGCAGATGCCGCGCATTTTAGGAATTGGCCTCGCTGCAGTCCTCGACGATGCGCCAGAGTTCGTCCTCGCGCGCCTCTCCCACCTTGGGCGAGTAACCCATGCGCAGTTCCATATAGGATGTGCTCGGCGTGATGTCGCGGCCGGTGAGCACCCAGAGCGGCACGGTGTCGTTCTTGTCCAGCAGCTCCATCGCTACATAGATCAGGGCGTCATTTGCCGGCGGCAATTGCGCCTTGGGATAGTTTTGCCCCACCAGCCCGAGATCGCCGATGACGACATTGCTGCCTTTGTTGGCCCGGGCGGCCGTGCAGCCGATCAACGCGTCCGCGGCCCCGTCGAACTGCGCCTGCCGCACGATGGTGCCGGGAGCGATCGATTGCGATTCGCCGGCAGGTTGACTCTGCTGTCCGCCGCAGGACGCCAGAAGCAGAATTGCCAGAACTGCCGCCGTCGTGGCGCATGGCCGCATCTTCGATCTCTCCCGGGTTGTTGATCCGCCGGTCAGGCCCGGCCGGCCCCATAATAAAGCATGACCGTGTGCTTGGCTTCGGCGAAGAACAGCCAGCGCTCGATCAGGACGCCTGCCGTTGTCGCCAAGGCGGCCAGGATCGTCAAGAGCGCCGACAGCCAGCCCAGATCGCCCGTCAACGCGGCGCCCGCCAGCACGGTGAGCATGAGCGGCAACAGAAACGCCAGCAGCGTGGCAATCAGCCGCAGTTTCAGCGCGTGCTTGCGCGCCACCCGAAAGCCCATCTCGCGCTGCAGATAGTTTTCCTCGGTATTCGGCGCGTCGAGCAGCCGCACCTTGCCCAGATGGCCCAGGCCGGTCGCCGTCTCGGCCGAACTTTCGCTGCGGCTCTTGTCGATGAAGTGCCAATAGGCCAGCTTGGTCAGCCAGGCGATCGAGAGAATCAGCGCCGCCAGGGCCGCCGCCCAGAGGCCGCCCGTGCCGAACAGGAACAGCAGAGCGTCGAGCCAGACTGCGCCGGTCATCAGTCCCAGCAGCAGATAGCAAGGCACGACATACCCATTATTCCAGCGCTGCACCGGCTTCAGACTCGCATAGATCATGGCGGTGCAATAGACGGTGATCGCCGCCCAGACCGCGCTCAGCATGCCGAAGAAGCCGATGGCGCCATAGGCGGGTTCGCCGGCGATCCACGCCAAGGCGAAGATGCCGGCCGGCAGGAAGGTGACGATGGCGGCGATGCCCTCGCGCGACAGCCAGGACGACCGCCACTGCGACAGCGCGCGCCACGCCCTTTCGGGATGGCCGAGATGCATCGTCGATGACAGCAGCCCCAGCGTGACCGCGCCGAAAACAAGCCCGAAGGCCGTTACGCCGAACCAGCGGTCGGCAGCCAGCCATCCGGTCGCCGCGCCGATACCCAGCAAGAACAGCAGCCCATAACCGGCGCCGGAGATGACGGTAAAGACAATAACCGATAGTGCCGGATGCATCCCTATGAATCCGTCCGTGCTCTAGCGCGACAAGATACGATCGACCCACCGCAGCAGCGGATTGGCGATGGCGCCGTTCTCCGGCGCGTCCAGTTCCGCCTTGGCGCCGGTACAGCCGGCCGTCTCCTGGCGCGGCCGCGGCGGCAGGTATTTGTTCACCGGCTCATAGCCCAGCTCGGGCATCAGGTCGTAGCCGCCCCGTTCGGCCACCAGCAGCGACACGGCCGACTCGGGATCGCCGAGATCGCCGAAATACCGCGCCCCCACCGGACAAGTGGACACGCAGGCCGGCACGCGGTCAATCTCCCCCAGGTTCTCGTTATAAATTCTGTCGATGCACAGCGTGCATTTCTTCATCACGCCGGCATCCTCGTCATATTCCCGCGCACCATAGGGACAGGCCCAGGAACAGAGCTTGCAGCCGATGCAGATATCCTCGTTCACCAGTACAATGCCGTCCTCGGCGCGCTTATAGGACGCGCCGGTGGGGCAGACCTCGACGCAGGCCGGCTGCTCGCAATGCAGGCAGGAGCGGGGGAAATGCAGAGTCCGGCTCGCGGGACCGTCGCCCGCCTCGAAGCTATGCACGCGGTTGAACCAGACGCCGGACGGATTGGCGCCATAGGGATCTCGGTCGGTCAGCGGCGCCATATGGCCGCCGCTGTTCCACTCCTTGCAGTTCACCGCGCAGGCATGGCAGCCGACGCAGATGTCAAGATCGATGACGAGGCCGAGCTTCTTCGGGCCGGGATCGCGGGGCAGGGATGTCATGGCGTCACCGTCGATCCGTCACTCGCCGCGGCTGCGGAACTTCGCGCCATAGCGCAGCAGCGCCGGCCGCTCGCGGCTCACCGGCGATTTCAGGTCGGCGAATTGCGGCTCCGTTTGCGGCCGCTCATCCTCGCCCGCCTTCTCGATGCGCACCCGCAGATCGTACCAGGCGGCCTGGCCGGTCACGGGATCGCTGTTGGAATAGCGGTGCCCATCGGCCCGCGGCGGCAGGAGCTCGGAGATCAGGTGATTCATCAGAAAGCTCTGCCGCCCTTCCGGCGCCTGCGGTGAGAGATTCCAGGCGCCGCGCCGCTTGCCGATGGCGTTCCAGGTCCATACGGTGTCCGGGTTCACGCCCTCCATCGCCTTGACCTGCACCTTGATGCGGCCGTGATGGCTGACCAGCCAGATCCAATCGTCGTCGGCGATCTCCAGCTGCTTGGCCGTCTGCCGGTTGATGTAGAGATGATTGCGGCCGTGAATCTGCCGCAGCCAGGCGTTCTGCGATCCCCAGGAATGGTACATCGCCATCGGCCGTTGCGTCAGCGCATGCAACGGGAAATCCCGCGCCTCGATCGCCGCCTCCTCGAACGGCGGATACCAGATCGGCAGCGGATCGAAATGCGCATCGATGCGCGCCCGGTAACGCTCCGGCGGCTGCACGGCGCCATGTCCGCGCGCGGCCAGCCGGAATCGCTGCAGCGGCTCGCTGTAGATCTGCAGCACGATTTGCTCTACGCGATCCACCAATCCGAATTCCGCAGCCCACTGCAGATAGTCGCGGTTCGCATGGCGGTAGAATCGCTGATTGTCAGCCAGTTCATGGCGCCAGAAGCAGCCATGGGCAATGTAGCTCTCGAGCTGGCCCGGGTTCGGCGCGCCTTTGCCATGCTCGTCGCCATTCGCGCCGCGCCAGCCCGCCAGCATGCCGATTCCCGGCCTGCGCTCGTGATTGACCATGTAGTCCGGAAAAAATCCGGGATACTTCGCCGTGCCGTCCGCATTGACCAGCCCCGGCAGCCCGATCCGCGCGCCTAGATCGATCAGCACATCCTGGAACGGCCGCACATCGCGGTCGGGCGCGACAACCGGCTGGCGGATCGCATCGCCCGCGCCATCGGCGTCGCAGATCGGCCGGTCCATCAGCGAAATGCAATCGTGACGCTCGAGATAGGTGGTGTCCGGCAGGATCAGGTCGGCATAGGCGACCATCTCCGAAAAATACGCATCGGCATAGATGATGCGGGGAATGCGGTACGCGCCGGTCGCCGGATCCTTGTCCGTCAGCATGCGCATGGTGCCGGCGGTGTTCATCGCCGAGTTCCAGCTCATGTTGGCCATGAACAGGAACAGCGTATCGATCGGATAGGGATCGCCGGCATGGGCGTTGGCGATCACCATATGCATCAGGCCGTGGGCGGAGAGCGGCGCTTCCCAGGAAAACGCCTTGTCGATGCGGCGCGGCGTGCCGTCGGCCTCGATCAGCAGATCTTCCGGGCCCATCGGGAATCCCAGCGGCGGGCCGTGCAGCGGCGTGTTCGCAGCCACCTGGCCGGGCTTGCCGCCGGGCCGGATCGGCGGCGGGCAGGGGCGGGGGAAGGGCGGCTTGTAACGCCAGCCGCCGGGCGTATCGATGCTGCCCAACAGCATCTGCAACAGATGGATCGCCCGGCAGGTGTGAAAGCCATTGGAGTGGGCGGAGATGCCGCGCATGGCATGCATGCTGACGGGACGGCCGATGAAGCGGTCATGGACGCGGCCCGCCCAATCGGTCCAGTTCTGCCTGATCTCGATCTGCTGTTCGAACGCGGCATAGGCCAGCTCGGCTGCGATGCGCTTGATGGTCGCCGCGGACACACCTGTCTGTTCCGCCACTACCTCCGGCGCGTACTTCGGATCGAGATAACGTTCCGCCATGAGTTGAAAGGCCGGCTGGGCCCTGATTCCATCCGCCAGCGTGAACTCGCCGACAACCGCCGGCGCGATATGGGAACTTAACGCGTTCACCGCATGGCGCCGCGTCTGATCCCAGGCGAGCGGATGCCCTTGCTCATCGCGCGCGAACAACCCATCGCGCGGGCCGCCGGGTTCGTGGATCACCAGCCAGGGCGCATTGGTGTAGCGCACCAGGAAATCGAGATCGATCCGGTCGGCCCGGAGCAGTTCATGCACCAGCGCCAGCACGAACAGCCCGTCGGTGCCCGGCCGGATGCCGATCCATTCGTCGGCAATGGCGGAATAGCCGGTGCGGATCGGATTGATCGACACGAACTTGGCCCGATCATTGGCAGGGCGGCCCTTGATCTTGCCGAGTCCGATCTTGATGGGATTGCTGTCATGATCCTCGGCGACGCCGAACATCATGAAATAGCGCGTGCGCTCCCAATCGGGCTCGCCGAACTCCCAGAACGAACCGCCGACGCTGTACAGCCCGGCGGCCGCCATGTTGACGGAGCAGAAGCCGCCATGGGCGGCATAGTTGGGCGTGCCGAATTGCTGCGCCCACCAGCCGGTCAGCGCTTGGCTCTGATCGCGGCCGGTGAAGAAGGCCAGCTTGCGCGGATCGGTCTTGCGGATATCGCCGAGCCACTGGGTCGCCAGCGCCAGCGCCTCTTCCCAGCCGATCTCCTTGAACTCGCCCGCGCCGCGCTCGCCCACCCGCAGCAGCGGTGCGCGCAGCCGCGCCGGCGAATAGTGGTTCATGATTCCCGCCGAGCCCTTGGCGCAGAGCACGCCCTTGTTGACGGGATGGTCGCGGTTGCCCTCGATATAGCGGATGCCGCCGTCGCGCAGATACACCTTGATGCCGCAGCGGCAGGCGCACATGTAGCAGGTGGTGGTCTTCACCTCGTCGGCCACCTTCGGCGACAAGTCGATCTGCTCCGCGACCGTGGCGAAGGGGTTAAGGCTCATGGGGCTATGGACGGGATTAAGGGGCGGGATTGCTCGTTTCGACCGCACGCTTGGTAGCACGCGCCGGCTCTGCGACAATGGGGAGATCGTGGAGAAACCATGGATTCCCTTCAGCGGCTAGCTGCCGAAAAGCCGGCGGTGGCCCGCGGCGAAAGCTTGCGCGACAACTTCATCCGGCGGCGCTTCCTGTGCGAACAGTTCTCCCGCGCCCAGGCGCGTGACGGCAAGCAGGCGCTGCAAGGTCTGCCCATGCTCTTCGATCGAGCCATCCGCCAGAATATGATCGATTCGGGCGCCGCGCAGGGCCAGATGTCGGCTGACGAGGAGGAATCGGTGGCACTCCAGCGGCTCCCGTTCCGCGCACATGATCGCCGCGCGATGGCTCGCCGCGCTTTCCGCCACGCGATCCAGCCCGCGCTGGAACGCCTCGGTCGCGGCCATCCGCTCATAGTCCGGCGCGCCGTTTTGCAGCAGCGCGGGATCGGCAGGCTGTCCGCCCAATTCCTCGCCGAGGAAAATGTACTGGATGCCCTCCGCTTCCAGCGTCTTTGCCAAGGCCGGCCGGCTAAAATGTGGATGGCGCCGGGAAAATGGTCGGCTCCGCACATCGGCGACCGCCTCGATCCCGGCGCCGCGCAGCAATGCGATGAACCGGTCGCGTGCGTGATTGGAATGGCCGATGGTGAAGACCGTGGTCATCGCTGGCGGAGTGCGTGGATTGCCATGGCGCTATCGGCTATTGTACGTCGTTCCCTGTCCCCGCCAAAGAACAGTTCCCGCCGCAATAGACAATGAGTAGCGACCAGACCGCCCCGACCATCCTCGACGCCAAGGGCCTGAAATGCCCTCTGCCGGTGCTGCGCGCGCGCAAGGCGATAAAAAACGTGCCGGTCGGCGGCCTGCTCCAGGTGCTGGCGACCGATCCCGGCGCGCCCAAGGACTTCATCCATTTCTGCGAGACCACCGGTAATGAATTGGTGGAGAACCGGCAGGACGGCGACGTCTACATCCTGACGATCAAGCGCAAGGACTGACGGGCGAGGCGCCTGAAGGCAACTGCGGAGTCTAGTTCGCCGTCGGCGTTTGCGATCGCGCCTCGACATAGTACTTGGTGGCGCCATCGTGCAGCGGGATGGGCAAGCCGATCAGCGCATTCTCGACCCGGATCTTGCGGCCCAGCGGGCTGCCCTCG